>FWPU01003675.1_pt1 | contig 37983 bp, 40 predicted proteins | sample 2228361 | NCBI WGS metagenome assembly FWPU01 (sample SAMEA103939777, study PRJEB20133) | metagenome | reverse complement strand
AGTTCCAGATAAATTAGGATATTTAGAAACTTTTGAAGAACTGATTGGAGCTTTTATGATTTCGGATATTTATGAAAATTTAAGAAAAGTTGGAGAAAAGCTCATTTTAATTAGATGCGGGACAAAAGTTAGTGGCAAAAAAGACTTTGAAAAAGCTATTTCAAAAGGGTATTTCTCAGCTAGAGAAAGGCTCCTTTTTACAAAAGTATAATTTCAGATACGCCTAAGCAATATATATAGTATCCTTTTTGAAGATATTAGTGTCTATTGGAGTTAGTTTGCTTTCTTTAGTAAGTTTATGCATATAGAATTCATTTATTCCTGTGTATTTAAAAGTTAGAAAAGCTATTGTTGTTCCTTGAGTATCGCAATAAGCCCATCTCCCAATGATAAAGAATGCTTTAAACCCTCCTTCTTCTAGCTCCAGTTTCCCTTTTTCATAAACTCTTAAAACATAAATACTATCCCCATCAACCTCTTCTCCTTCCCATTTTAGCTCTATTTTTAAATCATCCAGTTGGCTTGACTCTGGTCTGAAAGTATGTCTTTGTCCTATAAAAGGTCTGCTTGGAAAATAATCCTCATATTCCAGAGTGAAGCTTCTAGTTGGGATGTCAAATAGAACTGACCAAACTTTTCTCTGCCAAGGATAACCAGAAGTGCTCAAAAGCCAATAGTGTATTTTATTCCCTTGAATCGTTACTTGCTCTATAGCATAGTAAGAGTTATATAATACTTGAATTGGATAATAATAGTAAGAATTCCCCACTATTGCTGAAAATCTGACATTAAGAGTCTGATATTCTAGTTCTACAAAGCCAATAACGATATTGGACCCTTCAAAGGAAAGGCTTCCAAACCTTACATCCTCTGTAGTCTCCCTTTCTAAAATTATGTCGTTATTTTTATAAAGCCAAAGATAATTAGGCTCTTGATACCTAAAACCATATGTTAATACATACTTATCCCCTTCTTTTTCTATAAAGTATAAAGGAAAATTTATTATAGCAGAAGAAAGAATAGTATGATAAAGGTTAGTAGGAGGATAAAAGACTTTTACTTTAATAATATTATTAGAGCGTAATCCCATAGCTAATCTTACTGCCTCATTCTTGTCTCTTGCCTGATGTAAGACAAATTCACTTACCCACTCGGAATCCTGAGGATAATCGTATATTCTACTAAAATTTTTTAAATCAAATGCGGCATATCTAGGGGTGTCAGTAAAGCTGTCTTCATAGCTTACAACTGCTATAGAGCTGCTTCCTCCTATGCCTATTTCCCAATGCATTCCATAGCCAAATCCCTCACCAGCAACAGCGCAAACTTGATTTTTAACTACCTGCCACACTTTAACTCGCCTTTTTCTTTCTATTGACAATAACCTTATAAAGTCTATTAATTTCTTTTGAATTTTTGTCTAGTTCTTCTAAAATAAGGTTAAAGTTCTTTCTTTTCTCAAAATTTTCTTCTTTTCTAGAATGCTGTCCATTTGAAAACCTTAAATCGGAAATTTTGAGGTAGATGAGAAGAAAAAACAAGCCAGTTGTCAGTAACAAGTCCAAGATTTACAAGTCACCTCCTATAACTTCAATTCCTTTCTCTTTTGCTAGCCTTTTCAAAATTGTTAATTGTATCTTTTGACAAGATACAACTTTATTTAAAGCATCAATGATATTCTCCTCTACATTTTTACAAGCGTCAAGTGTCCTCTGTTGCTCATCTAACAATTTCTTTAAGTTTTTATCTAGAGTTAAAATAATCCAACCAACTAAAAAGAGAGATAAAGCAGTTGATAGCCCCAGAGAAGATGTTAATTTTGCCAAAGACTCTAAAGCTTCTATCATTTATCTTTTTTAGATTATATTCCCAAAAAAAGAAAAAATCTATACTTTCTGGTATACTTCTATATTGTGTAGGAATAAGTTGAGGAATAAGGAGGTGAAAAAGACTTTGTTAAATCTTCTTTTAGGAAGCCTCGCAATTGAATGGGCAGTAACTTTCATCCAAGAGCTTTGGAAAGATATGCCAAAACAAGTGACAATGGGGTGTGCGTTGATTTTGTCTCTTCTTGCCTGCTTTACAGTTCCAGGAATTCTTCAAGACCTGCCTTTTACTTCTACCATTTTTGGCAAAGTAGTCTATGCTTTTATAATGGCAGGCGGTAGCCGAGCAGTTAGAGAGTTCTTGAAAGCTATTAGACTAGGGGCTTAGGAATAAAAAATTGTGGCAGTTGTTAAGAAGATATTAACTAAAGCCGAGAGAAACCGTCTTCATCGGCTGGAGTATTTTGAGCTAATGGAGAAGCTCAGAGGGGAGGCTATTGAGCTTCTGAGCTTGCCTGAGGTGCTTCAAGTCTTTGGACTATCTCCTATTCTTGCCCATAAAAAGCTAATGTTAAAATTTTTAATTAGAGAAAAAATCAAACTCTATTATATCCCGTCTCGAAATAAACTATTTCTGGACTTAAGAGATATTGATAATCTAGCCTTAGACTCCAGGAAGTTGAAAGTATAAAAACCTTGATAAATACGGGGAATTAAAAGCATTAGCCTATAATTAGCCGAAACCAACTTTAGTCTTTCAGTATCTTTAGGAGTTATTCCCTCAATTTTCTTATACTCTTCAAAGAGCTCATCGGAGACATCGATTTTATTAAAAGCTCCGCTAAAGAATTTCTCAAAAGCCATTTTAAAGTTCCTTTTTACTCTGAAAGAAGGAACTGCTTTATAGCCAAAATTTAAAGTAGGCTTGAACTCAAAGACATAATTTGGTTTAGTGCTTAAAAACTCACAAACTAGCCGATACTGAACTCCTTTAGCAACTCTAGGTGGAAATAAAACTCTAGTATGTCCTAGAGCTCTTAAGTATTTAAGGACTGACGAAAGTAGTGGCTTTCCGCCTCTTTTTCTTAGAAAAATTGAAATTTTCTTATAACTAAGCTGCGAATAAGGTCTTTTTCGTCTCTTTTTAGTCTTTGTCTTTTTAACTACCATTTCTATGGTATAATTCTACATAGATTATGATTGCTAGACAATACTTTAGAACGACAGCAGCAGCTAAAATTACCCAAATGTCTCCTGCAGTTCTTAATAAAGCTTGTAATAGAGGCTATTTAGCCCACATAAAATTAAATTTGAAAAGTGTTTACATTCCCGATTTCGAAGTGTATGCTATCGTTAGGTATAAACTTGAGCATCCTCAAAAAAGGTTTGTTTGGGAGGATTTTAAGAGATGGCGAGAGACCCTAACTTGGTTAGAACTCCGTTAGGAGGCAAGTTTAGCTTTCTAAATAAAGAAGAGAAGATTTACTTTGAGAACTCCTTTCAAGAATTTAAAAAGAGATATGATTTTGAACATCCAGCCGACTTAACTGCTCTAGAGAATTTATTGATAGCTCAACTTCTTGCTTATCGTTACTCTCAATGGCTAGCTAAGCAAAGTGATTATGATGGAAATCCAATTGATGAAGCTTCTCTTTTAACTTCTCTCTTAAATATTCAAAACAAAATTAATAATTTAATGGCAGTTTTAGGAATATCAAGAAGGGAAAGGGTTGAGAATTTATCAGCTCAGGAGATTATTTCTAGAATTGCTAAACGGGCTAAAGAATATGGTCTTCATAAAAATAAAGTGGCTTGGGAATTTTTAGTGAGGTCTTATAGGATTAGGGATGTTTTAGAGACTTATAAAAGAATGGGGAATACAGAAAGAAAAAGGTTTGGTTATCTCCCAGAACAAGTTATTGAAAAAATTATTGAGATTTTAAAACCGCTAGAAGAGATGGAGCAAGGGTTTTTAAAAGATAGAAATCTCTGGAAAGCAGAATTAAAAGGGGAGATAAAAGAGGTGGGATAAAATGCTAAAGGAGAAGCTTACTGATGAGGAGGCTTGGCTCTGGTTTGTTCTTCAAAGCCCATCTCTAAGTGCCGAGTTTTTCTGGTCAGATGATAGTGGAAATGCTTTAAGGCTTTGGAAATTCCAATGGGACTTCTTTGATAATGAATATGATAGGGAGTTTAGTTTTTGTGCTAGATATGTCTCTAAGTCTTGGTGCGCAGCTTCTAGGATGTTTACTTTTCCCTTTAGAGAGCCAGGAGAAACTATGTTTGTTACAGCAGCAGAGGGAATGCATTTAGATACACTCTTAACCAAATTTGATACTGAAGTAGAGAACTCATATATCCATCAAGCAGCCTTTGGCAGAGTAAGGATAAAACCATTTTATAAAAGAATTGCTTTTAATAATGCTAAAATTTTTGCTAGAGTTCCTCAGAGGACTGGTCGAGGGGTAAAAAGTATTCACGCTAAAGAGATTATTGCTGATGAATATCAGGACTTTACTCCGAAAGCTAAATCAGAGCTAATTGAAGTTTATAAAAAAGCGAGTAGGCGGTTCATTTCAGGAGTTCCTGAGACTAAGTCAGACCCAGTAATTAGAAAGATGACTAGAAATAGTAGATACAAAACTTGGAAGTTTCCAAGAATGAAAAATCCAGACTGGGATGATTTTCTAAGAGAAGAAAAAATTGCTGAATATGGTGGAGAGGATACTGCAGAGTATAGACGAAATGTCTATGGAGAACCAGTTGAGGAGCTTTACTCTATTTTCAAGAAAAGAATTCTATACTCTTTAGTCGATACTAATACAGAGTCACCTATTAATAAAGTCTATGAAAGTGAAATCTATAGAGAGGAGCAAACTCCAGAAAATGATGTAGTTTTTGCGCCTTTAAATCCTCAATTTTTTCCGAGATTATATATGGGAATTGACTTAGGTTGGGTTGACGCTCCCACTACTATAATAATATTTGGTTATACCGATGCCAAATATTATTTAGTTAGACTTTATAGGCTTTATCGATATGAAGAGCCAGAAAAAGTTAGAATTCTTAAAAGAGCTATAAATTTCTTTGACCCTATTCTAATTGGGGTTGACTCTTCTGGAGCTGGAACAGGAACTTATCAAACTTTGAAAGCTTTTAGCCCAAAAGTTTACGGAATAGACGTGAGAAAGAAAATAAAAGTGACTAAAGATAAAGAAGTTTATTGGAATGATTTGAGTATTGACTTGGTTCTTCAATTGGTTGAGAAAAGGAAGCTCGTTTTGCCTTTCGACGAAGAGTTAGTTAAGGATTGGGCTTCAGCTTCTATTGAAAAATCTGGGGAAAGAAAAGTCTACTCAAAAGGACTTCATTCTTTAGATGCAGCAAAAGCAATCTTTAGCGCTATTTGGATAGAGAAAGGAGGAGTTAGTAGACAGGAGCTTCAGACTTTCCAACCAAAAGTAATAAAGTTGTCTCTTTAATGATTTTTTGTTAAATTTTATAATAAGATGGCAAAAAAGTTTGAAACAACTCAACCTAGAACTTTTGAGCAAGATAAAATAGCTTATCTGTCCGTTAGCTCTCCAGTCTATTCAACTCCTAATTTTAGACAGGATAAGAGTATTTTAGATAGAATTTCAACTAGCTATGAACTTTATGCTGACCCAACTGTAGCAAAATGTGTCAATTTTCTTTTAGAATCAATTATCAAAGCAGTTATATCAATAGACTCACCAAAGATAAGCTCTATTCTTCACTTCAAAGAGTTTATTGAAAACTTTAGTAGTCTCTTACTGGATTTACTGATTAGCTCAAACTGTTGTGGGGTAATTGACTGGATTAATGTAAATGGGTATCAAGTGCCAATTATCTCATCTATTGAAAGCTATAAAATTAGAAAGCTTCAATCTGGCAGCTCTAATATTTTTGGAGTTATTTATGATTACCCAAGACAATTAGCTAGTCTTTTAAGAAGAGTTTTTGGAGAGAAGAAAGACTCTGCTGAGGATTTAAATCAGCTCAAAGCTTTCGGAGATTTTAGTTTTATCGAAAGACAAGCAACCAAAGAGGATATATTGCCTATCTTAAATCAATCTCTTCAACTTGATGCTAAGTCTAAATTAAAAAATCTTTTTATCTTAAGACCAGAAAGAATTATTTCTTACTCAATTTATAAAAGAGGTAGATACGGCGAGCCTTTTATTTATAGAGCTTTTCCTTATGTAGAGACTAGAAATAAACTAATGACAGCAGACTCAAGCTTTTTTGCTGCTGCTTCTTTGGTTGTATTCTTACTAAAAAGCGGAAGAGAAGATGAGTCTATTTCAAGCATTCAAAAAAGACTTGAGACATATATGGGTGTTTTAGATAACATTGATAGAGTTGGTATTATGTCAGCAGAGGATACAGCAAGTCTAGATGTTATCTCTGGTTGGAGCATCTCAAGACCAGAAGTAAGAGACCAATTAGAGATATATGAAAAATTAATCTTAAGCTCAATACTAGGAACATCTTTAGATTTAAAACCAGAGGAAGTTAGTTATTCTATCAATTCTAAAATTTCTTTAATTAGCCCTCTAATTGAAAATTTGATAGTTAGAATTGCTAAAGCAAACAATATCTCTAACTACTCAATTTACTTACCGAAAATCGCAGTATCTCCTGATGATGTTTCCTCCCTTATTCGGTTAAGAGATAGAGGAGATATTACTAGGACTACTGTTCTCAAGTCTGTTGGATTGAACTTAAATAAAGAAGCTGAAATTAGACAAGAAGAAAAAGATAAAGGTTTTGATGAGCTATTACTACCTCCTTTTGTTCCATTTCAAGGTAAAGGAAGACCACCAAGTGGGGAAGCAGATAGCGATAGCTAATTTCCAAAATAAAATTGATACTATTGATTTCGAGTTAGAGTTTTTTGAGATAGAAAAACTCGACATTTTAGATGAGTTCATTCTAAAAGTAAGAGGAAGAGTTTTAATTGCCGATGAGGCTAATTTAAAAGATTTAATAATGCCTAAAGAAGAACTTAAAATTAAGTATAAAACTTTGGAAAATATGCCTCTTAATATTAATCATCAGCAAGATTTAATCATAGGAACTATTACCAAAGCAGATTTTATCTATCCAGAAAATAAGAAAAATCCTGAAGTCTGGATTTACGCAGTTATCTGGGAGTTTTTAAAACCAGATTTAGGTAGTCGTATTAGACAAGTAGGAGCAAGCAAAAGACTATCTTTTTCTATTGAAGTTTTTTGTAATTTTGCTATTTGTCCAATTTGTCAAAAGAAGTTAGATTATACAATGTGGAAAGCTGGAGTTGACTTATGTGAGCATTGGAAATCGTCTAATCTTAGAATAGCTAGTGACTTTGTCTTCATTGGATGTGCTTTACTTTTACCACCAGCTCAACCAGCAGTGAAGAAAGCTAAAGCAGAGCTTCATAAAGTTGATTTAACTAAAATAACAAGAGATTATTTAAAAAAACTCTCAAATGAAGAACTTTTAAAGCTTCATAAGGAGCTTCACGATGAGTTTGCTAAATTTTTTGGAACAAAACATTAAGGATATAAAAACATATAGTCCAGAAAAGATAAGCAATGATGTTTTAAGAGACGATTTTAGAATAGTCATTGCTTGGTATACTGAGGCTAAAAAAGGGAATTTTAAAGCTTATTCCCTTGATGAGATAATCTCTCTTGCTAAGAAGATTTTTAGTGAGGTCATTAAAAGAGGACATAAATTGACTTTTAAATCCCCTTCTTATAAAGAATTGGCTTTAAAAGTTCTATCTCAAATTGCCAAAGAGCCTTTTAACCTTCCAATTCATCTAGCTAAAGCTATCTATAGTGGAAAAAAGACAATTCATATCTCTAGCAAGAAAGTTAAACCTAATACCTGTTGTGTATTGACAGCAGAGAATAAGGCTTTTGGGTATCTTACTTTATCTGAGCCATATGCCATAGATTTAGAGGAGTTTGATAAACTAAAAAGTAAACACTTAATTAAAGAAGAAGAAAGAGTTAATTGGTGGGGAGACAAAAATAAACTCTATGCTCAAGATATTCTTTGGTTCTTGCCTTTAGAGAAAGTTAATAAAACTGAAGATAATGAGGTAACTGATATTCCCTCATTTGAGTTAGTTAGTTCTAACTATCTAGTATTTCTAGGCACGGGTCCAACTCAACCAATTCCTAGAGATGGAAAAACAAACCCTCGACTAGATGAGGATGCTAAAAAGCCTGGTTCAAAGTCAAAGAGAAGACGAAGCTCAATTTATATTTTCTTAAATGGTCTAGGTTATCTAATAGATGCTTCTCCAGATTATTTAGAGCAAAAAGAGACCTTTAATATCAAAAAAATTGATTTTGTTTTAATTTCCCACGCTCATAGAGATGCCAGTGAAGGTTTAAAAGAGGTTTTGAAAGATTTTCCAGAAGCTTTAGTGGTCTGTGAGAAAGTAACTGCTTTAAAGATTAAAGAAAGAGACAAAGTAGATATTCCCAATTTCCTACCTATCTCTCCATATAAGAGCTATAGGATAGGAGACTTAAAAATACTTCCTTTAAGAGTTGAGCATTCAATTCAAGAAGGATTTCCAACAGTCGTTTATCTTCTAGAGTTCCCAAATAAAAGGACAATTTTATATGCTGAAGATTTTGATATGATGCCCAAAAAGACTCTAGACCTAGCCAAGAATGTTGATATTGCTATCTTAGATGCAGCAATGTGGATTGGCTATCAAATCAGAGGTCATCAAAATGTTGAGACTGCTCTTAAATATGCTAAAGAGCTTAATCCTAAAGTAGCTATCTTTACTCAAGCTGGGTATACTTATCCACCTCATAATGAAGCAGTTGAAGAAATTAAAGAACTTGCTAGAACTCAAGTAGAGTTTCCAGTAGTTCTTGCTTACGATGGTTTAAAGATAAATCTAGATAAAAAAGAAGCCTTTGAAAGCCTTGAAGACTTCTTTAATGCCCACGAGCTTATCTTAGAAGAAATGTTAGCTAGAAATTTAAAACATACTTCAAAAGATAAATTAGATAAAATTAAATTAGAACTTAATGAATACAAAGATATTTTGAAAATTTTCCAAAATACTCAAGATATTATGCTAATTCCTCAATTTGTTTCAATTGGAGGTTCAGCCGTCTCTTCGAAAGACTTTGGGGATGTTGACTTTATAGTAAGAGTTGGTAAAGCAGAAACTTTTAAAGAAGGGGTGATGACAGCCTTAGCCTTTCAATTACGAAATATCTTTAAAGAGGCTAAATCCTCAACCTTCCATCACTTAGTTGAAAGCCCTTTCGGTCCTCACGGAGACTATGCTCCTATTTTTGATTTAATCTTAAGAAAAAGAGACAGGCTTTCTATTGAGAGATTTGTTTTTAAAATCAACTTTACTCCAGTTAAAACAAAGGGAGGATATGGAGAGCTTACTTTTTCAGTAGATAGTTGGGGAGTTCTTTGGGAAACTTGGGGGCAAGGGTATATTCAACAAGGAATTCCTCTAGTAATCGAGCCAAAATATGATGGTTTTAGAATGATAGCCTATAAAGAGAATGGTAAGACTAAGATGACTACTGAGGATACGGATTATGATTTAGATGAAATGCTACTAGACATACAGAAAGACATTTTGTCTCTTAGTGGAGACTTTATTTTAGATGGAGAGCTTGAGCTCTATGCTGATGAAGAAATAAAAGATAAGACAAACTTTGATTATAAAAAAGGGGATAAAATTGAACGTATTGATATGAAATCTTTCTTAAAGAAAGAGCCAGTTGGTAAATATACGGGAGTCTATCGTGTTTTCGATATTGTCTATTTAAACAAAGAAGAACTTTTTGATATTCCATTTATTGAAAGAAGAGAAATATTAGAGAATTTGGTTAAAAAAGATAAAGAGTCTCTAAAACTAAGTAAAGCTCTATTGGTTAAAACTAAAGACCAATTCGAGAAAGCGATTAAATGGGCTAGTAATTACCCTTATTCCGAAGGAGCAATGGTTAAATCTTCTCAATTTCTTTATCCAAAAAAAGTTGGTAGAACGAGTGATATAGCTAAGTTAAAGAATTATAAGGAGATAGTTGGTAAAGTAGTAAAGAAAGAAAAAACTAAAGGCGGAGCATACATCTATACGATTGTATTGAAAGAGGGGGATATTATAGGTAGAACTTACGCAACTAAACTTGAAGCTAAAGAAGGAGACATTCTTGAAGTTAGAGTTACTGAAGTTAAATATTTAGATGGTAAATTATCTTGGGATAACCCAATAGTGCATTCAATCAAACCAAAAGGGACAGCTTTAACAACTTTAGAGCAAGCTAAAAGTTTGGCTAAAGCAAGAAGAAGAGCAGAGGTTTTCATTCTAAAACCTTTTAATTTTCCTGGAGGAAAATCCCAATTTCTAGATATTCTATTAAAGAAAATTCCTCCACATAAAATATATGTTGAGCCATATTTAGGAAGTGGAACTCTTTTTTGGGCAAAAGAACCTGCTGAGAAATCTATCTTAAGCGATACTGATAAAGAAATTTATGAATTCTTTAAATTTCTTAAGACTGCTAGTGATGCAGACTTTGCCTGGTTAAGAGAACAAAAATGGACTTATTCGGAATCTTATTTCAATAAGCTTTTAAAGGCTACTCCAACTTCTTTAAGAGCTAAAGCCCATAAATTTAAATATTTAAGCATCTTTAGTAATAGAGGAGCTAGACAATATCTAAATAGAGCTAAAGAAATAGAAAAAAGAAGCTCTAAAATCTTTTTAGCCAATTTGGAAAACTATCGAGAGCTTTTGAAAAATGCTGTAATTTTAAATGAAGATGCTTTAAAAGTTATGAAGAGGTATGATAGCCCTGATACTTTCCAATATCTAGACCCACCTTGGAAACCTATTGTATCAAAAGAGGAATGGAAAGGTTTCGATGGAGAAAAGTTTAAAGAAGTAGTAAGCTCTTTAAAAAGTAAAGTCCTGATTAGCTATCAAGGAAAATTAAAGTTAGAAAACTTCAATAAGTATACTTTTACAAAACATCAAAAAGGATTGTCTAAACCAACCTCTCAATCTCTTTACTGGAACTACTCTAGTGAAGATAGAATAGAAAAATCAGAAGTAAAAGGAGAAGAAATAGATACTAGGTCGGAAAGAGCCGAAGCCTTCTGGAAAAAGAACTGGTCGAATTGTTATCCAAAACTTAAAAAGCCAGAGTTTATTCTTCACCAACACTTTAGAGGTCTTTTAGAGACTGAAACTGGCTCTTTCATAGTTGACTATGAATTGTCTGACAAAGATATGATTATTTGGCTTTATGATAAAGCTTTAATTGAATGTTTAGACTGTAAACAACCTCAATTTAGGCTCAATGGTCTATCTTTCGAAGAGCTAATGGAGCAACCAGACTTATTAAAAACAAAGCATTCCATTCACGCTGATTTAAGATTTCAAATAGATAAATCTAGTTTATTTGGCTGGACTATTTTTTACGGAACAACGGATGAAACTAGAAAAGTTGGTGGAGATAGGTTATTGGCTTTGAAAGAGAATGAAAGCCTTCAGTGCGCTCCTAAGCTGGCTCAACCTATTGGTTGGTTATATGTAAGTAGGGAGAAACCCTATATCTCTAAACCTTCTCAGATAGGAGCAACTTCTAAGAGATTTGCTAAATTTTTTGCTATTGATTGGGGTGAGTATGAGCCTGGGACTTGGCATAGACATTTCTTTGAGTTTGATATGAAAGGTAAAAAACTAAAAGGAAGATTACTTATCGTCTCTGCTCCAGTAGGTGATGTGGAAAGGAAATGGATTTGTAAAAGACCAAAAGACCAGACCTGGTATGCTGATAAAAATTCTCTTGAAGAAGTTATCAAAGACTTGAAAAAGAGAGACCATAATCTCCTCATTTGGCATCCTAAAGAAGAGAACGCCAGAATAATTAAACTTTAGTTTTTTCATTTTTCTTGGATATTCCTATTAGAATATTTGACAAGTTGAATTTTCTATTTTTATAATATTTAAAAGGAGGTGATTTAGTTTGATAGATATGGAAGCTATCGAGAAACTGGAAGAGCTTCTAGACACAGCTATTCCAAAGATTGAAGGTATTGTAAAGACCCTTAAGAGTTTGGAAGGAGAAGAAGAACTAGCTAGCAAAAAATCTTTAGAAGGTTTGTTAGAGAAGATTGATGCTGCAGATACTCCAGAAAAGAAAGATGCTGTTTTAAAAGAAGTAAGAGATTTCTTAGCGAAGCTCTTAGCTTACTATCCATATCCTTACAAAAAAGCGAAAGCAGAAACAAAAGAAGAAGAAGAAATTGAAAAAGAAAGTCAATCAACAGAGGATGATAGCTCTACAGATGAACTCCAAAAGGAGCTGGAAGATTTGAGGAAAGAAAATGAGTCTTTAAAAGTCCAGCTTGAGGAGATTGAAGCTGAGAAAAAGCGTTCAGAAATTCTTTCTAAAAGAGTGTCTGAACTAAATGAAATTGAAGAAAGAGATTGGTTAAATACTCTTTCTGACACTTTAATTAAGATGACGGATGAGGAATTTGAGAAATTCAAGGCTTATTTAGGTAAGAAAGAGTCTAATGCGACTATTCCTGAAGGAGGTAGAGAGACCTCTTCTAGTCTTAGAAAGTTAAGGCTCGCTATCAAGGAGGTGAAGAGTTAAATGTTTCAGGTTCAAAAACACTGGGGGTTTGCTCTTGGTTTTTACCAGACAGACCTTACTGATTTGAAAAGAGGAGACCCGGTAGTTGTCTCTGGTGGAACAGTTACTAGAGCTACTAGTGGTTCAGCTCTTAATGATGTCTGTTTAGTTGACTATGACAGACAAGCTTTAAGAGAAGACCAAACTTTTGCTGATGCTGACGCAGTTCCAGCTGATACTTATCTTACCCTTTACAACATCAATGAAGGGGTCTATACCTTAGACCAAAATGCTTTTGTGGCACAACCAGCGGTTGGTGACCTCTTAGAAATTACTGCGAATGGGAAATTCCAAACTAAAGCAAATGGAACTGCTGTAGCTGAAGTAATCTATGTTGAAGGGACGACTACTAGTTATAAGGTTACTATTAGACCAGTTTATTAAGAGGAGGTGAACTAATCTAATGCGAAAAGAAATTAGACAAAAACTCGAAGAATTCTACTCTGAGAACAAAGAAGCCATTCTTAGTGAGCTTGATGATAAAAAGACTCCTGTGGAGTTTAATGCTTTAATTGCCGAGTTAGTAGATGAGGAAATCAAGGAATTTGACTTTACTCAGTTTCTTATCTCAACTAAGAGAGTTAACCCTGAAGATAAAGTGTATTTAACTCTTACTGATAAAGTGTCGGTTTATTCAGCCGCCAGTTCGTCAGATGTTATTCGCCAAGTTTGGTCGAATACTAAATACGAAGTGCCTAGAATTCCATTAGTTGCGGCTTACCGCTATAAGAGGCAAGAAGTTAGAAGCGGTTTTCTCCCTGCTGTTGAAGAGATGGTGGATGAATTATCTATGCAGCTATCTGTTGAAATTCAAAAAACAGTAGTTAACACAATTTATGCAGCTACGGTTGGAGCTTACACAATCAATACTACATCTGCTAATTTCCAGACAGATGTAGACAATACAATTGATACTGTTCTAGACAATACTCTCACAGGACAATGCTATATAGTAGGAAGACGCCAAATGCTTCGAAATGTAGCTAATTTGGGAGCTTCTGAATCCACTAAAGAGGAAAAGGATAAATACGGCATTATTGCTCGATACCACGATGCTGACTTAAAGCCAGTTCCAAAGGTTGGAAGAGGACAAGAAGCTTTAATGGCTACTAATGAACTCTTCATTGCTGCTCCTGATTGTGGTAAATTTGTTTACTACGGAGATGTGGAACAAGACGAAATCAAACCAGCTCTGTTTGAAGTTGATACAGGGATGTTTCAAGAAGTTGGCTTGGCAATAGTTCCTGAAAAAGGAAGAATTTATAGGATTATCTTGAGTTAAACAAAAAATGGTCAGGAGAGAATGGGGTCTGCTGATAAAAATGCGACCCATTCTCTCCACCATTTTGAAAATTTTTGAGGAGGTTAGAAAATGCCAAAGTTTAGAAATATGAGTGGGGGACTGTTAAGAGTTTACAAAAGAGAAGGAGATAATTACGTCTCAGTCTTAATTGAAGCTGGTGCTGATGTATTATTAACAAAAGACGAGGTTAAAAAAATAAAAGAAGAGCTCAAGTATTCGAATTGGTTCGAGAATGGCTATCTAGTTAAGCTAGAAGAAACAACTGCCGAAGAAGTTACCCAAAGCTTCTTAGAATCTTTAGCAAAACAACCAATGCCAAAGTTTACTAAGGAAGTAACCAAAATTAAATCTTTAGAAGCTTTAGAAGAGTTGCTTAAATTAGTAAAAACCAAAAAAGGGAAAAGAATCTTAGTTGAAGAGCAAATAGAAAAATTCCCCCAAGTTACAGAAGGCGGAGGAAACGTCTAAAAAAATTTTTTAGAGGAGGTTCAACTTGTATGCTCTAGCCGAGCTAATCCCGATGTTAAGGAGGGATTTAGCCGACAAAGATGCTACTTTAGATGCTTCATTTCTCGAAGGAAAATTAGCTGACTCCTCCGCAGAACTAATCCTTTATATTTCTAGTTTATCTTTATCTACATCTGGAAGTTCTTGGTATTTATCAGAAGAGCCTAGCTATCCTCTTAAAAGACTTATCTCTCTAAATGCTGCTATAGATTTTATGACATCAGAGTTTTCAACTTTGAAAAAAACTAGCGAAAGGATAGATGAACCTGGTCTATCCTGGAGCATAAGTGTTGCTTCTAATGTAGTTAGAATTTCTCTTACTGATTTAATTTCAAAGAGAGATAGAATTCTTCAAGAGCTAGTTGAGAAATCCGAGTTTTACCCAAGCTATCTTAACTTAATAGAGGCTTTAAAGGAAAAAGATGACTTGGCAGTGTCTTAGAAAGGTGTGGCTATATAAATGTCTTTTATTGCCCCTAGTTTTGATAAAGCTATAGAGAAAATTCGATGGGTAATCTTGAACTTTGGCAAAGATATTGAATTTATAACTCAGACTACTATAGAAAACAAAAGAGACCCTTCTAATACTCAAATAACTGAGACCAGTAACTTTGTTAAAGGTTTATGGAAGTATCAAAGCAGTTCTCCATCTCCTAAAGGTTTAACAACTGAAGTCGGAGACTTTGATGTAGATAAAGTAATAGTAACTATTTTAGCTGATAGTTATCCATCTGTTGCTAATAGCAACTACTTTGTAATTAACAACGTGACTTATAAGATAAAGAAATTTGCTCCAGCAGTTGGTTTTAAAACCACCACTGATAGATATTATGTGATTGGTGAAAGGAAAAAGAAATGAGAGATACTAGGTCTAGGCATCTTTTGGTAAGTGTTATCGAAGCAGTCAAGCAATTTCTGATAGATAATGGTTGGAATGTAGTCTCGGCAATTCCAGATAATCCAACACCTAGAGATGTTTTTGTAGATGAGTCGTTTCCAGAAGAAAAAACTAAAGGTAATATGGTTGGAATAGGCTATACTGATATTGAAGAGCCTCTTCCAGTTGAGCTTGGTAACTCTAAAAGAGTAAAGCAGATTAGAGTTATAAGCTGCGTTTCTGTTGGAATGAAAGAAAATATTGCTCAAGCTCTTGCTCTAGATATTAAAGCCTTTTTTGACTCAATAGACTATTTTCAATTTACTGATGAGCAAGGAGGCTTAGTTGGGACAATTCGCTTTGGCGAGACTGAAGCTAGAAGAGTTTTCTCGGAAATGCCAGAGGAGTGGAGAAAGTTTATGTGGGCTACTAATGTCTCAACTGAAGAGTATTTTGATTTACCTTAAAAAAGAAAGGAGATTTGAAAAGAATGGGAACGGATAGCAAAGAAATGTTTGAGAAAAATTTAAAAGCTTTTGTAGATAGGAGGAAAAATAGGGCAGTTGGAAGAATTTTACACGCTTATGATACAGGCAGTAAGTCTCTTGAATTTAAGAAATTAGTAAAAAGCACAATTATGGAGTTATCAAAAGAATTCCTAGACTTATGTTTAGCTTTTAATTCAAATAGTGGACTCTTTCTTAATCTCTTCTCTGAAGAGGTATTAAAGGAGATTGAGAAAAGTAAAGGTGGTGTAAAAAATACCAGCCCCGAAAAGACTCGGAAGGGTTAATGTTCGAATTAGACAGAAATATATAGGAGACATTACTTTTAGAGATATGGTTGGTAGTTATTATACTTTTAAAAGAAACTTAACTACTACTCTTCGTTCAGCTACTACTGAAGCTGAAAGAGAAGGTCGAAGTATGGCTAAAGCTTCTTTTACCCGACCAGTTAAAGGAGCTTTAGGAGATGCTATATCAATTAAATATGAGACCTGGAGACCGCAAAAAGAGACAGTTTATTTCGGGATTATTAGGAGGCGTGGAACTTTCAAATATACATCTGATTATTGGTCTTATGTTGAGTTTGGAGCTCGGCACGGACATACTGTCAGAGGATTTTTTATTCCTAAAGGAGGAACTCCCTATACTGGTCAAATCTTTATTCCTGTAAAATCTGGAACACCTTTTAAAATGTTAGCTCCTACTCCAGCTAGACGATTTTTAAGAAATACTTTACAGATATTTCAAAGAAAGCTACAACCTCCACAGCTAGGAAAAGCTCCTCCATCTGTAGTCAAAATGGCTAATACAGTTCCTAGATTAATTAGAAGGGCAGTTGTAAGTTCTTATCGAGGATTAGAGTCGAAGTATAGAGGTTGACACTTTTCACGATTTTGGATATTCTTGATTAAAATGATTAAGAAATTTTTAAAGAAAGGAGAGAAGGATGACATTAGTTAAATATAAATGCCCTAAATGTAGATTTAAAGGTCAGGGAGATTTACCATCTTCTCTTAAAGAAATTACTTGTCCCAGTTGTAAAGATACAATTAAATTACAAGATATAAAAATTCCACCAAAAAAGGTTTCTAAAAAAACATCTATCAGAGGAGGTGAAGATAAATGATTAAAGGAAGTCAGATTTATTATTTTGGAAATGTTGAGAATTTACCTAGTTTTCTAATTAGCCGACTTCAGTCAGCTACTTATGGAGTTGATAGACGAAGCACGATTTATCGTGAACTTGGGAACTCGAAGACAGTTGGGGAGGTTCTTGACAGCCCCGAGTTGTCTTTTGATATTGAGAGCTTTGATAGCTCTGCAGCTTTTGAGTTTCTGTTTGCTGGAGTTAATTACTCAGCCGCAGCAACAGGAACTTCTGTTACTATACAAGACTTAGTTAAAAAAGTTGATGTTATTAGTCCATTTAAAGAAACTGAAACTGAAGGAGCTTCTGGATACCCATCGGTTTTTGGTGTAGCAGTTCCAGGAATTACCTTAGAAGAGATAACTTACAGTTTTACAGCTGATGGAGAAGCTACATTGCGGTCTTCAGCTAGAGGCTCTGAACTCTATTACATTCCTGGAAAGCCAGTAAGGGAGACTTTTGTTGGAAACGGAATTGCAACAAGTTTTACAGCTACTCAAGCTACATCTGCTACTCCTCCCATTCTTACAAAGTTCAGAGGAGATGATGCTTACTTCTACTATGTAGAAGTTGGCGGTTCTAGAAAATATTTAGCTGATGACTACACAGAAAATTGGAATGGTTCTAGCTTAGTGATTAACTTCTTAACTGCGCCACCAAGTGGAACTCTAATCAATGTTATTTATGGAGTTCAAGACACTGCTTATTACTTGCAAACAATTCATCCCGATACTACAACCATTCCAGAAGCCCTAAAGCACGGCTATGTCTCAATTTACTTAAACAATACATTCCTACCAAACTTGACTTCTTTTGAACTGACAGCTAGAGGAACAGTAGACTATAAAAGAGAATTAGGAGTTCTCTATCCATTAACTACGAAAGAAATTCCAGAAGTAACTGGAACTTTAAGATTCAGACCAAGAGATAGAGCAGGCTTCTATGCAATGCTCAAGAGAATTCTAAATATAACAGCAGATAGAACTATTCACGTAGAAGAAGTTGCTCCTAACTTGCCAATCGAAATTAGACTGACCAATCCTTATACAGGAAACATCATTAAAACTCTCTATTCTGAAGCCATTAGATTGAATGTGCCTGGTTTTGAGGCTAGACCGCCTGATGATTTGGAACCTGAAATTTCGTTTAGTTGTCCGACATCTGACCTAGCAATTTACAAAGGAGCAAAACCTTAAAAATTGAATAAAGTTTTGAGAAAGGGAATTTAGTAAAGCTTTCTTGAAAAGCGAAAAAAGTAGTTCCCTATTAGGTAGCCCACCTAATTTTGGGGTGGGCTACTTTAATTTAAGAAAAGGAGAGTGATTTAAAGAGATGTCTTTAGAGAAACTGATGCAGAGAGGAAAAACCATTGAAGTTAATGTCGATGGTGAAACTGTTAAGTTGGAGGTGCTAAAACCTAATCAGGTTATCTGGGAAAAGATTAGAAAGATGACAGAAGTAGAAACAGCAAAGCTAAAGATGTCAGAAGAGTTAAAGAAGAAAGTAATCAATGAAGTAGAGGCAATGACTGACGCTGAAGTTATTGAAACTTTAGCTGTGATAGAAACATCTCCAGATTTTCTAAAACTTGGAGTTAAATTGGAAAAAGAGAAATTTAAGGACTTAGAGACTATGCAAGAAATTGTCAACGACCCTAAAGCAGAAAACGAAGCTAAGGGTAAAGCTCAAGAATATGTAAATAGCTATCAAAAAGAATTTCAAAAGAAAATAGAAAAGAGCGTAGAAAATAAAAAAGCCGAACTTAAACAAGTGCCAATAGTTAAACTTAGAGAAGATTTAATTCGAGAAAAGATAAGAGTAGAGGCTGAAGGAGAAGCATTTACTAAAGTTAGACTATTTCAGGTAGGAGAGCTCTGCTTTTATGAAGGCAAAAAATTAAAAGATTTTCCAGATTTTGATGCTTTCATCTCTAGAGCTGATGATGAGGTCTTAAATAAAATCTTAGCGGCTATTGATGAAATTACTTTAGGGGGGCTTGATATAAAAAAATCTCTATCTCAGATGACTTTATGATGTTAGTAAATGTAGAAAAACAAACTGGAAACAACTTAATATTTAGGGGGATGACCTTAGAAGATGCTCCTGTTGACCTTATTATGGCTTATAACTACTCATTATTCATTCTTAATGTCCGACAGAACCTCCCAGAAGAATATATGCCAAAGAAATGGCAGCTTTATTTTCCAGATGAAGTAGATAGATGTGTTAAAAGGTATCTAGACTCGCTAAAGTCTGGTCAATCATCGGGAGTTGGAACTGATAAAGAACCAGATTTTAAAGAAAATGTCTTGGCTGACCAGGCTTTAGAAATGATAAGAAAGGCTAGGGAGTCTTAAAAATTGGCAGATATAAAAAGTTTAATTGAGATAATCTATCAAAGTGTTGGGTTTAATGAAGTCTTAAGACAATACCAGACTCTTCAAACAAGAACAGCTCATCTCACTAAACCTTTAAAAGGTATTACAGAAATTCAAGCTCCTGTTGGTAGATTTGACGAACTCAATCAAAGATTTCAACAACTAGTTCAAACTGGTGAGAAGTTAAAAGGAAGAATCCCTCAATCAGTTATTGAAAGAGAGACTAGTCGAGTAGTCCCAGCAATAGAAAGATACTTAACTACTAGTGCTAGATTTACGCAAGCTCATACCCAACTTACTAAAGCAGCTATTAGCCTTTCAGGACGCTTAACTGCTTTAAAGACAAGCCAAGAAGGCATTGACGCAATTAGCCAAAGTATTATCTCCAGACAAAGATTAATAGGGACTGCTTTTTACCGACAAGTTTTAGGGGCTAAGGCTAGTCAGGCAGCTATTGATGAATTAAGTCTGGCTCATACACATAACTGGCAAGTTAGTGATAAAACTCTAACAACTTTAGGAATTACCGAAGACCAAGCTAAAAAGCTAGCGGTAGCTTATAGGGTCTATAATCAAGTTTTTAGTAAGTATGGTGAAGCTCAATCTTTAGCAACTAAAACTTCCTCTGCTTTTGCTACTGCTCAAAGCTTAGTGGCTGCTAGTTCACAAAACTTACTAAGAGCAATTAGACCTGAAGCTACCCTTCAACAAGGTCAAGCGTATCTTAAAGCAGGAAAAGAAGCTATTAGCTATGGGGATGCCATTCTCAAATCCACAACTATGCAGCAGCTTTTAAATATAAATCAGGGTCAAGCAGTTGAGGCAGCTAATCAATATAGAACTGCTTTAGCTAGATTTCAAACGGCTGCTAAAGAATATACTAGTCTTTTAGATGCCTCTAAAAAAGCTGGAGCAGACAATATTACAATTAAACAAAAATTAGTAGGAGCAGGTAGAGCTTTAGAATCGACCTATCATTCTTTAAATAGAGCTACAGGAAGGCTTGCTGAAGCTCACAAACAAGCAGTTAATTTAGCTTAAAGAGACTTAATAACTAGACAAAGAACTTCTGATTATTTCTCTGCAGAAGTCGGAAGAAGATTAACTTGGGCAACTACGTGGTTATCAGCTCTAGCTTTAGAGGCAATAGCACTTCGAACTCTTCAAAGGACTTATCAAGAATTTACTTGGTCTCAACTAAACCTAGCTATGGCTTCAGTAACTTTACAAGTTAATATGGGACAATTAGGGGGTGTCTGGTCGGCTTTAGGTAACGTAGCAGCTAGGACTGGCGCTGACTTATCAACTGCTGCCAGATTATTTGCCGAGACTACTCAGGTTTTTAAAGACCAGGCTTTATCTTTAGAAATTGTTAAACAAGCTCAAATTGCTGCAATAGCAGCTGGTCTAGACTTCTATGAGCTAGAGAGAAGTATCCTACCAATCTTTAAGGCAATGCAAATTGAAATTGATGATGTCGGTAAATGGTTTTCTTATTTAATTTACATTCAAGACCAGACTGGCGTTAATGCCGACTTTTTAGCTAAAAGTCTATCAGTTTTGGGAGCTGCAGTAACTAGTATTGGAGCAACAAGTGAGGAAGCTCAAAAAGACATTCTAGTAATGGCAGCAGCTTTAGGAGAAGTTTATAAAGTAATGCCAGACCCTAATTTAGCCTATCAAGCTGCTAGATTTTTAGCTTCTTTAGGCGACCCAAGAATAGCAGTAAGATTAGAAGAGCTTGGGTTAAAAACTAGAAATTTAGCCGAGTTTATCGGCTCAATTCGTGATTTAACTGGAGACAGTGCTAAAGCTCAACAAGAGCTTTACGGTAATATCACTAGAGTAGCTAATATGTATAGAGCAGAGTCTAGATGGCTCTTGACTCTGATTGGACAAGCTGATGAAATATTTGAGCTAGTCCAAAGAACTCTTCACCAATCTGACTATTCACTAACTAAATTTCGAGCGACATTGCATACTGTATTAGTTCAAACAAGAATTCTTGCTAGCACTTTTATTAGTATTTTATTGAACTTATCTAGAATTGGTGTTGCTCAAGCTTTTACAACTATTTTAGCTATTTTAAATGTTCTTCTCCGACCTCTTAATACTATATTAAGTTTAGTTGCCTCGTTAGTAGAAAGGTTTACTGGCTTGCGAGTAGTTGTTACTGCATTAGTTACAGGTTTTATAACAATACGATTCATTCTTCCTCTAATTAGAACTAGTCTTGTATCGATTATTCAAGCAATGGAGCTTCTATCTCAAATCCAAATGAAATTAATTTATGCTCAACAAAGAGCAGGAGCATCAATAATAATCCCTTCTGTAGGAAAACCACAACCTACTCCTCCTTCGCCTGCAATTACATCACTTATTTATGCCCCTCCTCCTCCACCACCAGTAGGAGAGATTAAGAAAGTTTCATTGGTAAGTGGTCAAGCAACAGCAAGACAATATCTTATAGGGATGTCTCAAGGAATAGATAAAGTTGTTAGCGACCCTAAGGTCTCAGCAGGGATTAAAACTCTTGGTTATATCTTAACCTTTACTATTGTCTCTTCTTTAGTCTTTGGAATACAAGAAGCTTTAGCTGATGGACGACTTCAAGTTAAGGATATAAAAAGAATAACTCTTAGCTTAGGGGAGGTTTTAATATCTGTCGGATTAATCCAAGCTTTACTCTTTACAGTTACTAAACTCTTTACTTTCTTTAAAGATAAGTTAGGAGTAATTTTCACGGCTCTCAGAGATAAAGCTTTAACAATCCTTCCATCTTTATTTAGTTTTGACAAAGCTCTTAAACTATTCTCCACTACTTTTTCTTCAGTTTCAGCCAAATTATCTCCTGCTATAGCAGCATTTGGAGCTACTTTTACTAGTCTAGCTTCTGCTCTTGCTGCAATTCTTGGTGGTCTAGTAATAGTTTTAAATGTCTTAGCTGCTATAGACTATTTTATTATTAGTAAAATTTTTCCTGGAATTAGTGGCTTTGGTCAAAGATTTTTCGCTCTTGAAGCCAAAGTTCTTCAAGTTATTGGAGATGCTTTTATCCAATTGTTCGCCTTACCTGGCAGACTTCTTACTAAAATTTTAGCCTCTTTAACAAAAGTTCTCACTTTTGGAGCTGTAGATTTGGAAGCAGAGCTTAGAAAACTCTTACCTGGAATTTTAAAGACTCTCCCTGCTCCAGAAGCTCTTAAAGTTATCTTTAATAAGATTATTGGTTATATTTTTGGTTTTGAGTTTGAACCTGAAAAAGAAATAGAAAGAGGTCGAGGACGAGAAATAACTAGAAAAGCTACTAAGGCAGCAGATAAGACACAAAAATTAATAAATCAGTTAGGAAAAGATTATGGCGAACAAGTAAAAGACTTAGAAAAACTAACTCAACAATTTGAGAAAACAGCAGCTTTAGAAGATTATAGAAGAGCAATAGAAGCAAACATCAGAGCTCTTCGATTATTAGATGAAAGAATTAAAGTTGAGACAGACGTAGCCAAGAGAGAAGAATTAGAAAAAAAGAAACAAGAACTTATTCGTCAGCTCAACCAAGATGCTTTACAAGGCTTAAATGCTACATCTGAACAGCTTGCTTGGCAGTTAACATTAGGTCTTACTACTATTAACCAAGCAAATCAGTCACTTGCTAAAGTTGTGCAAGCTATTATAAAGAGTGGCGGAGCATACCTTAAAGCTGAGACAATAAGAGAGCTTACTAAAACTGCCATTCAAAAAGAAGTTGAAAATGTTGAAAGTTACTTATCAGTAGTAGAAGACCAGAATACTATTTTAGAAGCTAGACTTAGTTATCTTGAAGGAGAAGCTAAAAGCAATAGAACTGCTGCTGGTCTTTACTTCACAACTGCACAAAGATTGATTGAGAATAAAAGACAAATAGCCTTGATATACTTTAGGTCTGCTCAAATCGCCACTGATATAGAATCGAGAGCTAAATTAATGGAAAAACATTATAGCTTGTTAAAAGAAATCCAAGAGTTAGAAGCTAAAGCTGGAAATCTTCAATTTTTTGTAGCCAAAACAGAATTAGAGACTGCTAGAACAAGTCTTGAAGCTAAAACTAACCAATTAGACTACCTAAAAGGACAAGTTGAACGAAACCAAGCTTCATTAGATGTCTATACAGATAGTTACCAAGAAACCTTAAAATTAAAGCAATTAGAAGCTAAACAGCTTTTAATTTTATCTAGAACTGCTTCTGAAGAAGACGCAAGAAAAGAGTATTTAGCTGAATATTTTAATGTTTTAGGAGAAATTGAAGAGTTGAAACTTGAATATCTTGAAACTGAGTTAGCTAGTATTAGAAATAGGGTTGAAACAGCATCTATGATATTTAATTTAGGTAAAAGTAGCCAGGAAGCTTATAAAGGAGCTTTGAATCGTGCTTTAGGAGATTTACTTAGATTTAGAGCTAGACCTGGAACTGAAGCTTTTGAAAAAGTCTATGAAGCTGTTAGAGACCTTGCCGAGAAAATTTCTAGTTTTGTCAAAGCATTAATTGAAAGGGGAGGGCTTCCAACTCTAACAAGGCTCTCTTTTCCTGCTATAAGTTTTCCAAGAGGCTTTATTACTAGATTCACTGGAGTAAGTAATTTCCTAGCCAACTTAAGGCAAGCTACCGAAATAATTAGTAGAATTCCTTTTGCTGATATTAGAGCTGAGGTTTACCAGGAAGTTTCTCAAGGTCTTTTGGGTCTTTTTGATATTTATAGGGAATTTGCTGTAATTGGTTTAAAAGGAGCTGCTAGAGCTAGACAAGAATTTCAATTAGCTGTTCAGAGACTTAATATTTTAAAACAATTCTTTTATCGAGGCTTAGCTACCCAAATGGATGTCTTACAAGCTGAATTAGATGTTGAAAGGCTTAGGGCAGCTTATATAGAAGAAAGTTTATCAGAGCAAGAGCGAATTTTAGAACTTGAAGTAGAGCTGGGCTTAAAAAGCAAACAAGCTCTTTTGAATTTCTATAAAAGAAGAAAAGACCAAGCCACTTCTTATTTAGAACAACTTGAGTGGGAAAAGAAAATCCAAGATTTACTAAAAGATATAAATGAAGCGACTAAAGAGGCAGGTAAAGAAGTTGAAGGACTTTATTATGGTTTTGAAGGTTTAAGAGTCCCTACTCTTCCTGAAATTAGAGCAATGGCAGGTTTATGGACTACACCTATTTACAGACCTTTAGAGTTTAACCAATCTAATACTTTCCAAATCTATGTAAACAGCGAAGTTGATATTAATAAAGTTACAACTGCTATAGAAACTTCTTTAAAGATAAATGGTTTAACTCGTTCTTTAGCGGGGGTTTTTTAAGAAATGAAGTGGAAAGTTTGGTATGACGTTCAACCTTTATTTTGGTATTACACCCCAGAAACTAACTTAATACTTACTGAAAAAGAAATTTATAACCAAAGATACTTTGAAGTTAGTTGGAATTCAGCAGCTTCGGGGTCTATTGTCTCAGGTGTGAGTAATAAAATGGGAGGAGAGTTCACAATAGGAATAGGAACTGGGGAGTTACAAGATGTCCAAGTTTATCTAGATGGTCAACTTGAAGAGACACTCACCTCTTTTCCAACTTATGCCTCTTACGATTTGAATAAAACAATTTCTCAAGTTAAATTGGTCTTCAATCCAGTATCTACAGCAGGTTTCGCTAGATTAGAAAATTTAATTATCTATAAAGCAGAAGGTTTTGAATTCGAGGTGAACCCAAGTAGTGTCTCAATACTTCCTTATGAGAGTAGAGTAACTCAAATTCCAACTACTTCTGAACCAGCCATAGCCCTAGCTGGTAAGCTTTATCCTAGTATTTCTTTTGAAGGAATATTAACTTCTCATACTAGTGCTACTAATTTCTATCAATGGGCAAAGCATTCAGTCTATAAAATTGCTAGATTGTTTACTGACGAAAGTGTTTATGATGGTATTTTAACAAAATTTACTGGACAGAGACTTCCTAAATCTTCACCAAGTTACTATGTAGAGTTCTCTGCCGAGTTTTTAGTCACTTCAGTAGTTTCTGGAGTGGAGGAACTTTGAGCACTTTAGAGAAATGGGCAAGAGACTTAAAAGTTTATTATGGACTAGAGTCCTCTCCTATCTATCAATTTGGTAAAATTTTAGAGTTTCCTAGTATTACAGTTTCGATTGGAAAAGTAAAAGTTGAAGATATTTATTATGAGGTTCCTGTTTATGGGGTTATTAATTATAAAGCCGAGCCTCATTTAAGGTTGCGAGGATTTAAAGTAAGAGTTGTGAAGGATGGAACTGTCACTGTAAAAAGCTGGATGAGGGCTAGATTCGTTGCTAGTAGAATTAAGAAAAATCGCCTCAATATGGACTATAGGCATAAATCTCCTTTTGGTTTTTATAGTTGTTCTAACCCAGTAAATATTTATATTTATCCCACAGGAGCGGTAGATGCTATTCTGATTTGGACATCAGATTGGCGAGCTAACTATTTCAATGTTTTTATGAAAAAAGAAGGAAGCTCTGAAGAGTATGTAACTAGAGTTTATTTAGATGGCTTTTATGAGTGTTATCATTGGTGTGGAGCTCTAATTGATTTAATTACTCAAAAAGGAGTTTGCACTAGACTAGACGACGAAACAACTAAAAAAATTAAAGGGGCTTCTGCTTCTTGGAATGATGGAACTACGACTTTTGGTTATAAGACTAAAGAGCAATCAGAACAAGCTTTATGGAGTAATCTAGACTTAGATGAAGATTCTCAATACGAAGTAAATTTTCTAAAAGATAAGGTTAAGTTAAATCTAGAGTATATTCGAATTGAAATTCCAGATGGAATTCAAATTCCTGGTGTAGCCTTATACGATAGAAGCTATCGAGTAATTCCGATAACTGGAGTAGTTGGTTATAAAGATGTAAAAAGAACTTTTAAGCCAGGAGGAGCTGCTTTTAGAAAGTTAAAGACTTCTCTTGATTATCAACTTCCTTTTGTTAAAAAAATCGATATAACTTATGGAGTTGACCAAAGTGGTCAAGCAAACATTGATTACTCGATTTTAGGATTGGGGGAGTCAGTAGGGGATGAGGCGTATTTAGATGTTTTAAAGAAAAGGGATTACCTACCAGAAATAAATAGTTATGTAGAGATAGAGTTAGAATACAAAGGAATTGAAATATCTCTCTTCAAGGGTCTAGTAGACTCTGTAGAGGTTCAAGGAGATGGCAGTGTTACACTTCGTTGCCGAGATTTCACTAAACTTTTAATGTCAACTATTTGTCATCGAATCTCCTTGAGCGGATATAAAGAACCTTTAGTTTATAAAAATACACATTACTCCGTAATTGTGCGAGATATGTTTCATATAGCTGGCTTGAGCCCTTTCTTTATTGGTCAACTAGATAAAGAAGCTAAATGCGAGACGATTGACCTGCAAGGTAAAACTCCTTTTGATGGAATCAGAGACTGTTCAAATGAAACTGGTTTTGTTTATTGGTCAGACCCTTTTTGTTTCTATTGGGGAGCAATAAATATTGATGCCCCTTATAACAAATACTATGTCAGCAAAATCAAAGAGCAACCTAAATTTGTCGAGAACGATGTTTATAGAACACATTTAGAAGTAGTAGGAAAAAAAGAGAGGACTATAGTTCAGTTTACCTTTCCAGAGTTTAGAAAAATTCTTCCTAGACCACTTTTCTTTGCTAACCCTCAATTAACAACTAGACAGCAACTAGCCAATGTTATTAAAGTAGTTAGAAATATAATTGCATTGGAGCTAACCGATACAACAGTTGAAATTCCAGGAGGTAACCCTTTCATCTCACCATTAAACATTCTGGTTTGTTTTGATGAGCTAGAGACTCTAGTAATGAATGTATCTCATAGTTATGATGCTTCAACTGGAGAGCTCTCTACCAGTTGTGAAGGTATATCATTGAGCAAGGATTACAAGGCTATAATCAGACCTGACCCTAATAAGTTAGCTAACTTGAAATTCTACCCATCAGATATGTATAGTGGGACTTAGAGATGGGAATATTAGATAGATTAGCCAAAATAGTAGAAAGGGAGAAATTAAGAACTAATACTAAAGGGACTTTTACTTTTAAATATGTTTTTACTACTACAGCAGGAGCTATTGATACAACTGTTAATGTCTCTTTCTCTCCTTTATATTTCTCAAGAGAGCCATCTATTGTCAGTAGCTCTCCTGTTAGTGTTAATGTTATAGAGTTTAAAAAAGCTGGTAATAGTTATGTTGGGGCTTTAATTAAATTAACAGGTAATTTGCCTTCTAATACTAAATTGTATATAGTATTTGAGGGAACTGGAGGTCTTAGTTGAAAGAAACTAGTAGAATTAAACTACCTAAAGCAGAAGTAGGAGAAGATTTCTCAACTTTTGATTATGTTTACTCAGACGCTAGAGACATTATAGATGAGATATTAGCCAAAGTTCAGCATAGTCATCTTCCAGAAACTAGCATTTCTGACCCAGTTAGTGCTGTAAGTGGAGCTCTTTTGACCACTGATGCTAATCTATCAGCAGGAGACTACTATTATACTTACTCTTGGGTAAATGATAAAGGAGAAACTAAATATGCTCCTGAGCTTTTAATATCAAATGGTATAGCCGTTCCTCCACCAATTGCACCAGAACTAACTGAGCAAGTTGGAGGAGGGACTTTATTTGGGGACTATTACTATTATTTAACAAGAGTTAAAGGAAGTCTTGAGACTAGTCTAGGAGAACCTGGAAGGATTTCTTTATCAGCTTTAGCTGCAGTTGAGATTAATTATTATGAGTATTTATCAAACATCGATAATATCAAAATTTATAGAAGACGGGCTGATTCGCCAATCTACTATCTTTTAGCTACTATTCCAGTTTCTGCTTCTCCTAATATCTCTTATACCGATACTGGAGATGGAACTGAAGCAGAGCCACCTAATTACAATCAAACAGAAGTTGCTAAACAAGTTCAGTTAACTACTCCTAATGCTCCAGTAGGAGTTCAATACGCCCGCTTTTATAGAAGAGCTTTTGATGATACATTTGAAGAATATGCTTTAATTGCTGAAGCCGCAGCAACTTCTGGTAGTCCCGTAACTTACACCGACTCTGGGTCTATAATTAGGCTTCAGCCACCAAGAAAAATAAATACTACAGGAAGTTGGACTAATCAAATAGACCTCCTTAATGAAACAATTAACAGTCTTATTCAAACAAGAGTTGAGGAGTCAGCTGTCTATAATGACTCTTATCCTTTGTCAGGAACACCAGCCAATTTGGAAGAAGATTTAAATAAGATAAGGTCAGCGATTAAATTAATCACTGGAGAAGCAAATTGGGATGATGAGCCCTCATTAGCCTTAAAAGACATTTCTTTTGCTGCTGGAGTATCACCATATCAAAACACTTACTATTGCTCATTTTCTCCTACTTTCCAAAAATTCTGGTTTATGGAGAGTATAGACACTCTTTTAAATATTATAGATTTTAATATTCAAGTCTTAGACGGTTCTGCTACTCAAATAGATGTTAAGATAATACAGGATGAGAAAATATTAGCTGGAGTCAGGTTTACTAGTTTTCCTGGTTACCATAGATTAAAAGGATTAAGAAGACTAAATAATATAGTTCCTGGATACGTTTATATTTTAGTAGAGCAAAGCGGAACTGCTTCTGGTTTTGTTAATATCACTTTTAGGGGGGTTTTATGCCAACAGTAGGAGGATACCTTTATGATATAAATGGAAATGCTTTGTCTGGCATTTCAATAGTCTATCAAGAGGCAGAAGGATACGAATTAGTAACCCAAACTACTGGTGCCTCTGGAGAGTTTTCTCTTACTTTTACAACTAGTCCTGGCTTTTTATTTTTAAATGATGAAAAATATTGGCTTGAGCCAATCTGGACTAACTTTACTGCTTCTACATCAGGACATAAACTTTATGCTAATCAAACAGAAACTTTTGCTTTAAGCGGAGTAGTTGATTACGAAAGCGGCATATATATTGATTGTCGACTCTACTATAGGCTAATTTGGGGAGCTGGAACTACTAAATTAAAATACCCCAAAAATAGACATTACTTCTTTCAAGATTGGGATAAACCAAGAAATTGGTCAGATAAAGTAGTAGATGATACCTACCAACTTACCAGCTTGGAAACTGCTTCAATTAACTTCACTTCAACAGGAGCAACTACTCCAGTTTTTGAAGTTGTTGCTGTTGGGGCTTACCCCTATTTGGTAGAAAAAGAGACTACTATCGCAAGAACCTCAGACGGTTTGTTAAATATTTATGTTCCTGGTAAATACATAATCCAAGCCGTCACTGGTTATTATGGTAGCACTAAACTTGGTGGTTTTGCTGGTGAGAATGGGCAAGTTTTCAACGATGAAGGCGTTAAAGTTTTTAACTTTAAACCTGGAGACTTATTAAATCTCCATTTTGATTTTAGAGATAGAGAAGTCTTTTATACAACCAATACTACTTCTGCGTCTGCTCTGCCACTGGATATAGGAGTTCCAGTTAGGGACTCTAAAGCAAGAGACGGCTCTAAATGGTATCAATTTAATGCTACTGCCAACACGCCATATGAAGTGATTCTTTTTCAAAAAACAAAAGTTTCTATTACCTTTAAAATTCGCAACGCTTCCCTTACCCAAATTGGAGACTATAAAGATAAAACTGTCTTTATCCCACAAGCCAGTGAGACTCATTATATTGAGGTTTATAATCTATCCCCAAGCGAATACAATATTGTAGTTAATGAATTAGGAACATCCACTGGCTCTGAATTAACAGATTAAAGGAGAAATTTTATGAAAGATATAGAAGTTCTTTTAAGTTTGTTTAATGACTTACATAAAGAGATTCAAATTCTTAAGAAAAGAGTCCATCGAATAACTATTCTAATGGCTTTAATAACTCTTATTATAATCTCTTCAGTAAGTTACTTGATAGTCCAGTATTTTCTTAGTTATTTAAGGTAAAAAACCACTCTTTTATCAGGGAAAACGCAATGAGAAGCTCTCTGACGGCTTTTTCTGACGCTCCTATACCCCAAGATACCATTGCTTTAGCTAATAGGTTGTCCAAAGCTCTCTCCACGTCTTTGGCGCCAATTTCTTTAAGACAAGCCAGTTGTGCCCTAGTTATTAAATCTACCCCTTTAATTGCTTGCCTAATAGCTTGGTCTTGGAAGAGGTCTTCTGATATAGGAATATCATTTTTAATACAGTAAGAAGCAACTATTTGCTCAGGAGAGTAAGAGACAATTACTCTCTTTTCTTTAGGTCTAAATCTATTTACCTCTTCTATAACTGCTTCCTTAGATACTTTATAAACCTCGCTAGCTTCTTCAATCTCTTCTTCTAAAACACTTTGGCGGCTTGCTTTAGCTATTGTTTTGGCTAAATCGCTTAAAGAATAACCAAGTGAGAAATAAAACTGAGGTAAGCTTATCTCTTCAATCTTATCCAGAAGCTCTAGCCGATATAAATCAAAAGGGTCTTTGTCTTTTGGAAGAATGGAAACCCTAATTCTTGGGGAATAAGATGTCCAAGAGTTTAAAGAGGTAATAACTCCTGCCTTTCCTGCCTCATCACCATCAAACATAAAAACTAAAGTATCGGCTACCCTTCCTAATTTAACCATTTGAGTAAAAGATAAATTACAGCCAAAACAACAAACAGAGTTAGGGAAGTTTTCCTGGATAGCAAAGAAATCTTTTACTCCTTCTACTACATAAACCTTATTCTTTCTTTGAATTCTCGATTTATTATTATCCAAGCCATATAAGAATTCTTTTATAGGAGCTTCTTTTGGGTATAAGTATTTTGGTGTTCCATTCGAGCTTCGAGAGACGAAAGTTTTAACTTTTCCAAATTCAGTTATCGGAAAGATAAGCCTCTGAGAGAAAGTCTCAATAATCTCTCCATTCTGATGTTTAAAAATTCCTAAACTTTCAATTTCATTTTGAGAATACCCTTGTTTAATTAAATAATTATAAGTTTTTCCAATAGAATATCCAATCCGATAAGATTTAACTTCTCTTTCCGTAATTCCTATCTTAGATAACTTTTTCATAATAGTCTCAGAGTTCATCAAAAGCCAATTCCAATATTTTGTGACAACTGCTTGAATGCTTTCCGTCTCCTCAATTTCGTCTAAACGACCAACTTCTCTTAAAAATGTCTTTACATTTCCTCCCCGATGGCAACCGTGACAATAATAAAGCTGTTTAGTTGGGTCTAAATGAAAGGATGGCTTAGTCTCATAATGAAAAGGACACAAAGCAAAGAATGAGTTTCCAACTTTAAAGAGTTTCGTATATTCTTGGACTATATCCTCCAGCCTAATATCTAAAGCCTTCAAAAGAGTCTCCTTTAAAGCACAAATCTTTTTTATTACAAAATTGACAAGAGCTTGAGACTTCTCGTCTTGGCAGTTTATTAGCCTTAATTAATTTAAAGATTTGATTGAAATCATCTATTACTTCTTTTCCTTTATCTGATTTAGAAAAACTGTAGAACCTCCAGTTACCTACATTAAAAGAACTCTCTATATCCCTGTAAGCAGGAATGTAAACTAGTTCACCATACTCGTATTTAAAAAGATATAAATAACCTTGAAGCTGAAGAATATTAGAGTTATAAGGAGCTCTTACTAAGCTAGTTGGTTTAATGGTTTTTAGCTCTACTAAAAGGCTTTCTCCACCAACCTCAAGTCCAATATCTATCTTAGCAGAGACGATAAGTCCTCCTTTTCTCTTTATTCTCTTTTTCTTCTCAATTTCTTTTACCTTATCCCCATATCTTTCTTCAATAATAGCTTGTAAACCACCGTGCCAAAGTTTTCCAATTAAAAAGCTTGTATTAATTTCATCTGAATAATCGGAGTCTCCATATAACCAAGAATAAGCAATCCATCTTTTACATCGCCCCGCCCAACTTAAATAAAAAGAATGGTTTTTACTACAGCTCTCACAATTTCTTTCTTTACATTTATAACAAGACTGTTCAATCTTTTGAGGTTTAAAAGCCCCTCCGAAGATTTCCTTAGAGGAAGGATAAAGAGTTCCCATACTCACAACTTTTTGATTAACTCGAACCATTTCTCACTGCTTTCAGGTATTCTTTAAGTAAATTATCTAACTTTGTCTTTAAATCTTTCTTATTCTTGTCAATCCAACCCTTAATTGCCCTTCCGTTTATCTTTTCTCCTGTCTCAGCAACGACATAACTCCCCTCGACTTTCTCCAACAGCTCAAAGACTTGAGAGATTATTAAAATATCTTCAGACTCCTCTAGTTGAGCCAGTCTAAAGTTATAAACAACTTCTCCACTTAACTGAGGAATTCCTACTTTACTTTTAACTACTTTGACTGTTATCCTCTGTCCAACTTTCTCCCCTTTCTTTCTGATAAAATCTTTTTGACAGAAATGGAGTCTTAAATGAGCTGCGTGCTTTAAAGCATTTATATTGCTACTTTCCTCAGCAGCAAAAAACCCTCCTTGCCCTTGAAAATTAGACCTAATCTGATTTAAGAGTATAAAAGTAGTCTTATCATTTTTAAAAACTAGTTTTTCTAAAAATTTTGTTACTAGTCTTGCTCTTTGACCTAAACTATCAACATCTTTTTGTGGTAAAAGAAAAGGAACGCTATCTATAATGATTAAATCAACTTTATTTGTCTGTTTTAAACTAGTATTTAAGCAGTCTTCCCCACTATCAGTGTATAAAATTTCAAAATTACCATTCAACTTAAATTTATCTGCATACTCTTTTGTAAGTCCTTTTTCTAAGTCAAAATAAAGAACTTTCCCGCCTTCTTCTAAAAACTTTTTAGCAATTAAAAGAGAGATAGAACTTTTACCAGAACTCGGTTTGCCAAAGAACTCAATTATCTTTCCTTTAGGTATCCCTCCAGATGTTATGAAGTCAAGAACATAACTTCCCGTAGGGCAAAAAAGAGTTTCTGGCAATTCCGACACTTTCATACTCAAAAACTCCTTTCTTATCAAAAAAGCTAGACTTCTTTACTTTAACTAAATCCCTTTTAGCTTGTCAAACTAGCTTTTTTGAATAAATCTTGAGTCTTTTACCCCTTTTCTTTAGTTTCCTTTTAATTATTTTATTTTCAAGTAAATAAAGGTATATTTTAATTTTTTTATTTTTTCTTAAACCCAATTATTGGCAACTTCAATATCAAAAAGAATTTTAACTGGCAAATCTTTAATCAAAGGAGCCTTTTCTAAAGTCTCTTTTAATATCTCCACTATCTCTAAAACCTTATTCTCAACTACTTCTAAAACAATTTCATCGTGAACTTGTAAAACTGGGATTGCGTTTAAGTTCTTATTCTCATAACAAGCAACCATTGCTGCTTTAACAATATCGGCAGCCGTTCCTTGACAAGTAAAGTTGAAGGCTTGTCTAAATATATCCTCAGTTAAAAAATCAAAATCAAAGAGTCTCTTTCTACCAAAGTAAGTTCTAATCTCTTTTTTACTCTTAAGTCTAAATCTAATATAATCCCTCAATCTCTTTACATTCTTATATTCTTCAAAAAACTCTTCAATAAGGTCTTTAGCTTCCTCTTTAGGTATCTCCAATGTTGAAGCTAAAGACTCTGGACTAATTCCATAAACAATACTGAAATTAATAGTCTTTCCTTCATATCTTGATATTCCTAACAAATCAGCAGTTGTTTGGTGTAAATCCCCATCAGAATTAAAAACTTCAAGTAGCTTAGGGTCTTTGCTAATTAAAGCCAAAGACCTCAATTCTATTTGAGAAGCATCGGCAATTAAGTATTTAAATCCTTCTCTAGGAACAAAAGCTCCTCTAATTACTCGGCTAATCTCTTCATTTCTTTTTGGGATGTTTTGTAAATTAGGATTTCTTGACTTAAAACGACCACTGACAGTCCCATCCTGTCTGAATTCAGCTCTTATTAAAGCTTTATTCTCTTTAACTTCTTGAGCTTTCTTTACTAAAGTTAGACCAAAAGTCGATTTAATTCTATCAAGGCTTCGATACTCAAGAAGAGCTTTAATAGTTGGATTACTGCTAAAAGGTAAAAGGTAATCATTCCGAGTTAAAATTTGAGTCTTTCCTTTAGGAAGTTGGTCTTTTATATCTTCAGGAATGATAGCTAAAATTTGTTTTGAGCTTCGAAAGTTGATTGTTCTCTTTCCTGTTAACTTTATTAAGTCTTTATAAAGTTTTTCTGTTAAACTATCTAATGTCTTCTCAATTTCTTCAATTTTTTTAACATCTATAACTACCCCTCTTAACTCCATTAAGGTAATATAGGGGATTAGCCTTCGTTCAATCTCATAAATAGTTTTTAGTTTTTTATCTTTACTAAGTTCTTCTTCTAGCTTCTCAAATAGTTCTAAAGTAGCTAGACAATCGGCTCGACAATAGTTGGCAATTTCTTTCGCATCATAAATATTTATTCTTTGAAACTCCTCTAGTTTTCCTCTTACACCATATTCTTTACAGAGACCATCTAAAGATAAACCTCCTTTAACTCGACATCTTCGACTATCTAAGAGCCAACCTATAATTTGAGTATCGTGAAATTCTTGCTTTCTATCAATTAAATTAAGCCCTTGCCAGGCTAGGACTTTTAAATCAAATTTAATGTTATGTCCTAGAAAAGTTTTAGGTTCTTTCTTAAATACGCTCTTTAAAATTTCAAAAACAAATTCTTTTGAAAGCTCTGTCTCAATGTTCCTAAAAGGAATATAAAAGGTTTCTTTACTATAAAAACCAAAACCAACTCCCAATAAATTCTCTTCATTCCCTTCAACATCTATAACAATAAAATTCTCTGAGAGAACTTTTCTTAAAAAATCGTCAAAAGCTTTTTTAGTCGTAATAATAAAAGGGTCATCGTCTATTTTGTCTTTAAATTCAAAAGCTTCTAGTCTCATTTCTAGACCTCAAAAGGTTCTTCAGAGAATAAAAAGTAAGGGGCGTCAAAGACAAGACTAAATTCATTCCCAGCTTGACCACTTCTATTTTTTAAAACCCTTAAATAAACTTCTATGAGACCTAAGTTTTCTCTGCTCTTTAATTTCTCTCTCTCAGAGCTTATGTCTCGCCAGAGACCTAAAATAATGTCAGCATCTTCTTCAATTTCTCCTGAACCTCTTAGATGACTTTTTTCTATTGGCTTTCCTTCTGCTGTTCTATTACATTGAACTGCTGCAATAGTTAATACTTCATTTCTTTTAGCAAAATCAACAGTTGCTTTACTTAAAGCTGACATTGTCTCATAGCTAGTCTTTTTTCCTATAACTCTTAAAAGCCCTAAATAATCAATAAAGATAACATCTATTTTGTTTTCCATTAAATCTTCGCTCTCAGCTAAAACTAAATCAAGCTCCTCTATATTTAAGCTCCCCTTATCATAAATCAGTAGATTGTTGTATTTTTCAAGCAAGACTCGTAGTTTTGTCTCGCTTAAACCTAGTAAAACTAACTTTTCTAGCTCCCGTCTTTTAAGCCTTAGATAACCGCAAGCTAATCTTTCAAAAATTCTACTGGCTTTCATTTCTAATGAGAAAAATAGGATGTTATAGTTGTTTTCAAGCATTTGGCTAATTAAAGTTCCGATTAAAGCGGTCTTACCAGTTCCAGTCCTTCCTGCGATAACTACAAACTCTCCTGGTCTAGCTCCTTCAATTACATCATCTAGACATCTCATTCTAAAAAAGTATTTTGTTTTTTCACAATAATTAATATATTCCGAGTAAATTTGAGAAATTGGTTTTATTCTATCTTGAAATTTTAATTCTAAATCTTTTCTAATAATCTCAATAGGCACACCATATTGGCTTGAAATCAGAGGAACTACTCCCTCTTTTATTCTTGGTGATTTCTCTTTGTAGTAATCAATCATTTCTTGATAGGAAAGCCCTTCGACGTGAACTAGAGTATCAGTCATCTCTTAACCTTCCTTTCCTTCTCTTTTAACTTCCGAATTGCTAATTTTATATCTTGGGGAGTTTTTAAAAATGTTAGCGAAAGAACACTTCTTAAAAGATATGGAAGTGACTCTAAATCTTGAGAGAGATAAAAATCTATCTTATTTAAGTCTTTAGTCTCCCCCATTTTTTGAGAAATCTTTGTTCTTAATGTCTTTCTATCAGCTTGGCTTTTTACAACACTACGCAAGAAATTTCTAGTTAAAGCTGAGACTTCTCTATTCTTTTTCTTTCTAATCTCTTGAAAGTCCCAATCCATTGATTTCCCTTTTAACAAATTTTCTCAAGTTTGAGTAATCTTTGACGAACTTCTTACCATATTTTTGTCTCAATTCCTCTTTCTTCTCTTTAATTATCTCTCTTAAAAGAGACCTTGAACTTTTTCTAGAGCCAAGCTCATCTTCCATTTTAAAGACATCCAAAATTTCCGTTTGATAAGTGTAATCAAAAATCTTGGCTTGTCTGAAGAACTCTTGAGCAATCTTAGTTCTATCAACCAATCCTTTGTTGGCTTTTAAAGCCAATTGACAATAGTAGCAGCCGCACCTCAACCATTGCTTCTTATTACTTGCTGAGCCCTCATAAAGACATAAAGACCTGGAGATTTCTTTTATATCTACCTCATCTTTGTTAGCACAAATTTTACATAAAAGCTTGAAGCCATCAGCTTTCCTTACTTGAGAACTTTCTGCTAAAGCTCTAATTTCCTTTACCCCATATTTTTTGAAGGCGATAGAAATCAATTTGAATCCAGTGTAAGAATGAACTTTCAATTTGTTTGCTGCGAAAACTAACTCTTCAGTAAGTTTTAAGTTTTTTTCTAGGAGATTTCTCATAAAGTTGTAAAAACTTAAGACATCCTTTCCTCTCAAATCATCTAGGTTAAAAAACAATTTAACTTGATTGAATAAAGCTTCTTCATCATTGTCTAACTTCTTAAGAAGAGTTTTTAAGAGCTTTTCATCTCTAGCCCAAGACATTTGAGCTAGTTTATTAAACTTCCTCGTTGAAAGGCTGGCGTATTTTCTAGCCAAACCTTTTTTAACCTTCTCTTTCCTCACCTCCTTTTGAGTCTCAGAAGGATTTAAAGCCTTCTCATAATCTTCTTTAATTTGAAGTCTTGCTTTCATCTTTCCACCTCCTTTTCGAGCCAAATAAACGAATTTACCTCTTTTAATTACTTGAGAGAAGATAGTTCCTAAATAAAGGCAACCTCCTTTCTTTTTATTTAGTTTAACAGGAATTAAAATGTAAGTATCAGATAAATTTAAGTGAAGAATTGTATCTTCATTGATAACTCCTCTTAACCTCTTTGAACAATTAACTAAAGCCCCGAAAAAGACTGTTCTAGTTCTTGAGCAACTAGAACTTAAAGCATTTGAAAGCCTCATAACAAAGTATATATCATCATCAGGCAATTTAATTTTAAAAATTTTTTCTAATTCTTGGGCTTGACAAAAATCTCCAGTAATGTATAATTCCATTTTAGGAAGTCTCACCTTCCTTTCTTTTTTTATTTTTTGAAGTGGAGAGCCCTGTAAAAGGGGCTCTCTCTCCATTTTCAGAGCTTGAGCTTTTTAATTGTCTCGATAAACCTTTAATCCTCATCATTTTTTAAACCTCACAGAACTGAAATTAACTCCACTTCTTAAGTCTTGTCAAGTCCTTTCCCAAAAAATTTTTTTGTCTTTCGAGACATTATAAATATATAAATATTTTAT
>FWPU01003674.1_pt1 | contig 38013 bp, 34 predicted proteins | sample 2228361 | NCBI WGS metagenome assembly FWPU01 (sample SAMEA103939777, study PRJEB20133) | metagenome | reverse complement strand
CCTCACTTTTTTTAAAAAAATTTTTTTGTCGGACAACAGTGAATAAAAATAAAAATTGAAACCAAATATCGAATTAGTTTCTATTGCATTTTATAATAAAACGACAAATTGACTTTTCTAAAAAGAAATGCTCAAACTTGTTCTGTAATCATGAAATAGTTTATCGATAGGTACTATCGGACGAGAATCATATATGTTTTGATATAAAATCCGGAAACCAACATGATTTGTCAATTTAAACACTATTTCAAAGCTTCCGGCCAAACGGTAAGAATTTAAAGGAGCACCCAAAAATGGTTGATAATAAACGCTTACATCTACTCCGATTTTTGGTTTGATGATATCTTTTTTAAAACTAAAATACATGTTTGCTCTGGATCTTTTCACCTCTATTGTTTGAGGGTTGACCGGTTGCAACTCTTCTGCGACTCCGGAATAATTCCAGCGTTCGAATTCATATAACACACCCAATCCTGAATACATTCCGGTAGTATTATCTGACAAAAATCTAATACGAAAGTTTATGCCACCGGCATATTTATTTTCCATGCCTCTTGGATTGTGCCAATGAATCTGAATATTTGGCTCATATTCTATTTTTCTTTTATCAATGTACGTTTACATATTCGATATAAACAAATCCTCCGCTTAAAATTTTTTCTTTACCAAAAACACTATATTCTATCTTATTGGCAAGAGTCAAGCCATGCTTTTTTAATCTGAAGGACAAATCAGAAATATTTTCTAATTCAATTAAATCATTTTTCAAATTTCTATAACGTAAAAACGGATTAAATTCACCTTTTAAAACTTGTGTTGTATCCAATATTACATTGAAATTTTCGGTATGTAATACCTGTGCGGACAGTTGAATTGAACATAACATCAAAAAAAACAAGCTTGACTTTATATTTAAGCGCATAAGATGAATTTTTCAAAAAGAAATGATTTTTTTTACATTTGCTTGACAATTTTTATAGCAAATGAAAAGAAATTTTTTTGTTTTTTACATTATTGCTTTGGGAGCATTATTTATATTTTCCTGTAAAAACGACCCGCAACAGGATAATGTTACTCCTGATGAAAGTGTTGATTCAATAGGAAGTTTTGATTCAAAAGATTCTGTTCGACTCGAAAAGGTTTTAAAAATTTTCAAAACATTACCTTCTCCTATGGAAATGGCTATAGCATTTGAACAATCCGGCTTGACTTACCCGGAAAAAATCATGCACGATTATCATCAGGCGCAAAAATATAACACCACTTTTTCACAGGCATTAAATCTGGGTGTTTATGGTGCTGATATGAGTTTTGCTGCCGTATTTAACAAACCACAACAAAGTATTTATTACATGGGAGCAAGCAAAATTTTAGCTCAAAACTTAGATATCGCTGCCGCTGTTCCTCAAGAAGTTATAGAAAAACTTGAAAGAAATCTCGGTAATAAAGATACTTTGAATCAAGTAGTTGCTGAAACATATTGGACGGTCAATGCATATTTGAACGATAACCAAAGACAGGAAGTTTCTGCTCTTGTTTTGGCTGCCGGATGGATAGAAGGAATGTATATTGGTACTTCTATTGCTTTGCTAAGACCGGATAAAACAAAAGAGATACAAGACCGTTTGGCAGAACAAAAATTGTCATTCAATCATTTGATAGAATTGTTAAATACTTTTTCCAATGACAGCGACATTGGAAAAATATTGGAATGGTTGCAACCTGTTGAGAACGCATATAAAAATATTGAATATGTCATTACTTCTACCGTTGTAACAGAAAAAAATGCCGATGGTATTGCTGAGATTGGCGGTACTAAAACGCTCCAATACACATTGGATGACATCAAACAATTACACGAAGCCATTAAAAATGTAAGAAACAAAATAGTATCTCTATAAATCATTTGAATATGCGGTATAAAATTATTTTCATTCTGTCTTGGTTTCTGTTTATTTCATCAAAATCTTTTTCCCAGTGCAAGACATTTACCAAAAAAAACTGCTTGCCCCAACTGCAGCCCTATATCTTTACCGGAAAATATTTAGGTGATGTGTTTGTTCCCGGAGGAGCAGGCGAAGTGGAGATGACCTTTCAAAAAGGCATTCAATACAAGCTCTTTGTGTGCCACCAGGATGTGATCAAAAAAGTCCGGTTCAAAGTACTTGACAAAGACAGAAAAGTTATCTTTGACAGCATGGCGGAAGACGTTAATTTTTTTGAATTTAAAGTAAATCAAACGCAAGATTTAATCATTCAGGTTTTTGCATTGGCCCAAAATAACCCTAATGAATTGGTTCCACAAGGGTGTGTGTCAATAGTTGTCGGGTATAAAAAATAATCTTCCTTTTTTTAACAAACGGGTTTACTGAAAACAAAAGATTTCTTTTATTTCACAATAAATATTGGGTTAAAAATTCTTTGACCGGTTTTGGAAAGGCCAACTTTTTTAATCCGGATTTATTTTTCCAAACTAATGAATTTTCTATATTCTTTGGCAAATCTTCAACCTTCAGCTTATAAAAACCTATGTTAAGTTTTTTATGAGTCAATAAATGAGTGGTTTTTGAAAGGATGTAAGCATTTTTTGCAATTTCACCGGAAATTCTCGGTAATTCCCATAAACCTTTCCAAATGGAACTATCATCCCTTTTTACCAATGCAATTTTTTTATCTCTTTCAATCAATGCATAATAGATTTCCTCGATAACCGATTTGTTTTTTTTCTTAGAAAAAGGAAGTACCTTATAGGCATTGAATGTATAGGCAAAACAATACCGGGTTACCGGACACTTTATACATACCGGTTGGGAGGGGAGGCAAACCATTGCACCAAGTTCCATCATAGCTTCGTTAAAACTTGCAGGATTTTGATAGCCCATACAATGGTAAGCCAAAAGAAAAAAACGATTATAGGCGGCATTAGACGAAATATCGTCGGCAACTCCAAAAATTCTCGAAATAACCCGATAAACATTCCCGTCCACCACAGGCACTTTTTCACCATAGCATAATGAACTGATGGCTGCCGCCGTATACCTTCCCACACCTTTTATTTTTAACCATTCATGAAAATTACCGGGCCATTTGCCTTTTCTGTCAAAATAAATTTGTTTTGCTCCCTCATGCAGGTTTTTGGCACGAGAATAATATCCCAGCCCTTCCCACATCTTCATCACATCATCTCTGTCTGAAGTTGCCAAAGATTGTAAATCAGGGAATCTTTCCAAAAACCGAAGATAATACCCTAATCCTTGGTTAACACGTGTTTGTTGAAGGATTATCTCACTGATCCAAATTTTGTAAGGATCTTTTGTTTGCCTCCAAGGCAAATCCCTTTTATTTTGTTCGAACCATTCGATAATTTTGGATGAAATCTCCATGAGAAAAACTTACGAATCATTAGAGGATTCGGAATTATGTTGCAAAATCAAATTACCTGCTTCTTCTTTTGAGAGTAACGGTTTTAGCCCTTGTTTTTCGGCTTCTTCAACCACAAAATCATATGCCTGGTCAAATTCATTTTTTATTTTTCCATCAAGAACGGCATCTTTCAATCGGTTTTTCAAAATGCCAATTTCTTTCCCCGGTTTTAATCCGAAAATTTTCATGATGACATGGCCATCAAGCACCGGTTTGAAATTCCTGATTTGATCTTTTTCTTCAACTTCTTGAATTTTACGAATTACTTTGTCGAAATTTTCGGAATATTTTTTCCTTTTAACAGGGTTTTTAGAAGTCACATCGGCTCTGCATAATGTCATTAAGTCATCCAAATCATCTCCTGCATCATAAATCAAACGTCTCACAGCCGAGTCGGTCACGTTGTCATTTACCAAAGCAATAGGACGCAAATGCATGCGAACCAACTTTTCGACGTAACGCATTTTTTGGTCCAATGGAAGTTTTAAACGCTTAAATATGGCCGGTACCATACGGGCGCCGACTTCTTCATGTCCATGAAAAGTCCAACCGTGTCCGGGTTCGAATTTTTTTGTGGGCGCTTTGCCTATGTCGTGTAATAGAGCTGCCCAGCGCAACCAAAGATTTTCGGTATGTTTTGAGATATTGTCGAGCACTTCCAGGGTATGGTAAAAATTATCTTTGTGCATTTTGTTGTCAATGGATTCCACACCTTGTAAACGGCATAATTCCGGTAGAATAATTTCCAAAAGTCCTGTCTGATACAAGTATATAAATCCTTTAGATGGTTTAGGAGATAAAATAATCTTGTTCAGTTCGTCGGTAATTCGCTCACGACTGATAATTTTCAATCTTTCTTTGTTTGTTTTAATGGCCTGAAATGTTTCGGGATGCAATTCAAAGTCCAATTGCGTCGCAAACCTGACAGCACGCATCATTCGCAAAGGATCATCACTGAAAGTGACATTTGGATCAAGGGGTGTTCGAATAATTTTATTTTTCAGATCTTCCAAGCCATTGAACAAATCGACAATTTCTCCCCATGTTTCTTCTTTCAACGATACGGCCATGGCATTGATGGTAAAATCTCTTCTTTTGAGATCATCTTCGAGAGTTCCCGGATCGACCTTTGGTTTTCTAGAGTTTCTGGAATAAGATTCTTTTCTTGACCCCACAAACTCTATATCCATTCCATCGTAATGAAACATCGCCGTGCCGAAATTCTTAAAAATACTCACTTCTTTTATTCCTAACTCAGAGGCCACCAGAGCGGCAAATCCGGGGCCATCGCCCACCACCATAAAATCAATGTCTTTCTTGTAATTTCGTTTCAATAGAAAATCCCTGACATAACCACCAACAATATAAACTTCAACTCTATTTTTTGCGGCTAATGCAGCCACTTTTTGTATTATTGGCAATTGTAATGCGGTTGTATCGATTTTCATTTGTCAGGTTTGTGCAAAATTAAGGTTTTCAAAAAGTATATTATTTTTTCAGGTAAATCATAAAAAAGTGGTTCCGGCAGGAATCGAACCTGCATTTAGAGTTTAGGAAACTCCCGTTCTATCCATTGAACTACGGAACCAAATTTTATCTGACGTTAGCCCCCGGATCGATAGATGATTCGGGAGAAACAAACACCAAACGACCGCTTTTATCTTCGGCCATCAGAATCATTCCTTCTGATTCGATACCTCTCAGCTTACGCGGTTTAAGATTTGCCACTACCACAACATCTTTACCCGGTAAGGTTTCCGGTGTATAATAATTTGCAATGCCGGACACAATGGTTCTGATTTTTTCACCGGTATCTACTTTCAACACCAGTAATTTGTCAGCTTGTGGGTGTTTTGATGCTTCCAAAATTTTGCCCGTTTTGAGTGAAATTTTGGCAAAATCGTCAAATTCACAGAAGGATTCAGAGGTTTCGCTTTTGTTAGTATGTTCAGATGAATCTTGTATAGTTTTTTTCAGTTTTTGTATTTGATTTTCAATCATATCATCCGTAATTTTCTCAAACAACAACTTATTGGCATTCAATTGATGTCCATTCGGAATAAGTATTGGTTCATTAAAACTTTTACAGGGTTGCAAATTTAACATTTCATACATTTTTTTGGAAGTAAAAGGCAAAAAAGGTTCTGTCAAACATGCCAAATGGGCAATTCCCAGTAAGGCGTCTTGAAGTACATCGCGCGTTTGACCGGGATTCGACGCAAACGTTTTCCATGGCTCGTGGTCAGACAGAAACTTGTTGATTTGCCTTGCCACATCCATTACATCTTGAAGGCCCTGACGAAATTTAAATTTAGACAATGATTTTTCCAAAGAATCATATCCGCCGGACACAACCTTTTTTAAATCCTCATTGACAAAATCGAGATATTGTTGACCGGTTTCTATTTTTCCATGAAAATATTTATGCATCAAAACCATCACCCTATTGACCAAATTGCCCAAAATGGCAACAAGTTCGTTGTTGACTTTTGCCTGATAATCTTTCCAGGTAAATTCGCTATCGGAGGTTTCCGGCAATTGCGACAATAAGACATATCGTAGTTCGTCTTGTTTTCCGGGAAAATCTTGCAGGTATTCGTGTAACCAGACAGCCCAATTGCGAGAAGTGGAAATTTTTTGCCCTTCAAGGTTCATAAATTCCATTGCCGGCACATTCGAAGGCAATTGATAACCACCGTGAGCCATCAACATTGCAGGAAAAATCAAACAATGAAAAACGATATTGTCTTTTCCTATAAAATGTATTATCTCACTCTCTGATGCTTTCCAATAGTTTTCCCATTGATTGGGGAGATGATTTTTTGTAAAGGAAATATATCCCAAAGGTGCATCAAACCAAACATATAGAACCTTGCCATCATAACCGGGCAAAGGTACTTTAACACCCCAGTCGAGATCTCTGGTCATGGCTCTGGGTTGCAGACCTTGTTGCAACCAACTTTTACATTGCCCATATACATTTATTTTCCAATCATTTTTGTGTGATTCGACATATTCCTCGAGCTTATCTTGATATTTATCCAAAGGCAAATACCAGTTTTTTGTTTTCTTCAAAACCGGCTTTTTCCCGGTTAGTACCGACACAGGATTGATTAAATCGGTTGGATTTAAAGTGGATCCGCATTTTTCGCATTGGTCTCCATAGGCCTTTTCATAACCACATTTCGGACAAGTGCCTTGAATATATCTGTCAGCTAAAAATTGTTGGGCCTCTTCATCAAAAAACTGTTCTGTTTCGATTTCTTGAAATATTCCTTTTTTATAAAGTTCAAGAAAAAATTCTTGAGAAAAATCATGATGGGCAGGCATCGATGTTCGTGAAAAGACGTCAAATTCTATCCCAAAATCTCTGAAGCTGTCATGAATGATTGTATAATACTTGTCTATGACATCTTGAGGAGAAATATTTTCTTTTTTTGCTTTTAAAGTAATCGGGACTCCGTGTTCATCCGTGCCTGAAACAAATAAAACATCCTCTCCCTTCAATTTTAAAAACCTTACATATACATCCGCAGGCAAATAACAACCTGCCAAATGTCCAATATGAATAGGGCCATTGGCATAAATCAACGCCGCAGTAACAAGTTTTCTATTATTTTTTTTTCCGGCCATTGTAATATTCTAAACAATATTTGCCGGCAAAGTTAATGTAAACTTTGGGATTTCTGTTCATTCGAAAATTATTTGAACAAACCGACAAAAAAACCGGTCAAAATTGACCGGCCATTTCAATTTTAAAAGGTTTTATTGATTAAAAAATCAACCGGAGCGCCTTGTATTATTTTTTCTGTCCGAAATCAAAAGTTTCTAAAAACTTGGTGGTAAAATTACCTTTAAGAAAATCTTTGTTTTTCATCAATGCCTGATGAAAAGGAATGGTAGTTTTCACTCCTTCTATGATGTATTCTTCAAGAGCTCTTTCCATTTTACTGATGGCTTCTTCGCGCGTTTGGGCCACCGTAATTAATTTTGAAATCATCGAATCATAGTAGGGTGGGATGACATACCCGGCATACACATGAGTGTCGATTCTGACACCATGACCTCCCGGAGCATGATAGTTAGTAATTTTGCCGGGCGAAGGGGCAAAATTATTGAAAGGGTCCTCAGCATTTATCCGGCACTCAATAGAGTGTAATAATGGTTCATAGTTTTTTCCGGAAATAGGCACACCGGCCGCTATTTTGATCTGTTCTTTGACCAAATCGTAGTTGATGACCTCTTCGGTAATGGTATGCTCTACCTGAATACGTGTATTCATTTCCATGAAATAGAAATTGCGGTCTTTATCGACAAGAAACTCAATTGTACCTACACCTTCATAACCAATATACTCGCAAGCTTTGACCGCTGCTTCTCCCATTTTTTTTCTTAGTTCGGGGGTCATAAAAGGAGACGGAGTTTCTTCCACCAATTTTTGGTGTCTTCTTTGAATGGAACAATCCCTTTCGGAAAGGTGACATGCTTTGCCGTATTGGTCACCGGCGATTTGAATTTCAATATGACGAGGTTCTTCAATAAACTTTTCCATATAGATGCCGTCGTTGCCAAAAGCCGCTTCGGCTTCCTTCCTGGCTTGATTCCATGCCGATTCGAGTTCTTCTTCATCCCAAACCACACGCATCCCTTTACCTCCACCTCCGGCAGTAGCTTTAAGAATGACGGGATATTTTATTTCTCTGGCAATTTCCTTGGCTTCTCCCAAACTGTTTATAACACCATCAGAGCCGGGAATCACGGGCACTCCGGCTTTTTTCATTGTAGCTTTGGCCGTGGCTTTATCTCCCATGGCTTCAATCTGTTCGGGAGGAGAGCCTATAAATTTTATTCCGTGTTCTTTGCAAATTTTTGAAAACTTGGCATTTTCCGATAAAAACCCATATCCGGGATGGATGGCATCTGCATTGGTAATTTCTGCTGCCGCAATAATATTGGCTATGTTGAGATAAGAAAGTTTGCTTTGAGGTGGGCCAATACAAACAGCTTCATCGGCAAACCGGACCGGCAAGCTGTCTCTATCGGCAGTTGAATATACAACCACGGTTTTGATGCCCATTTCTTTGCAAGTACGGATCACCCTCATGGCAATTTCGCCACGATTGGCTATCAAAATTTTTTTAAACATACTTTTTGATTAGATAGGTTCTACTAAAAACAAAGGTTGATCATACTCAACAGGTGTAGCATCATCTACCAATATTTTCACTATTTTTCCGGACACTTCCGATTCTATTTCATTAAAAAGTTTCATGGCTTCAATCACACATAAAACATCGCCGGGCTTAACAATACTGCCTACCTCAACAAAAGGATCTTTGTCCGGAGCAGGTCTGCGATAAAATGTTCCGATCATTGGCGATTTGATGGTAATGAGATTTCCGGATTGATTTTCTTTTGTTTCTTGCTTGGGTGGTTGTTGTGCCGGAGCAGGTGCGGGCGTTTGAGCCACCATGGGTTGTGGTGCGGCAACGACAGGTTGCTGAGAAACAGGCGCCTGTGTTACAATAATTTGTTCGGTGGCTTTGTTTTTATCTTTGGGCTGAGCCTTGATGGTGATTTTAAAATCTTTGGTTTCGAGCTCAACTTCACTCACGCCCGATTTTGCCACAAATTTGATCAGATCTTGAATTTCGTTTAATTTCATATGCGATATTTTTTGCAATAATAAAAATTTCTTTTTTAGTAGGCCCACTTAAGGTAAACCGATCCCCACGTGAAACCTCCTCCAAAAGTAGAAAGAATCAGATTATCTCCTTTTTTCAATTGATTTTCCCATTCATAAAGACACAATGGTATGGTTCCTGAAGTGGTATTTCCGTATTTGTGAATATTGATCATTACTTTCTCCTTAGGCAATCCCATTCTTTCGGCAGTAGCATCGATAATTCTAAGATTGGCTTGATGTGGAACAAGCCAGGCAATATCATCGGGTTTTAGACCGTTCCTTTCCATGATTTCAGCCGACACATCCGCCATGTTTGTGACGGCAAACTTAAAAACTGTGCGACCTTCTTGATAAACATAATGCTCTTTGGCATCAACAGTTTCGTGTGTGGGAGGCTTGCATGAGCCACCGGCTTTTTGATGTAGATAATGCCTACCGGACCCATCGCTTCGCAAAATGCTGTCTAATACGCCATATCCTTCGTAATTGGGTTCCAATAACACAGCACCGGCACCGTCACCGAAAATAATGCAAGTTGCCCTGTCTTGATAATTGATAATTGCCGACATTTTATCGGCACCCACTACTACAACTTTTTTATGAGTTCCGGATTCAACATACTTAGCACCCGTGACCAATCCATAAATAAAACCCGAACATGCAGCATTAATATCAAATCCAAAAGCATTGGTAGCTCCAATTTTATCGCAAATGACATTTGCGGTTGCAGGAAAAATCATATCACCGGTAACCGTGCAACAGATCAATAAGTCAATTTCCGAGGGAGAAATCCCACGTTTTTTGCATAATTCCAATACGGCAGGAACTGCAAGATCCGAAGCTCCCTTGCCTTCCCCTTTTAATATCCGCCTTTCTTTTATTCCGGTCCTTTCTGTAATCCACTCGTCAGTGGTATCGACCATTTTTTCCAACTCTTTGTTGGAAAGAACATAATCGGGAACATATCCTCCGACGGCGGTGATGGCTGCGGTAATTTTATTCATGTACAAGTGCAATTTTAATTTTTTCAGACAATCCGGCTTCGGCAACCTCTTTGGCTAAGTTGAGCATATTGGATATTGTGGATGCATTGGAAATTCCGTGACCTACAATAACGGGAGCATTAATTCCGAGTATGGGAGTTCCTCCGTAGTTCTCAAAATTGAACCGTTTAAAATAATCGTCCTCAAGATTTCTTTTCTTTATCAAGGTATAGAAAGCTTCAGCCGTTTTTAAAACAACATTTCCGGTAAAACCATCGCAAACAATCACATCGGCTTTATCGATAAATAAATCTCGCCCCTCAACATTTCCAACAAAATTGAAATCTTCGGAGTTTTTCATCAAGCGGTAAGCAGCCTGCGTAAGCATGTTTCCTTTCTCTTCTTCTTCGCCGATATTTAAAAGCCCGACTCTTGGATTGTCTATATTCAAAACATTTTTAGCATAAATTGATCCGAGAATGGCAAATTGGTAAAGCACATCGGGTTTGCAATCGGCATTTGCCCCAACATCCAATAAAATATTTACGCCGCCTTCTTCTTTTGGTAAAATAGAAGTAATACAAGGGCGGATAATGCCTTCAATAGGTTTTACAGTATACATGGCTGCCACGATCATAGCCCCGGTGTTGCCGGCCCCGGCAAAAGCATCGATTTTTTTGTTTTTAAGATAATCAAATCCAACCATAATGCTCGATAAGGGCTTTTTGGGCAAGGCCTTGGTAGGGTGTTCTCCCATTTCGATTACTTCGGGGCAGTCTACTATATGAATATTTTTTTGTATCGGATAAGACGACAACTCTCTTTCTAAGTCGGATTTCCTTCCAAACAAATAAAATTCCACCTGCCCTTCCCACTGTTTGGCAGCTAAGACAGCACCCGCCACGGTCTCACGGGGAGCATAATCGCCCCCCATGGCATCCAACCCAATGTTTAGCTTCATGTCGATAAAAACTACTCTTGAGCAGTTTTATCCATTACTACCTTGCCTCGATAATAGAGTTTTCCTTCATACCAATAAGCCCGGTGAAACAAATGGGGCTGACCGGTCACAGGACAAATGGCAATGGTCGGCGCTGTTGCTTTGTAATGAGTTCTTCTCTTGTCTCTTCTGGTTTTCGAATGTTTACGTTTTGGATTTGGCATAACGGTATATTTTAATGGTTAACAATTATTCTACCTGGTAATTTTTCAATATTTTGATTATTTCGCTATTGCATTTATCTATCTCGTGTGCCCTTTTAATAGGTATTTGCAAAATTATAGATTCATATATAAAATGGGAGAGATCGATTTCGGAGGTGTCTTCATTTACATACATAACCACATTCTCATCGTCTTCATAAATTTCAGGTTCTGAAATTTCCGGAGAAAACTTAATTATTAACCGGTCTTTAAATTTCAACGATATTTCAAAAGGATCAAGACAACGGTCACATGGACAAAAAACACTTCCGTGAAAATCAAAATCTAGCACCATCAACTTATTGTGTTTGCTAAGATTGAGATCAATGTCTATATTTTCACCATCCAATTGATCCCATCCCATATTCTTAAAAAACGACTCTCCAATATGAAAATCATATTGATGATCACCGTCTTTCAGCCCTGCTACGGGCAAAATATATTCTTTGTATTTGAAATCCTTTTCTTTCATAAAAATGTGGGCAAAGTTAAAAAAATAATTTAATTTGAAAGTTTTCTAAATTTTTCAGGTAAGCATAAACATAAATGCCAATACGCTGTATTGGCATTTATTGTTCAAAATCAATAAACAAAGGATTGCTTATGCTTTCCTAACCTTCTTTTACAAATGTGTGATTTACAATTTGATATATTATTTATCGGTACTTTTGTCGGTGTATTTTGATATTAAATCTATTGTAGAACATAGGTGAAACCGATGCCTGTATTGATTAACAAGATCTGCTGGCTAAACCTTTCATTCTCAACAGTTTTACTACCGTTGATTGTAGATTCGACCGTAGTAGAGAAATATGGTTTGGATGAAATGACGCCACCGTATAAGTTTATAGAAAAATTTTCCGTAACAAAATATTTAAAAGCAAGTTCAAAATTATATTGAAATGATGTAACGCTCGAAGAACTTTCATAGATTTTCATGTTGTAAGAAGGCCCGCTCACCCTTACATCAATATAGGGAGATTTTACATTTAACAAACCAAAAACGCCCTTTGTTTCGAGTTTAAATTTTTGGCTGATGTGAATAGTGGAATAAAGGCCTATTCCGGCATTTAACAAACTCCACTTTCCTCCATCTACGGATAGACTTTTATAACTTATTCCGGAAGAGTTAAGCGCATCCTCAAATTCATAGGCAAAAATATAATTGTCAAATTGATTGGTGGTAGAGGCGATTCTGATTCCCAGGCCAATTTTATTTTTGAAATAATAACCTCCTTCGATGCCAAAATTTGATCCAACCAGGGCATATCCGTTATACAAATAATCTCCCAAAGGTATGCCCAAACCAACAAAAGGAGTCACAAATCCATGATTTTGTGATTTTACAAATAAAGCTGACATGAAGGATAAAACAAGAAATGTTTTTTTCATAATTTTAAATTTTAATACGGCTTGCCGACGCCTCTCAAGCCCTTAAATTTACTATGAAGCATGGCGTCCAATCTTGCTTTTTTCGAATCAGTCATCTTTTGATTGTTGATAAACCCGAAAATGCAAGCTATGCTTCAATTCTTTTTTAAATGATTTTATCAGAACGTTTGTATTTTTTGTAAACAGTTTTTGTGGTGAATAATTAAAGGGCTATATTTAAAAATGATTGGTAACTCATAGAAGGATTATGCTTAAATTCTATCATGGCTCTTCGAAGATTTTCATATATTCTTGGGCTATTAAAATTTAATCTGTTTACAAAATCTCTGTATTTCTCTGTAGAATTGTTGAAAATTAAGTCGTCTATTACATTTTCCGTTTCAGGGTATAGTTTTTTTAGAATCAGAACAGAATAGGCATTTGCGAGACCTTCTACGATATATGAATCTTTATTACCGTTATACAAAGGCGAATCATTCCATTGATGTCCATCTTTGTCAAATCCCAAAAAGGTATATGCATGCACCAGTTCGTGAAGATATACGACGATTGCAACATTTTGAACACTGAAGTTCCTATTGTCGGCATAAAGAATAATGGGAATGATGTTTATGATTATTTGATGTTCACCAAACCGGCCCATCATAAGATATGAAATTTGTTTGATCCAATTATACAAATCGGAACTTTCAACCTTTTGTTTTATTTTTTTTAAGTGTTTAGATGTTTCACGAAATAAATTCACCTCCTGCTCAGTGTTTTGATAATTATTTTCCAAAAACTTCATTAAACTCAAAGCAGGTTGTATATGCTTGTAATGTATAAAGAAATTTATTATTTCCTGTTCTGTTTTTTCTAAAATTTCACGAATACTGACCGGCAAATCGTAATTATAAACTTTTCTGATTACTGCTCGGGTTTGACTAGTAAAATTGGATAATCTGACATGAGATGGAACAGAAAGTGATAGTCCGCCGGCTTCGGATAGCGCCTGTTTCAACTTTCGGTCATTTTTTTCGATTGTTTCAATAATCAAGTTAATATCATTTTTTCTTTCATTTAAAAATTTTTCTTGCAATTGAGTTGATATTTCCGTTATTTCATCATCTTTTTTTAATATTTCCATAAGTTCTTTTTCTGTTAGACGTTTCATTTTGTTAAACTTAAAGGTTCTAAAACAAAATTATTCCTGTAGATAAAAAAATGGGTTACAATAAAATGTTACACTCCTAAAATCATTTAAAAATGGCGGGTTTATGAAAATATCGCTTACTTTTGCAAAAGTTTCACGTGAAACAAAATGAATCACTCATGTTGCAATCATCTTATTATGATATAATAGTGGTAGGAGGAGGACATGCCGGTTGTGAAGCAGCTGCAGCCGCTGCAAATTTGGGGTCTAAGACATTGCTTATTACCATGAACATGCAAACCATAGCCCAAATGTCCTGCAATCCTGCCATGGGAGGAATAGCAAAAGGGCAGATTGTGAGAGAAATCGATGCTTTGGGAGGATATAGCGGCATTGTATCGGATTTGTCCGCCATTCAATTTCGTATGCTTAACCGGTCAAAAGGACCGGCTATGTGGAGTCCCAGAACACAAAATGACAGAATGCTTTTTGCACAGATTTGGAGACAAAAATTGGAACAGATCCCTATTCTGGATTTTTGGCAAGATACGGTGGAATCTTTGATTATAGAAAAAGATAAAGTTGCCGGTGTTGTCACACAAATGGGGATAAAATTCCGGTCAAAAGCAGTTATTCTGACTAACGGAACTTTCTTGAACGGCATCATACACATAGGAGAAAAACAATTTGGCGGAGGCAGAATGGGCGAAAAAGCCGCTAAAGGAATTACGGCTCAATTGGTTTCGCTTGGCTTTGAAAGCGGACGGATGAAAACAGGCACACCACCAAGATTGGACGGCAGAACCATTGATTACAGCAAAACTGAGGAACAAAAAGGAGATGAAAAACCGGAAAAATTTTCATATAGCGACGAAACAAAACCTCTTACAAAACAAAAAAGTTGTTTTATTACCTACACCAACTCACGAGTGCACGAAATTTTAGCAGAAGGATTTGATAAATCTCCTATGTTTAGTGGACGTATCAAGGGATTGGGGCCAAGATATTGTCCTTCGATTGAGGATAAGTTGGTAAGATTTGCAGACAAAGAAAGACATCAATTGTTTATAGAACCTGAAGGATGGAACACCGTGGAGATTTATCTTAACGGTTTCTCAACCTCATTGCCCGAAGATGTTCAATACAGAGCTTTAAGAGAAATTCCCGGTTTGGAAAATGTTAAAATGTTTAGACCGGGTTATGCCATAGAATATGATTATTTTCCTCCGACTCAATTGAAGTATTCTTTGGAAACCAAAATAATAGAAAATTTATTTTTTGCCGGACAAATAAACGGTACTACCGGATATGAAGAAGCTGCCGGACAAGGAATAATGGCCGGCATTAATGCCCATTTGAAAATTAATGACAAAGAACCTTTTATTTTGAAAAGAGACCAAGCATACATAGGTGTTTTGATAGATGATTTGATAACAAAAGGTACGGAAGAACCATACAGAATGTTCACTTCAAGGGCAGAATACCGCATATTGCTAAGACAAGACAATGCCGATTTGAGATTAACGGAATTATCATATAAATTAGGACTTGCAGATGAAAATAGAATGCGTAAAACAGAAGAAAAAATAAATAAAACACAACACCTTATAAAATATTTGGAGGAAAATTCCGTTGAACCTGAAACAATCAATCAATATTTAATGGCTAAAGGGAGCTCTCCTTTATCTCAGAAAAATAAATGGGCCAATTTAATTTTAAGACCTCAAGTTAAATTGGAAGAAATAATAAAATATTTGCCTGAAGAAATTTTAGATGATATCAACGATGAAATTGTCCGTCAAGCGGAGATAGAAATAAAATACAGGGGGTATATTGAACGAGAAAAACAAATGGCCGACAAATTTAATGTTTTAGATGAAATAAAAATTTGGGACAATATTGATTATTCCAAAATTCATTCTTTAAGCGCGGAAGCCAGAGAAAAATTATCCAAAATCAGACCTCAAACATTGGGACAAGCATCGAGAATAAGCGGAGTGTCTCCATCAGACATAAGCATCCTAATGATTTTTTTAGGAAAATAATTATTGATTGGGGTTTTAAATTTTTATTAAAATCGGTGAAATGTTCCACGTGAAACAATTTATATTTTTAATTAAACTAATCTTAATTGTAGCTATCGTTAAAGGTCAATCTGAAGTTGGTCAATGGGCCGATCACTTTTACTACGGTAAGGTCGTAGGGGTGTGTTTTTCAAATGATGGGAGAAGTGTTGGGGCTTCCAATATGGGTATGTTTTTTTATGATGGTGAAGACAAATCAATTCAAAAATTTAATAAGATACATGGTTTAAGCGATATTAATATCTCGACCATTGAAAATATTGATGGGAAAATTTATATTGGATATAAAAATGGAAATATTGATGTTTTAATCGATGAAAAAATCATAAACTTTCCCGACATAAAACTAAAAACAATAAGTGCAGATAAGCAAATAGTGCGGTTTAAAAAAGTAAAAACACCGGGTGGGAATTTTTATTACATTTTAACAAACTTTGGAGTAATTAAGTTTGATCCGGATAAAAATGTTATTCTGGAAAACTATAAATTAACCTCAAATTTTATTAAAACGAACGATATTGATATTTTCAAGGATACTATATATGTTGCCGCCGAAAATGGAGTTTATTATCTGCCATTAAACAAAAATCCTGAAGATTTTAATAATTGGATCAAAATCACGTCTTTTAATAATTTTAATATGTTGGCATGTTTTGCTCATAATAACAATTTATACATTGTAAAAGAAAATAATGTTCCGGGACAAAACGATTCTATATTTGTAAAAAACAATAATGGCTTTGTCTATACTACCAATTATGATAACTATAAGTTTGTAAGAGTAAGAATCAATGAACAAAACGATATAACTTTTACTTATAGAGACAGAGTGGTAGTTAGAGACAATAATGGACAGGTTTTAGATGTCATTTATCAGTATAACGGTAAATCTTTGAATCCATTAGATGCAATTTATGACAGAAATTTTGGAAGAACAATCATTGGGGACAATGAATTAGGGTTAATTGATAAATATAATAATGAAGACATAAGGCAGATTAAACCAAATGGGCCGGAAAGAGGGAGTTTTTTTAGAATAAAATATCAAAACAACACCATCATAGGCGTTCCGGGTATATGGGATTTAAGCTCATTCAATCCAACATATTATACAGAAGGAATTCATATTTTCAGAGATAATCAATGGAAAACCATTTTAAGAGATGTTTTTCCTCTTGATACAGCTTTTGATTTGACCGGCATTGCAATAGATCCGAAAGATAATAAACACTTTTTTATTGGATCTTATGGAAATGGTTTGTTTGAATATAAAAACGACGAATTTTACAAACATTATAATCCTGCCAATTCTCCTTTAAAAAGTAATTCGATATATTACTTCGTTCCAATTTCGGATATGGAATATGATAGAAATGGGAATTTATGGATTGTCAACAGTGCTGTACCTGAAGCACTGCATATGTATAATCAACAAAATTGGTTTAGTTTTAATCTAAGTCCCTATCAAAACAATGAAGCCATCACTCGTTTGCATATAGATCAATACAATCAAAAATGGCTAATACAAAGTCGAACGAATACAGTGATTATTTATGATGATAATGATACGCCGGGAAATATCTCTGATGACAGAAAAATTGCTCTTTCGTCGAGCAACGGATCCATTCCGGATGGAGATTATATGTATTGTATTGCCGAAGATAAGAATGGTTTAATATGGCTTGGTACGAATAAAGGGATCTATCTAATCAACAATCCATCTCAAATTCTTGATCTTGGTTATGGAAAAGCACAAGAAATTTTGATCACACAAGATGGTAATGTGCAAAAATTGTTTGAAACAGAAGCAATATTCGATATAGAAGTAGATGGAGCCAACCGTAAATGGGTGGCAACGGCAAACTCCGGTGTATTTTTGATGAGTAGTGACTTTTCTTCACAAATTGAACATTTCTCCTTTGAAAATTCTCCTTTGGTTTCGAATACTGTATATGATATTTGTATAAATCCCATAACCGGCGATGTATATTTTGCCACCGATAAAGGTCTTATGTCATATAGAGGTTTTGCCACAGAAGGGGAAAACATTTGTGATAATTATTTAATATATCCAAATCCTGTAAAAAAAGGGTATGATGGATATTTGACCATCAGACAAATTGTTGCCGACAGTAAAGTCACCATTATGACTATTGATGGTTATAAGATTTATGAAAATACATCGTTGGGTGGACAATTTTTTTGGGATATGAAAAATTTTAAAGGTGAAAAAATACCTCCGGGAGTTTATATTGCCGTCTGTACACCTCCCAGTGGTGAAAAATCTTGTCCGATAAAATTTACCGTATTGTCCGATTAAAATTATGGAAACAGAGGATACAGGTTTTCTTATCAAAAAAATTAATTTTCAGGACAAGAAAACTATTTACCAATTTTTATGTGAAAAAAATGGACTGATTTCATTTTTAATTTATGGAAAAAAAAATATTTTGCCGGGGGTGGAATATTGGATTAGTTTTCAGTTTAAAGTCAATAAAAATTTACATACAGTCAAAAAAATTGAATCAAGAAATATTTTTTATCACACAAATAATTTAAATAAGGTTCAAGCCATTTTGTTGATTAATGAGCTTGTAAATATGATTGCCAAAAACGAAGAACATAGTTTATTGTTTGATGTATACAAAATGATTTTTGAAAATAACCGGCTTTCCGACCTTGAAATGATTGAATTTTTCATCAAAAACTATATAAAATACTCCGGTTGGTGGAATGAAGAAATAATTCAAGAAGATATATTTGGGAATTTTGAAAATGATCGGGAAAGAAATAAATTAATCGAATGGTTTAATCAAAATACCTATAACGGAAACATAGAAATGATAAAAAAAATCATCGAAAGTTTGGTTAAATTTTATGAGATAAGAAATCCTGATTATTTTTCAAATGTTTTTTCTACATTGGACTTTTTGGCAAAAATGGAAGAATAACGCCAAATATTTATCAGTTTAAAGAGTATTCTTGAACCTACGTTGGCATCCCATTCATTATTGCCGGGAGAAACTTCATTTAGATCAAAACTAACGATATGTTTTCCGGATAAAGCTAATCTGTCCAAAAAATAATAAATTTCAAAAAAAGTAAAACCTCCGGGAACAGGCGTACCGGTGTTTGGGCATAAATCAGGTGACAAACCGTCGATATCGAATGATATGTATACGTTATCCGTAGGTATTGACTTTAGGATATTTTCAACTATTTCTGCATAGGTTTTTCCATCAAATAATTGACGTTTTATATCATAATCATAAAATGTTGTGATTCTATTGTCTGTTTCTATTAAATTCTTTTCTCCTGGTGAAAAATCTCTAATGCCTATTTGTACTAGATGTTTTACGTTGGTTTTGTGCATCACATTATACATAATTGAAGCATGTGAAAATTCAAAACCTTCATAAGCTTCTCTCAAATCGGCATGGGCATCAATTTGAACAACAGTGAGATCGTCGTAAATTTCTGATAAAAATTTTATTAATCCAAATGGAGTAGAGTGGTCTCCTCCAAGCAAACAGAGTGTTTTTTTTCGATGAAAGTAATTTTTTGCCGTATCGTAAATATAGTTGTTTAATTCATTTGAAAATTTATTTATTTCATTAATTATTTCAATGTGTTTTGTATTGGAAACGCCGGATTCTAGTTCGTGAATATATTGTTGGGCAAGTTTTTTCAAACGTAAATTTTGTAATTGCCAATAATCATCAGAGGGTAACATATACACCGGATAATTCCAAGGACTGTCGAGAAGAGAGTCTACAAAGTCCAATTGTGTAGAAGCTTTTCTGATGGCTTCAGGACCTAAAGAAGCACCGTTGCCATAAGATGTGGTTACTTCCCAGGGAACGGGCAAAATGATTAAATCGCTTACTTTTTCATCATAAGGAAATCCAAAAATATTGCCATTGGCAACTGCAACATCGTCGGGATTAAAACTCATAATGTTTTGATTCTTTTCATCAATTCATCTTTGTATTTGCATCCAATCGGCAAAACTTTATCGAGGTCTTCAATTAAAACACTGTTTGTTTCGATTGATTTTATTTTATCCAATCTGACAATGTAAGATCGGTGTATTCTCTGAAACTGATCGCGTGGCAATTTGGCTTCGATATCTTTCATGGTTGAATGAATGGTATACTTTGCCTCTTTTGTATGAATAATCACATAATCTTTCAAAGCTTCTACAAAATAAATATCCGTTGCGTAAATTTTAACCAAAGCAGAGTTGGATTTTACAAAAAGAAAATTTTCGCCGGTGCTTTTTGATTCGACCAAAGAATAAAGCAACTCCATTTCTTTTTGGAGTTCATTCTTTTTATTGTGTTTATAAATAGCCATTTCTATAGAAGTTTGCAAATCAACTTCTTTATATGGCTTGATAATATAACCGTAAGGTTCGGTAACTTTAGCTTTTTCGAGAGTATGTTCATCGGCATAAGCGGTCAAAAAGACAACCGGTATGTTATATTGATCTTTTATGATTTGAGCACATTCAATGCCGTTCATTTTTCCCTTCAGCATTATGTCCATAAGAACGATATCGGGCGTATTTTCTTTGATTTTTTCAAGTGCTTTTTCAGCTGAAGTAGCCATACCGGCAATTTCGTAACCAAGATTTTTTAAGGTATTTTCGATGTCTTTGGCTACGATTGCTTCGTCTTCTACAATAAATATTTTTGTTTTAGGCATGTGTTTTTGGTATTTCAAATTCAAATACAAATTTAAATCCTTTATCTGATTTTAAAAATATTTGTGCATCTAATTGATCGCAAAGCGATTTTATCAATTGCCATCCCAAAGAACCGTTTTCTTCAAAATTATTCAATTTCTCTTCAGGTATTCCGATTCCATTATCTTCAACAGCAATTTTAATCAAATTTTCTTTTTTTTGTATATCTATATTGATAATTCCTTTGTTTTTATTTTCAAAAGCATATTTAAATGAATTGGATACTAATTCGTTGATAATCAAACCACATGGCATGGCATAATCGATGTGCATCTTTTCTACTTGATTTTTTATGTTGATTTCTATTTGTTTATCGTCAGGATTGAACGAATGTTTTAAATGATTGGTTAAATTGTGAATATATTGATTGAAGTTAATTTTGGTAAAATCTTTGTTTCGATAGATCTCTTCGTGCAAAAAAGCCATTGATTTAATTCTGTTTTGACTTTCTTTAATTATCCGGTTCAATTTATCATTTTTTGTGTAAGATAGTTGAAGGTTGAGAATGCTTGATATTACCTGCAAATTGTTTTTTACACGATGATGTATTTCTTTAAGTAGGATTTCTTTTTCATGCAGAGATTTTATAATCTCTTTGTTTGCTTTTTCTTCATTTGTGATATTGCTCAAAATCAATAAAATTTCATTTTCATTTAGTTCGGAAAATAAATATTGGATATAATACTCCTTGTTATTTTTTTTTAAAAGAATTTTATTATATTTTTTTCCTTCATAATAATCATTAAACACAGCATTGCATAACAAATGATTGTTACAAATAGCATGAATTTTTGCCGGTAATGTTATGTTATCTTTAAATAAATCGTCAATTCCCAATTTGTTTTTATTAAAAATTTCTTTTACTTCAAAAGTTTTTTTGTCAATGTTCAAAATTGTGTCGGGAATACCACTGATGATGGCTTTGATGGTTTGTTCGCTTTGAATTAATTTTTGTTGGTTTATTTTTTCTTGTGTAATGTCTCTCGATATGCCCATCGAACCAATAATTTTTCCGTTTTCGTCTTTTAATTGAGTGGCCGATAAAAAGGATATAAATTCTTCGCCGGATTTCTTCTTGTTGACAATTTCACCTGCAAAAAAAACATATTTGGCGAGCGATTGATTTACATTTTTCAATTCTTCTTTACCGGCATATAAAATTTCTAAGTTTTTTCCTAAAATTTCGTTGTAAGTATAACCAAAAGTTTTGCACGCAGACGGGTTAAATTCAACTATTCTTCCTTTTGTGTCGGCGGCAATAATCATATCCAAAGAACTTTCTATCAGTCGTGCATTAAATTTTTGCGTGGCTATGAGTTCTTTTTCTATGGCTTTTCTCAAATTGATTTCTTCTCTCAAACTTTTATTTATTTCATAGGCAAGTTGGGTTCTCATTCTTGTTCTTTCCAATTCTTTTCTCATGGAAATATCGTTGATGGTATCCATCTAACAGGGTAATTCGCGGTGGATGACTTCCTTAAACATCAATTCCACATCGACCGGTTTTTTTTTCTTCTTCAGAATTTGTGTTTCTATAGGTTTTTTAAAATCTTTATTTTTAATTAATTTCCTAATTTTATTATAATCTGTCTTCGTAAAAAATTGATCAAACTTTATATATTCTAATTTATGGGATTTAATACCTGTGATGTGTAAGAATTTTTGATTGCAATAAAGAATTTTCGAACGGTATAATATAACAATGCCGAATGGTGATGAATCTATCCATTGAGAAATTTCTTTTTCTTTTTGTACTAATTTCTCTTCGTACTCAATATTTTGTGTAATGTCAATGGCTGAGCCCTGCAACATCAATTTTCCGCTTTGTTTATCTTCAAAAATTTTTACGTTTTCCATAATCCAAACAGGTCTGCCGGTTTTATGTCTTAATTTTATTTTATAGGCATTTAAATACCTGTGTTTTAATAATTCTTGAATGTAATTTTTTCTGTCATTCCGGTCAAAATACAATTTATCGGAAAAATTGTTGATTAGCTCATTTTTATTGTATCCAAGTATTTTTGCAAAACTTTGATTGCATTCTACAATTTTACCTGTTTCTAATTCCGATATAAACAAACCGGATTGGTTGTTTTCGAATATCAAACGATATTTTTCTTCGTTTTCTTTAAGTTTTTGCAAATAATTAATTTCTCTTGTAACAACTCTTGTAATACCTATATTTGATGCAACTTCACCGTTTTTTGTATATTTTTTTACTACTTTTTCTTCCAACCATAAAACTTTTTTAGTTTTAGGATTGATAAATCGATAAACAAGTTTGATGTATTTTTTATTTTTTAAAAATTTGGCCGATTGCAATATTTTGGCTATATCTTCTTCAGGAACGTATTTGTTTATTTTTCCCTGTAAAATATCTTCAAAATATTCATTTGTATTTACATTCAATGCTTTGGAAAAACTACCTGACAAAACTCTTACTTTTCTTTCACCATTCAAAGTAAATTCGACTCTATAAAGTATTTCGGGAATCGATTCGTAAAAAAATGTTTTGGAATCGGCTACTTTTCTTTTTGGAAGGATGACCATCACAAGATGTCCGTCAAAAAAATACAATTGATTGACATAAGTATTTTTTTCTTCATCATAAATAAAGCAAGTTGCTGTTTTTTTCTTTGCTACATTTTCCAGTAATTCAAAATATTCACGGTAATTCAAATAATAAATCAGTTCATAAATGGGTTTTCCTATTTCCACATTTTTTTTAAACCAGGATTTTATTTTATTTTTTGCAACTGCATTATGACAAATTATTTTATATTCCGAATCCAATACAATCAATAAATTGTTTTTTCCATAGAGTTTGGCTATTTCATTGATATTTATTTTTTGTATTTTACTCATTGGATAATCTATGGCATTAGGTTGTCTACTCTCACATTACCAATTTTGATAGGCATACCTGCTTCATAGTCAATAATCAAATATACTTGACCTAATTCATCATATTTTTTCCAGGTTCCCTGTTTTATTCCCAAACTGTAATATCTTTCTTCCATTATTTTTCCCGAAGGATAAAAATATTTATGCAAGCCATTTTCTAAACCGTCAACAAATTCTCCGGTAAATATCAAATTTCCTGTTTTTGTGTCGTATGCTTTCCATACACCTGTTTTTTTGCCATCCTGATATTGGCCTACTTCTTTATAATCGTTGAGATAATACATCCATTCTCCATCCAATTTGTCTTCTATATAATATGCTTTCACCATAGTGTCTCCTTGAGGCGTGAATTCGTAAAACTCACCGTCGCGTTTACCTTTGACATAATTTTCTTCCCTTAACAATTGACCATTATCATAGAACCACAACCATTTTCCGTGAGGTAATCCGTTGACATATTTTCCACGTTGTTCTATTTTTCCGTTAGGATAAAAATAAATCCATTCTCCCGTTTTTTTTCCGTCTTGATATTGACCGCGGGCTTTTATATTTCCGTTGGTATAATATTCTTCCCACTGTCCTTGGCGTTGGAAATTTTCATCTACCGGCCCTTTGGCAATCAATGTGTCGTAAAAATAAACATATTCTTCGAATATTTTGCCGGTTTCGGGATTATACATTTTAAAACTTCCCATTTTTCTTCCTTTCGAATCGTATGTTCCTTCGGACAATAACCTTCCTTTTTCGTCGTATTTCTTTTTGATTTCGAGTGTTTGAAAGGGATTGTTATCAACCGGCTCACCATTTACATACAAAATAGCTTTTTCAAGTTGACCATTACGGTTATATTCTTTGTAGTATCCATTCAACACTCCATTGACATACCTGTATTCTTTTTTTACACGCATGTCGTCATAAAATTCCTTCCAAACTCCATCTTTTTGGCCCTTTTTGTTATACCGGTTGATTTGCTCGATACCTGCCACGGTTCCTTTTACGTAATAGATGATGGTAATTACATTACCGGACGTGTCATATTCATAAGAATAGCCATTTTCTATGCCGTTTTCCAAGGGGATGGTTTGTTTAATTTTACCGTCGGGATAGAGATAAATGAGAATGCTGTCGCGTTTATTGTTGCGGTAAAATTCTTTCGAAAAAAGTTTGTTTGAATCTGCGTAATTAATTGTAAATCCTTCTTTTAGGTCGTTGTGGTAAGATATTTTTTTAATTAAAAAACCGTTTTCGTCATAGAATGTCCAAATGCTGTCCAGTTTTCCATTGGTTCTTTTTCCTTCAGATTTTATTTTTCCGTTTTCATAATATGTTTTCCAGTATCCGTCGGGTTTACCGTTTTTCACAAATCCTTCAGCAGAAATTTTTCCACTTGGATAGTAAAATACGTTATATCCTTCTTGCAAGGTTTTGTTTTGTGCAATTGTCAATAAATTCATCAAACAAAGGTAACACAACCAAAAAAAATGTTTTTGCATTTTTACTTTGTAAACATTCATAATAAAAACAATAAAAATAAATTTAATTGAATAATTTTATTACTATTACTATGGTGTTAATAGTGTTCATAAATTGTTTGTTGTTAATTATTTTAAGTTTTAAAAAACAAATTAAAGGGTTTTTAACAAGATTTTTATTTTTAAATCATTGTTTTTTAGTTTTTTTGGTAAATATTAACAGTATGTTGGAAAAGTAATGAAATTTTAGGGAATTGATATTGAAACAAAAATGATGTTAATAAAGTTGGCGATAATTGATGAAGGGTTTTATTTTGCAGGGTGAAATTTTTTTTTAATGGTATATTAATTTGAATTTGTCAAGCGTTATTTTTCCAAATTTTTAAAATAATATTCAATATTTATTAACATAAAATTAAACAATATGAAAATTGCCATAGGCAGCGACCATGCAGGTTTTGAATTAAAAGAGTTTCTTAAAGAAAATTTAAAAAATAAAGTTGAAATTATTGATGAAGGAACATTTAGTCCGGAGAGTTGCGATTATCCGGATTACGCCCACAAAGTGGCCGAAGATATACAATTGAAGAAAGCAGATTTTGGCATATTGATTTGCGGAAGTGGCAATGGCGTGAATATGACGGCTAACAAACATAAAGGTGTGAGAAGCGCATTGTGTTGGAGTAAAGAAATTGCAGCTTTGGCCCGTCAACACAACAATGCCAATGCTTGTGCTTTGCCTGCCAGATTTATAGACAAACACACGGCTTTAGAAATTGTCAATACTTTTTTGGAAGAAAAGTTTGAAGGAGGTCGGCACGAAAGAAGGGTAAACAAAATAGAAGTTTGATTATTCGTTGAGTTTTAGCTTTTCTATCAATTGTTTTTTTAGTTTTTCTATTTCTTCTTCGGTAAATGCATTTTCTTCTTCCAGCATAATTTCTTTTATGGCTTCGTCAATTACTTCCGATTCGCGGGTATAGGTTCTACAAAGTACACAAAGATTGTAATGAATTTTCATCAACGCTTTTTCAAAAAGGTTCAAAGGTTGGATGCTTGATTTATGTAAAAGGCGAGTATATTGCCGACAATTTATCATAATTGGTGTTTTAGTTTTTGATTAATGCAAGCTTTCAACTGTAATTTAGCCCGGTGTGTTATTTGCCATAAATTGTCTTTGCTGATATTGCAACATTCGCATATTTCTTCGGTTTCCTTATTCAACATCACTTTCATGCAAAAAACTATTTTGTATTGGTCTTTGAGTTGTTTCCAGCATAATTTAAAAAACTTTAGAATTGCATCGGTGTTTTCGAAAGTTTGTTCCGGATTGAGCCATTCTTTTTTCCAGCGACCGTTGCCTTTAAACATTAACTTTTCCAAATCTTCCGGTTCGGGATTTAATTCGGCCTTTTTTTGTTTGAAATAGTTTAAAATTTTAATATTGAGAATACCAAATAACCAGGTTTCCAAGGAAGAGTTTCCTTTAAATGTATCGGATTTTTCTATAGCCGTAATGAATAAATCCTGAATCAGGTCCGAGGCAATTTCTTTGTCTTTTGTTCTAATGTAAGCGTGTTTGAGATATTTGTTATAATCTTTGACAATTATTTCTCTGATTTGAGTTTTTATGTTTTTTGCGGTAGTGTTATTCATAATTTTTTTCAAAAATAAAACTTTTCAAATAAAAAGGGCTGTATTTTAACAGCCCTTTTAAAATTTGGCAAATCAATGAAAAGTTATTTACCGCATTTACCTTCGCCGCATTTGGCTTCTTTGGATTTTGATTTGCTTTCTCCACATTTACCTTCACCGCATTTGGCTTCTTTGGACTTTGATTTGCTTTCTCCGCATTTACCTTCGCCGCATTTGGCTTCTTTGGATTTTGATTTGCTTTCTCCACATTTGCCTTCGCCACATTTGGCTTCTTTACTTTTAGGCTTACTTTCACCACATTTACCTTCAAAAATGACATTGTTTGAATTAACATCGGCCGATGCCAACAATGTTTTGTTTTGTTCCTGAAGGTTTTCTTGATTTGTAGCGATAGTTCCTACTACAAGTAGTGCTGCAGTAAATAAAACTGCACCGGTTAAAATTTTCAAATTTGTTTTCATAGTTATTTGTTTTAAGGTTTTGATGATATAGTATGTAAATTTAGTTTTTCCTGACAAAAAATAAAAAAAAATTTTTTATTTCAAATTAAAACATTGATAATCAAAGAAATTAAAATACAAGAAAAATACCGGCCAAACCAACGAAATAACCACTTAGAATTTCAAAAATGTTATGGTTTCCATTCCAGATGCGTGCCCAACCTACTAAACTTCCGGCAATGACAGAAAAGATAAACCAATTTTCCACAGGGGCATTTAATTTTGTAGCCAACAAATAGATGGCTGCGGTAAGGCCGCCCCATCCGGCCATATGGGCAGATATTTTGTATCGAAAATTGATGATAAAACAAATAATCACAACAATGGATGAACCTAATATGAATCTTGTAATAATCAGGGGTATGTTGAGTTTAAGCAAGAAAAAAAGTGTAATAAAATAAAACAGCAGAGTGCCTAAATACGCATAGATGCGTTCTTTTCTTTCATTTAAAAAAATATCCGAAATGAAATTGCGGTAATATAAATAAAAAGTCAGCAGAATAGGGAAAATGGCCGTATTGACGATGACCATGAGATAGATAATGTTTTTGACTTCATTGTCGTAAATATATTGCAAAAAAGTGCCTGAATGGAAAAAAATCCATAATCCTATGAAAGGCAGCCAAATAGGGTGGAAAATAAATGAAATAATGACGGAAAAAAAATCAAGTAATTTATTCATTATCAAAGTTCTTTTCTAAGGCGGGCAACAGGTATGCCTAATTGTTCACGGTATTTGGCCACCGTGCGACGGGCAATGTTGTATCCTTTTTCTTTTAATTTTTGAGTAATCTCTTCATCGGTTAAAGGATTACGCTTGTCTTCGTTATCGATGAGTTCTTGCAAAATACTTTTGATGGCACTTGTCGAAACTTCTTCACCGCTTTCGGTAGTGAGAGATTCGGAAAACAACGATTTTAACAAAAAGGTGCCATAAGGTGTTTGCACATATTTGCTATTTGCAACTCTTGAAATAGTGGAAATGTCCAATCCTGTAATGTCTGCAATATCTTTTAAAATCATCGGTTTTAATTTGGTTTCATCACCGGTAAGGAAATACTCTTTTTGATATTCTGCGATGGTTTCCATTACGCTCAACAATGTATGGTATCGTTGATGCAGGGCATCGATAAACCATTTGGCGGAATCGATTTTTTGTTTTATGAACATAAGTGCATCTTTGTCGCTCCGCGACTTGTTTTGGCTGTGCATATACTTTTCGAGCATTTCTTTGTAAGCTTTGCTAATTTTTAAGTCCGGAAGGTTTCTTGAATTTAAGGTAACTTCAAGTTTGTCGTCGTCGACCATGATGCTAAAGTCGGGGATAATTTGTTGGTTGGTGCGGTCGCTTTCGTTGATATCCATTCCCGGTTTGGGATTTAATTTTAGTATTTCTTTTATGGCATCTTTGAGTTGTGATTCGTCAATGTCGAGTTGTTGCAAGATTTTTTCATAGTGTTTTTTGGTAAATTCTTCAAAATGGTTTTGCAAAATTTCGAGAGCCAATTTCACCGAAGGTTTTGACAAATCTTTTCTCTTCAATTGGAGAATTAAACATTCTTGTAAATTTCGGGCGGCAATGCCGGGTGGGTCAAGTTGTTGGATAATTTTTAAAATTTTTTCCAATTCTTCGGGGGTGGTCATGATATTTTGCGTAAAAGCCAAATCGTTGGCAATGGCTTTTAAATCGCGTCGCAAATATCCGTCATCGTCGAGAGAACCAATGATTTGCCTGGCAAGCAATTGGTTTTTTTCTCCGATAATGGCTAAGCGCGCCTGTGTTTCCAATTGTTCGCGGAATGAAGTTTCAGAGCGTATCGGTAATTGTTTTTCTTCTTCATTTGATTTAGGTTGGTAGAGTTTGTATTCGGGGTATTCGTCGTCCATGTATTCGTCATAATCAAATTCTTCCAACGATTCTTTTACTTCTTGGTCCTCGTCCGGTGTTTCTTCCATCGGTTCGATTTCATCTTCATCTTTACCTTCGTCGAGTGCAGGGTTAACTTCCAATTCTTCTTTTATGCGTTGTTCCAATTCCATCGTAGGAAGTTGGATTAACTTCATCAATTGTATTTGTTGCGGTGAAAGTTTTTGCAACATTTTTTGCTGGAGCGATAATTTTTGTCGAGCCATAGCAATAATCAAATAGGGGTTATAATTTCCGTAAAATAATTAAAAAAAATTTTGTGTAACAAGAGTAAAGAAAGAGAATTTATGATTTTTTTATCCAAAATATTAAAACTCACAATTTTTGGGTGTTCTTGGAAATGGAATCACATCCCGTATATTGCCCATGCCTGTGACAAATTGCACCATTCTTTCAAAACCAAGACCAAAACCGGCATGTGGCACCGAACCAAACTTGCGTATGTCGAGATACCAATACATTTCTTTTTCGGAAACGTTCATTTCGCGCATGCGTTTGACCAGAATATCGTATCTTTCTTCGCGTTGCGAACCACCAATGATTTCGCCGATTCCGGGAAACAACACATCCATAGCCCTTACGGTTTTTTGGTCATCATTGAGCCGCATGTAAAAGGCCTTGATGTCTTTGGGATAATCGGTAATGATGACCGGTTTGTTGAAATGCTTTTCCACTAAATAGCGTTCGTGTTCGGATTGTAAGTCCATGCCCCAGGCAACCGGAAAAACAAATTTTTTCTTTTTGTGGTAATTGGAATTCAATAAAATATCGATGGCTTCGGTGTAGGTGATTCTTTCGAATGAATGTTCCAGACAGAAATGAAGTTTTTCCCTTAATGGCATGTTGAGGCGGTCTTTTTGTGGTTTTTGTTTTTCTTCGTCGAGTTGGCGTTTTTCCAAAAATTCCAAATCATCGGGACATTCTTTCAATAGGCGCGCTATGAGATATTTCAACATTTCTTCTGCCAAATCCATGTTTTCTTGAAGACCGGCAAATGCCATTTCTGGTTCAATCATCCAAAACTCTGCAAGATGACGGGTTGTGTTGGAGTTTTCGGCCCGAAAAGTAGGACCAAACGTGTAAACTTTAGAAAGTGCAGTAGCTGCCAATTCGGCTTCAAGCTGCCCCGAAACAGTAAGCATAACTTCTTTTCCGAAAAAATCTTCACGGAAGTCAATTTCTCCGTTTTCAGTTTTTGGAAGTTCATAAAGATTCAATGTGGTGACACGAAACATTTCGCCTGCTCCTTCGCAATCGGCAGCGGTGATAATGGGTGAATGAAAATAAAAAAATCCTTTTTCTCCAAAAAATTGATGAATGGCTTGAGCCAGAAAACTTCTGATACGAAAAACAGAACCAAATGTTTGGGTACGCAAACGAAGATGGGCAATTTCGCGAAGAAACTCCAAACTGTGTTTTTTTGGTTGCAAAGGATATTCATCTGCCGAGCATTCGCCCAAAATTTCTATTTGTGAGGCCTGAATCTCCGATTTTTGCCCTTTGCCAAGGGAGGGAACCAGCTTTCCTTTGATGTGCAAAGATGTTCCGGTAGTAATTTTTTTCAAAATTTCTTCGGGATATTTTTGAAAGTCAATCACTACCTGAAAATGTGCAGGACAAGTACCATCATAAAGAGAAATGAACTGGTTGTTGCGAAAAGTACGCACCCATCCACATATCTCTACTTCCTGGTTTTTTGGTTCGATGTTAATTAATTCTTTAATGGTCATCATATTTGATAAGGAATGTTGATTGGATGGCAATATTACAAAAAGAGCATCAATTCTCCATCAAATCATATTCTATTGTTAAATAGAAATTTTTTCACGACAAAATCGTAATCAGAGTTGTGTGAAATATCCAAGGACAATACAAATAATTTTGTTTATTGAAAAGTTACTCCCGGAAGATTTCATGTAAAAAAGTCAATGTCCGGAGAAAATAATAAAGAAAGATTTTCTTTTGATGGCAGTGAAAAAAATGGCAATTCTTGCAAAATAGACGCTATACAGACAAATAAAAGAATGATAAAAACGATTGCTTTTGTTAACTTTGCGGCAATATTTGATTTTGGAAGAAAATTACACATCATGCAAACAATCAGTTTAGAAACGGTGAAGAGTTATGCCGGACGCCTGGATGCGTTAAGGAGGTATCTTTGACATCGAAAAATTGAAATACCGTTTAAAAGAATTAGAAACAAAATCTCAAGATCCGGCATTTTGGGACAATCCCGGAGAAGCCCATAAAATTCTTAAAGAACTGAATAAAATAAAATACTGGGTAGAAAATCTCCGTTTGATTGAACAGAGGTTGGAAGATTTGAAAGTATTGTTGGAGTTTAAAAAAAGTGGCGAAGAAGTGGACGAGGAATGGGAAAAAACTGAAAAATCTTTGTCGGAACTTTTAGAAGAGTTGGAGTTTAAGAACATGTTGGGAGAACAGGAGGACTCATTGCCGGCGGTGGTGCAAATAACCGCCGGGGCAGGGGGGACCGAAAGTTGCGATTGGGCATCTATGCTTTACCGCATGTATGTCATGTGGGCAGAAAAGAAAGGATTTAAAATTTCGGTGATAGATTTGCAGGAAGGCGATGTGGCCGGTATCAAATCGGTAACATTTGAGGTGAATGGCGAATATGCTTTCGGATATTTAAAAGGAGAAAACGGTGTTCACCGCTTGGTGAGAATCTCTCCGTTTGATGCCAACGCCAAAAGACACACATCATTTGCATCGGTTTATGTATATCCTTTGGTGGACGACAGTATTGAGATACAAATCAATCCTGCCGACATCGAATGGGATACCTATCGTTCGAGTGGTGCCGGAGGACAAAACGTCAACAAAGTTGAAACCGGTGTAAGGTTATACCACAAACCTACCGGCATAGTGATTGAAAATACCGAAACACGATCGCAGCACCAAAACCGCGAAAGAGCCCTTCAATTACTCAAATCGCGGCTTTATGAACTCGAAATGCGCAAAAGAATGGAGAAACAAGCAGAAATCGAAGGAAATAAGAAGAAAATAGAGTGGGGGTCGCAAGTTCGCAACTATGTGATGCATCCCTATCAGTTGGTCAAAGACCTGCGTTCGGGCTATGAAACATCTGATGTAGAAAGCATTATGAATGGGGAAATAGACGAGTTGATAAAATCTGTGTTGATGGCATTGTCGGCCGGAAAACAAAATCAAATGGCAACCGGGCATTGAAAAATTGAATGATCATGAAAAATGTTATTATCTATCATAATCCTAGATGCGGTAAAAGCAGAAAAGCATTGGAAATATTGAAAAAACACGGGATTCAACCGCAAATTCGTGAATATCTGAAAGAACCATTATCCCCTGAAGAATTAAGAAAATTGGTTAAAAAGTTAAGCATTAAGCCCATCGACTGGATAAGACAAAAGGAAAATATATTCAAGGAAAAATACAAAGGCCGGCTCTTGACTGACGAACAATGGATAGAAGCACTGGCCGAAAATCCCATTTTAATGGAAAGACCGGTAATCGAATATGGAGAAAGTGCTATAATTGCCCGGGATGAGATGGCGCTGGAAGAGTGGATTTCGAAAAATTTTCGGGAAAAATAAAATCGAATAAATTTTTTGGGGTTGTATATAAATAGAAAGTTTAGTAAAAAGCAATATTTTTCAAATTTCTTTATTCGTTTTTGCAATAATAAAACTTTGCCAAAAAATCATCGATATAAAATGTTTTTTTTCCTTTGTTCCAAAAATATATTTTTATTTTGTTTTTTCTGTAGTTTATATTTTGAGAAATTTTCCTGATATAATTCAATTGATGCCACGTATGGAATGTTAATGTGTCGGGTAAAATTACACCTTTCCAATCAACAGTTTTTCCATTTGTGGTGTCTTCCACATGAATCACTAACAAGACATCTTTCAATGGTTCGGTTGGATAAATGTAGAAAGAAGTCCCGACCGCAAAAACCGGCAATTTATCTTGTGATTTGCTTATGCCCGGAGAGAATTCAATATTGTCCTTTATAATGATTGAATTTTGTGAAGAAAAAAATATTTTATCGGATAGATGTTCGCCACTTATATCAGTTTTATCAAAATTCAAGGAGTCGTAATCTAAAGATTGAACAAGCCCACAATCTGAAATAATATATTTATTTGGCAAGGGAAGTTTATTTGTGTTTTTTTTCTTTTGAAAAACAGCGATGTAAAAAGTTTGGCTATCATCGAAATACTCGAATTGTTTTAGAAATTGAAAATGTTTGTTTTCAGAAAATATTTTCAAAGGATTGTTGCCTTCTTGTGGAGAAAAATGAGAGTCCCAAATAATCAATGCATTTTCTTCTATTTTTTTTGATGATTGATTTATATTGTAAAGATAGGAAGAGGTTTCTTTGTCAAAGGGGTCTATATTTAACGAATAAGCAATGTAAGGATGTAGAAAGTAAACTTTCCTTTGATGGTTCATTTTTTTTAAATAAGGAGTTGCGTAATCTATGGTAATTTGCTCGTTATTGGGAGAAAAAGGAAAAAAATTTGATGCATAGATTTGATATAACATAGAAAAAATAACTACGGATAAAATTGTCAAACCGACAATTCTCGATATTTTTCGACCTAAAAAACCCACAAATTTTTCAAGCAATACAATACCATACAGTTCAATGATAACTGCGAAAGGAATGGTTATGGTCAAATAACGTAATATTCCCAAATTACTGTTTATGCCGGGCATCCAATTCATCAATATGTGTATGCCCAACATGATAAAAAAGGAACCTGTTACGAAAATCTTAATTATGTCGATATGTTCAAATGATTTCTTGAAGATAAAATTTCTGATAATGTCAAAAAATATTTTAATCAAACCGGCAAGCAGGAAAAAACCGAGATACTTGCCCCAAATAAGGTCATAGTTGTCAAAATAGTGAAAAAAATCTCCTTTGTAAGAGTAATTCTGACCTAACCGGTAATTTTGACGAACATACCAGAAAAAATCATGAAAATAAAAAAAATAACCAATGACGGAATAAACAAAAAAACCTGTAAAAACAAACGGTAGAAACTTTAATTTTTTTTTCGCGAGTAAAACAAAAATAAACAATGGGAAGAGAAAATAAGCTTCAGGCCTGACAAAAGGCGTAAAAGAAAATATCATTGCAGCTGTCAAATAATTTTCAATCATCAAATACCACAGAGTGGCCGAAAGAAAAGTTGCAAATAAAATTTCCGTCAATCCGGAATTGATGACATTAAAATAAATAGGTGAGAAAAAAATTAAAAAAGGAACGGCCGGACCAAAATCTATGTTTAAATGCTTGATGGTTTTAAAAATGAAAACAGAAGAAATGGCACCGCAAATTATTTGAAAAATAACCATGCCGGTCATGTCAAATTGTGCAAAAGGAGAACTGAGCAAAGTAAAAACGGGTTTGCCCCACCAATCCAAAAACAATTGAGGGTGTTTCCACGAATATTTTGCAATCAATAAATGTTGAATGCCATCACCAATATCATAAATTCCTTTGCTGAAATAAACAGAAAGAAAAACTACAATAATTGAAATAACAAGGAAAGAAACAAAAAGAAATTTTTCATTGGCCGGGCAAATCTTCATAATACCTTAAATATTTTGCAAAACTATAATTTATAATGTTCTCATTAAAAATGGAGGTATTTACAGAATATTGAGTTTTTGCAAAAAACAATTAACCTTCATGTCAATGCAATCGACTAATTTAACTCAGAATAAATCATCTTGAATTATTATAGTTTTTTATCAACAAAATTTGCAAGATTATTGACCAAAAGAAGCAATTTCCTTGCAATTTTGCAGTTAATATCCCGCCTGTTTTTCAACAATAAGTTACTGAACAACACTGAATAAAGTTTTTTTGATTTTTCAGAAGGAAAATATCTACCTTGATAAAGGTAAATAACGGAAAATGATTGGTCTTTGACGGTAAAATTTTAAGCCCTCAAATTTTTTATTCCGTATAACATTCCATAACTTCAATTCTTCGGGAGTTGGGTTCCTTCGTAGTTGTCGGGCTAATTTTGTTATATCTGTTTTTTTCATTTAACAGGTTTTACTACCTCACCCCAAACCCCTCTCCTTACAAAGGAGAGGAGCAGGGGAGAGGTCTTATCCCTCAATGATTTTTACCTCCTCCGTCAGTTCATACAGCGAATATACTAAATTATCTATTTGCTGCTCCCATTGGGTGGTGTCGGCGTTTTTATCTTGTTTTTTGGCTGAAAGAATTTTATCTACTAAACTTTCTATCTGCGAAACTATGCCCTGATTGGATGCGGTGATGGGGGGAAGAGGAAGATTTTGCATAAATATTTTGCTCATTTCATATCCTTCTCTTCCTAGAGTAGCACCCATATTTTTGAAATACCAAAACACAATTTCAGAATTAAATAAACCTGTTATATACTTAAGATTTTCACCAGTGATAATAAAACATTTTTGATTAGTATAAAATTTTTCAATATCAAAAATAGCCATTAGTCTTGTTGCCATATTTGGATACACCACCTTCTCCTTCTCAAATTCGGGGTAGTAGGCAATTTGGTCTTGAGTTTCAAACCATTTATTGGTGGTTTTCTTCCGGGCATTAAAGCCCAATTCCGGATATTTTTTCCCTGATTGCTCCAGTTGCCTTATATCAAAATTGTCAAGAAAATATTTTTTCAAAGCGGGGTATTCATCAATATTCAATTTTAGTGCAGGAAAAGTACCTATCACCCACAGCTCGGCCCATTCATAATAGTATCTTTTTATATCACGCCCTCGCAAAATTGGTTTTATTATTGCCTCGGTGCGTTTTCTTTCTTCTTCGTCTTGGCAGTTGGCAAGTATTTCGGTGCGTTTTTCGGTGCTGATGATAAAGGCTTTGTTCAATCCGGTGAGCACGCCTCTGTAAATGTTCACATCCCATTCTTTGAGCGGTTTGCCTTTGGCTTCTATCTTGGCTTTGATGCGCTGTTCGGCTTCTGAGGCAATGGTCCACGCTTCGTCTATTTTGGGTCGGATGGTATAGAAGCAGCTTTCGGGTATGTTCAAATGAGTCAGTTGTTTTTCTTTGCTAACATCAGCTGCAAGAAAAGGATTTCGGAAGGGTTGTTTTTTGAGAATAAGGATATTGGCATCTACCGTGGCTTCTTCAAAGATGCCGCTGCCCAAATCTATGAGCAGCTCGGGTTGTGTATGGGTAAGGAAAAAGTTTCTCAAATTTTTGCCATATCCGGCGCGCATCCATTTGTTGGAGGTAATGTAACTTAAATAGCCATTTGGTTTGAGAATTTGGACGCCTCTTTCATAAAATAAAGCATAAATGTCGCCCATTTTATCGTAGGTTTGGTAGCCAAACCGTTTCAACTGTTCGGATACCTCTTTCAATTTTTGCAATTGGATATAAGGTGGGTTGCCAATCACCACATCGAAGCCCACGAAGTCGCCCTCGTCGTTGAGCACTTCGGGAAACTCAAAACGCCATTCAAAGGCATTTTCAAAAATTTTGTTGGCTTTTATTGCCTCAATTTCGGCTTCAAGTTTTTTGGTTTCTTCGGTGAGTTGTTGCACTTTCTTGTTCCAGGCGGCTTTTTCTTTTTTGTTCATTTCGAAAAGTTGCGGTTGGTTGGTCATCAGATATAACTCGCCTTGCAATTTGCGGAGTTTTTTCATTTTGGGGTCGTTCATGGAAATTTCACTTCTAAAGTCAGATTTGATATCGGCAATGAGGTGTTCCATTTCTCTTTTTTGTTCTTTGTTTTGCGCATTGCGGTAGGTGGCTACGGCGGTCCGGTAGGCCTCAATGGTCCATTTGCTTTTTTTCAATGCCTGTTTCAAATCGGCGTCAATGGCAAAACGGCTCACCAACGAGTTGCCGCATTTGATGTTGATGTCTATATTGGGCAAAGTTTCGAGTTCGGTTTTGTTTTTGTAATAGGCGTTTTTGAGCAGTTCTATCCACAAACGCAAACGGCATATTTTCACGGAGTTAGGGTTAATATCCACCCCAAACAGGCAGTTTTCAATGATGGTTTGCTTTTCGTGAAAAAGGGTTTCTTGCACCCGTTGGCTTTCCTTGCTGTTGGGGTTGTATTCGAAGAGTTCGCCTTCTTCGTCGGTTACAATCAGTTCATCATTCACTACTTCCACATGATATTCTTTCAGACGTTTTCCGTTGCGGTCTTGAAGAATTTTCAAGTCGTTTTTCACGGCAATCATTTCATTAAGTGCCGAAACCAAAAAGTGTCCTGAGCCAACGGCAGGGTCGCAAATTTTGATGCTGTTTATAATTTCGTTGGCTTCTTGGCGGTCTTCAATCTTATCGTAAAGTTCTTCAAGGTTTTTGCAGTTCCACCCTTTGGTTTCGTTGAATTTTTGAACAACTGCCCTGCGAATGGTTTCGCGGCACATATACATGGTGATAAAACCCGGGGTAAAGAACGAACCGTCTCTGTAGCCGTTGATTTTCTCGAAAATCAATCCCAGAACAGAAGCGTTTATGAGTGTTTTGTTGTCTTCTTGAATTTCTTCAGAACCTTCGCTGCTGAAATCGTAAGCATCGAGAAACGCAAAGAGATATTCGAGCGCATTGATCTCGCCTTTGAGTTTTTGACCTTTTGGGTCTTTTAACACGGTTTGCGAAAAAAGTGGAATTTTTTTATCGTCCTTCAAGTTGCTGATAAAAATGGTTTCTTGTTCGATGTCGGTTGGTTCAAACAGTGAAGAGTTGAGGTAGGGAACTTTTTCAAAAGTATTATTTACGTCTTCGTTCCGTTCGTCGTGCTTGCGTGCCAAAACCTGAAAGAATAAACCCAAACTATTACGATTTTAAGCCATACAACCTATGCAAGTATTGTTCTGCCTGATTTCTATCTACTTTACCCTTCATTTTTT
>FWPU01003673.1_pt1 | contig 38023 bp, 29 predicted proteins | sample 2228361 | NCBI WGS metagenome assembly FWPU01 (sample SAMEA103939777, study PRJEB20133) | metagenome | reverse complement strand
CGCCGATTGAGTAGGACTGGCCTTCCAATTCGGCCGCCGCCTTTTTCAGGCCGTTGGCCAGCGACCCGGCGGTGAACACCCAGCGGATTTTGCCGCGGTTGATCATCGCTTCCAGGTCGTCGAGCTTGTCGATCTTCAGGCCGCTGGAGATGACCAGTTGGGCATCGAGGCAATCCATGAGCGGCCCGCCGAACTGGCCGGCCACGTATTGCCCCAGGGCCACGCGGTCCATGGCCCCCGGAACCACGACGGTCGAGGTGTCCAGGCTGCCGGCCGAAAATGCCTCGTTCACATACACCCGGGCGATCTTTTCGGCATACTCGTTGGCCAGGCGGGCCAGCTTGGGGGCCACCTCGGGAATCTCGGCGGGCTTGAGCTTCCAAAGGATGGTCTCGATCGGGTACTTGCGGGTGTTTTCCAGCACCAGCACATCGCCCGGCTTGGCCGAACGAACCGCCTCGACCGCCTGGGGCAAGATGGTCAGCGAGTCGGGGTCGAGCCAGTCGGCCACGAAGCCGACCTCCATGCCCAGGATCTCACCAATCCGCTGGCGGACCTTTTGGAGCGAGCCTTTGGGGTCGCGCCCAATGTGGCCGAAGATCACCTGGATCCACCCTTTCTGGCGGCCGAAGTTGAGCGTGTCGGCCATGGAGCGGAGGCGAATGTCCCCTTCGCCCACCGCAGGGCCGGGTTTGGCATCCACATCGCCCCGCACCAGGACGGGGGTGCCCGCCGGTACGTCGGCCAGCGAGTCCAGCGGGGGGATTGCTTTGAGGTAGTCGGAAAGGGTCAGGCTCCGCGTTCGAGCATCGGGTGCCAAAACCTGTTGCAACCAGGACTCCATCGCTTCGGCAGTGATAGGCATGACAACCCTCCGATTGGCTGGCCGTCGAGGCCCATTTTGAGCCGGCGGGCCCCAACAGGCATTGTTCATGGAACTGCAAACATATCAATTCTGCGGCTTGCCGGGAAGGGGCGCCGAAGCGACGCCCCGCAGCACGCCACTCGTGCAGGGTGGTTGCTTTGCAAGAGCGGCAATTGCCCTTGCCCGCAGGGCCGGCCTGCCCAGGCTCCGGCAAGCTTGCTCCTTCCCTAAGAACACAGAAGGGTATTCTTCCATAACTCGGGCCGGCCTGCCCAGGCTCCGGCAAGCTTGCTCCTTCCAGCGGCTTCTTTTTTGGGCGGAACCGAGCGGCGCCGGGGGCCGGGCACGCCGGATTATCGCCGTTCGGGACCGCCGCCTAATAAGCGATTTCCTCCAGAAATAACAAGAAGTGGGCTGTGGAAAAAAGGTGTCCTGCGGGGTTCAGGATATAGAGAAAGGGCGATAGCGCCGGACGTGCGCCGGGGGGGAGCCGCTATCCTCCCCACAAGGTGTGCACCGGCCAACCGTGGGGCATTGCCGGAACCGAAAAGAGGCGTCAACAAATGGACCCGGCGGAAATCTCCGGCGGTGTCGCAGCGGTATATATCCTTGGGTTTGCCGGCTCAATGGCGGCCCTGGGGTTCTTGTGGCTGGAATACCGTCGCCGCTCTTGTTGGTCGGCGATGGCCAGCGCGGCTTCCTGTGCGGTTTGGTGTGGGGCCGCCTTCTGGGCGTGGTGGCAAAGCCAGGCCCAAGCCGTGTGGCTGGCGTGCCTGGTGCTGGGCGTGGTGTGCGGGCTGGCTTCCTTACTGCATTGGCCGTGGGCCCGAAGTGTGCTGGCCAGCCTGGCCCGGCCGCGAACGGTGTGGGTCGTAATGCTGGTTGCCGGGCCGGCCTCCGCCTCGCTCCTGGCATGGCATTTGAACCGGCCAGAGGACACCTCCTTAGACCCCCTCATCCTCCCCATGGAGCGGAAAGAGTTGAACGAGGTCCACGTGGCGACCGACCGCGGCCGGCTCCTTCCCGTGTTCAACCTCGTGGTTCCCGATGCGACCGAGGAGTATGAGCAAGCCTACCTGGTCGCGAGGCAGTTGTCCTGGCGGATCATCCGTACCGCCGACCCCGACCCGACTTACAACTGCCACGGCTGGGTTTTTACTGCCGGGCGATTCGCCCTGCGCTCGGAAGACGTGGAGCTGATCCTTGAAGACAACCAGTACACGAAGGTCGACGAACCGCAGCCGGGCGATCTCATCATCTATCGGGACGACCAGGGCCGGATCCTGCACACCGGCCTGGTCCGCTCGGTGATCGCTGGCGAGATCGTGCTTATCGAGAGCAAGTGGGGCCCCTTGGGGCGATTCCTTCATGGCCCCGAAGACCAGCCCTGGGGCGAGAACTACACCTATTACCGCAGTCTCCGGCCTGGACACCTGCTGGCAATCATCGAGGGGCCGGCCCCGGCCTCCGGTTCCCTGGTGGAAAGGAGTTCAAATGCCTCAGGCGATTCTGCGCATTAGAGCCGCCGGCCGGCGGCCGATGGCCGTGCTTGCAGGGCTTGTGGTGGTGGCCATCGGGGTGGCGACAGGGTTTTGGCTGTCCTTCGATGGGCCGCAGCCGCGGCGCTCGGTGTGCTTGCCCGGCACGCCCCTGCCCGACTTGACGCTTCCGCGCCTGTGGATGGCTCCGGTTGAGGAGCCGGGAAAGACCAACTCGGCTGGCCCAAAGCCGATCGTCCCCCCGGGTGCCCTGCCGACGGTACGGTTGGCCTCGTTCCGCGGGCACAAAGTGGTGTGCCTGTTCATGTCGAGCTACACGTGACCGTTCTTCGTTGCTTCGGCCGAAAAGGTCGAAGCCTTGTACGTGTCGTACAAGGACGATCCGCGGGTAGCGATGTTCTTGATTTACGGGCAAGAGTCGCACCCCGTGGCCGCGCGCACCCCACAAGCAGAAGAAAACGGACCGGCTGGCCACGTCGCGCACCCTCGTGGCCCCGATGGGCCGTTCGCTTTGGGCGACCCACACCGTAATCTGGCGGAGCGGGCCGAGGCTGCACGCCAATGCGCCGCACGCCTGCGCCTTTCGGTCCCGATCCTCTTGGATACCCTGGATGGCCAGGCAGCCAGGGCGTTGAACTGCCGCTTCGGCGTAACACTCATCGCCAACCAGGAAGGAAAGATCGTGTACTACCACGAAGGAGCTCAGGGCATCGATCCGGCCGGCGCACGTCGGGTGCTCCAGCAGGTGCTCGAACAGAAAAAGCCCTAGCCGGATCTGTGGACAAAGCCGCTCGGCAACGATTGACAATCTCGGGGGAGAAGCCACGGCCAGGAAGGTCAATGGTCAGATAAGTGCTGAAGTGGAGTTTCGTTGTACCCGACCGCTCGGGTCGGGTGCCGAGCGACTAAAAAACCCGTTCTCAAGAAGGCTTGCTAAGTCTCGATCGCGGGACGGGGAACGAGCAGGCCAGCCCGGCGGTGCGGCCAAGGGGTGTCGCACTTCGGGCAGCCGGCAAAGCCGCATCGAGAAGGCAAGACCGGGATAGCATTCCGCTTTTCGGTTCCGGGGGTTTAGCTATGCGTTGGCAATCAGCCAGCCGGCTGGGCTTGGCCGGGTGGAGCATGGCGCCTTGGGTGTGTCGTTCATGGCCCGGGAGGCCGTGGTCGGAATTGCTTTTCTGGCCGGCGGTGAAAGGACTAAGACGATCGGCCCGGCAATTGCTGGGTCTTGGATGGGCGGTTTGGCTGGGGCTGGCAGGACTGGAGGTCCTGAGTGCTGCCGAGCCCCGCGTGCACGGCAGCAACCGCAACTCGTCGCCCATCCTGGTTACCCCGGTGGCGGGAGGCGTGGCGATTTCGTCGGACGATGTCGAGGCTTTAGACCAGTTTGTGGAACTCTTTGCGGCGCTGGCCGCCACCCGTTCCAGCAACAACGAAGAAATGGTGGTGTTTTATCTCAAACACGCCCGGGCGGCAGCGGTGGCCGAGATCGTCGAGGCGGTCTTCAGCGGCGGTTCGTTGGCCGACGAACCGCAGCCTGCCGGCGCATTTTTCGGTAGTTTCGGCTTGCCCGGCATGAGCACCGGCGGCTTTTCCCGAGGTGTCCCTTTCGGGGCACCCGGGGGTTTTCGCCCCCGCTTCGGCCGGGAGCGTGATGGCACCGCTTTTGACAGCCGCGGTTCGCAGCCAGGGGCCGAAGGGGCGAGTGCGTCGGCCTCGGGCCGGAATGCCCCGCTGGATGCCGGCCGGAACCCAGGCCGATCGCGTCCTGGCACGCTGCGCCAGGCCGGTTCCGCCGTCCGGGTTACCGCCGACCCGCGGCTGAACGCTCTCGTCGTGCAGGCCAAACCCGGCGACATGGACATTGTTGAACAGCTCTTGAAAATTCTGGACCAGCCAGGCACGCCGGAGGTGGTCCCTGCAGAGCCTCGCCCGCGCCTTATCCCCGTCCGGCACGTTCCCGTTCAATCGGTGCTCGCCGTGCTCCGCCAGGTGTACCAGGACCGGTTGACCAATGCCGGCAGCACACCCGGATCGGGTCGCCCAGGAGGTACAGACCAAGGCGTTGTCGGCCAGGGGCCCAACGGCCCCGGCCCGCCCGGTTTTCCTCAGGGGCCAGGCGGCCTGGGAGCCGGGCCAGCGCAATTCTTCCAACAATTGGCCCTGGCCTCAGGAAGCGCCGGGCGGCACGGCCGGAGCATACTCGATACCGAAGAACGACCCAAAATGGCCCTAAGTGCCGATACCCGCAGCAATTCGTTGGTGGTGGTAGCCCCGGATCCCATGTACGAAGAGGTACGCGAGCTGGTGCGGCAGCTCGATCGGCCCGCCACCGACAAGGCCGAGGCCGTTCAGGTGCTAGCCCTGCGCGGAAGCAACGCCGAACTGGTCCGCCGAGCCCTGCCGGCCTTCATGGGTGACCGCGTGCGGGTCAGTCAGGCCGCCGCTTCGCCAACTTCCATCGGCAGACCGACGCGGGGGCCGGCAGCCGGCGGTTGGCAAGGAAGTCCGGCCGCTGGGGACGGCTGGCCTGCCGGATGGCAAGGGCCCCCAACCAACGATACCGGCGCACCGACCGCCTCGCCCCTGCCAGCACCCCCGGCGGCAGCCTCTGCGGCTGCGGGTCCCAACAGGCCTGCCGCCCAAGCCGGGCAGGGTCCTGTCGGCGCCGGAAACGGCGCGAGCACATCCGGCGTGATGGGGCGACCCGTTCCCGGCGCACCTCTTCCCCCTGCCCGTCCTGGAAGTCGACCAGTACCCGGCGAACCGTTACCGCCCCAACCGCCGGGAGACTTCCCGTTGCAAGGCCCGCCGACGTTCGGCCCGGACGAGTTCGGGGAACCTGCCCAGCCTCTGCCCGAGCCACCTCCGCTCCCTCCCCAACCATTGCCGTAGGGTGGTCGCTTGGAACCACGCAAGGGCAATCGTAGGGGGGTCGCTTGGAACCACGCGAGGGCAATCGTAGGGGGTGGCTTGCAGCCCCGCGAAACCCAGCGTAGAAAAAGACGTTCTGCCGCTATCCGATGCGGTCCCAACCACCTGAAGCCGGGACCCCAAGCGAAGTCGAGAGCTTCTCCACCCTACGGCTATCAAAAGCGGGCAGGTTACTGTTTGCCGCCGAACGGATCAGGGCCGAACGGGCTGCCCTGAGCCTGGGTGGCTTTCCGGGCCGGGGTTTTCTTGGGCGCCGCTTTCTTGGAAGCCGGCTTTCCAAACGGGTCGGCGCCAAAGACGTCTTCGTCAATGCTTTCTTCGGCCGCAGCCGCGGGCTTCTTAGCGCCCGGCCTGGGCACGGCTGGGATGGCGCCAAACGGATCTCCCTCTTCGGCCGCCGCCGGCTTGGCCGCGGGCTTCTTGCTGGCGGGTTTCGGCACCGCCGGGGCGGCGCCAAAGGGTTCTTCCGCTTCGGCCGCCGGCTTCTCGGCTGGCATCTGGCCTGCTGGGGCGGGTTTCGCGCCGGGCTTGGGCTCTTCGGTGGGCACGGGGGCGAAGGGGTCCGCCTCGGGCATGGCGGCCGCTTTGGGCGGGGCTGGCTCGACCTCGAAAGGCTCGGTCTCCGGCGCGCCGGGTTGCCCCTTGGCGGCGGGCGCTTTAGCGGCCGGCATGCCGAATGGCACATCGCTGGTCGGGGTGCCGGGGGGCTGGGATGGCCCGCCCAGAAGGACGCGGGATTCCTCGCGGCGGAGCTGTTCATAACGGGCTTTGCGGAGTTCCTCGGCACGCTGCATGGCCAGCATTCGGGCCTCGACGCGGTACTGTTCCAACAGCGCTCGATCCATGCCCTGCACCCGTTCCAGCGAACGGCTGATAGAGAACGTGCGGTCCACCTCGGCCAGCTCGCGCTTGGCCCCTTCGGCAAAATCCCGCTTGGCTTCCTCTTCACGCCCCAGGCGGAGATACACCAGGCCGCGGAAATACCACGCCCGCGGGTCGGTCGTGCCAGCACGAATCGCCGCGCTGAGCAATTCATGGGCGCGATGATAATCGCCTGCGTAATAGGCGTGGATGCCGCGGCCGAATACCTGGCCAACCACCGCATCCTGGCAGTAGGCCGATACCGGGCTGGAAAGCAACCAAATCAACATTCCGGCAAGAAACGCGACTCTCCGAACCATCACTGGGACTCCTAGCGGCAAGCTCCGATGCGGGGCGCCCGGGGGCGAGCACCACCAACAGGGACGATGGCCTCCGGCGGCCATCGGCGCGGGGTATGTCGGCACATCCCTCAATGGTAATTGGGTCGCGCGGGCATTTCAAGGAAGCGGTAATGCCGGAAACGCGTTCCTCATGGCGTCGCTGCTGCGACGAACATGGGGTTCGATGCCCCCACGATGGACTGGTGAGCCCGAGGCAGCCCCAGGCCCCCACGCTCCGGCCCTTACGACGCTAGCACCGGCCGCCATGCGGCTCTAAAGCCGTCTTGGCCCGACGTCGCCATAGGCTCCCAACCAACGCCGGGAGCTATCCTCCCGCCGGCGATCGGCGGACACTGGCCTTCCCACGGCCAACAAGGGCCGAGTGCCGCTGGCCCCTATCGACCTCCAGAAGGCCACAACCAGCGCCAGCGGACCGGGAAAAAGCAAAGGGCCGACTGCCAGCGGGGGATGGCAATCGACCCTTGCCTAGGTCGGGGCGACAGGATTTGAACCTGCGACCTTCTGAACCCCATTCAGACGCGCTAATCCAGGCTGCGCCACGCCCCGGCCACGCGAGGAGAGGCCGAACCCAAGTCGCGCGCCAAACGGCCGGACCTTCTCCCCACGTGCCCTAATTTTAACCCGCCCCGGTCCGTCTTGCAACCACCCCGATAGCAGCCGGTTGCGGTGTTCACAACTGGTTTGGCCTTGTTGGGTTAGGATAGGCGGCGAAGACGGCTTTCCCGCAACGAGGGGCCGATCATCGCAGAATCCCTCGGAAAATCGTGGCCGGAGCCGGGCGACTTCTGGCGTTCCCGGGGGCCACGAAGAAGCTCGAGGGGGTGTCCAGAGGCGGGATGGCGGTAAAGGGGGGGCACTGGCGGGCGAGGGTTTTTCGGGGACCGAATGGGGGAAACGTCAGCGGCAGCCCGCGGTTTTTTTGCGGTGTTAGGGGTGAAGCTGGTGGTGCATGCGGCGTTGGCCACCCTGTTGCCGATGCCGCCGCGTTCGTGCGGAGGCTCCGCCAGACGCGGCTGGGGACGATTGCCCAGGCGTTGCCCGGCCAGGTGAAGGCCAAGGTGCCACCGCGTCGGCATCGGCGTTGCCCTCCGGGCGAACTCGGCCAACGGCCGTTTGCGCTGCGTCTTGGGGGCCCCAGGGTCTATTGGGCTTCCGGACCTGGCAGGTGTCCCTGCGGCGGCATCTGGCGACAGGCGGAAGACCTCGGGCCAGCCTCGGTGCCGAAAAGGCATCGCTTGCCTGCGGCACGCAATGAGGTGAACGCCCAACGACTGACGGGGTATGGGTCCCACAGGCGTTGGGGTTTTCTGGGTGGCCCCTTTTCACCTGTGGTCAGCCAGCCAACAGCCGGCCGGCGATGGTCAGGCACGAAAGTGCAGCCAGGACAGCCAGCATGAAGAGCAGGGCCCAGGTCATGGCCGCGGCGCCGCTGGCCTGCCGCAAGAGCTTGCCGAACGGGTTGCCAACAAGGTTTTTCATGCGCACGCACACCTTGTGGACTGCCACGGGCTTAAACCGGCGCCTGCCGTCGCGTTGGTAAGATGGCTCTTCCTGGACAAGCGTAGCTTGTGGCAGGCAGGAGGCAACCGGCCTGTGGCGATTTTGGATTCTCAAAAACAGGGATTGGCCAGCAGGCGGGGGACATTTCGTAAATCCTTTTGGCAAAGCATGTTATGCTGGTCCGCCGACAAATCGTTTGACTATTGCTTCGGCGGCGCATAAATACCTGAAACTTGCCGGCAGCCCTTGGGCTGGCCCAGCCGGCAGCACGTTGTTTCTGCTGAGGAGGACCTTTGGGATGTGTGTACTGGTGACCAAAGAGGCACCCGATTTCAAGGCCAAGGCCGTCATGCCGGATGGCTCGTTCCAGGAGATCGCGTTGCGGGACTATCGGGGCAAGTACGTGCTTTTGTTCTTCTATCCGCTGGACTTCACGTTCGTGTGCCCGACGGAGATCATCGCCTTCTCCGAGGCGATCGACAAGTTCGAGGCGCTGGGCGTGCAGGTGCTGGGCTGCTCCGTCGATAGCCACTACACGCATCTGGCATGGCGCAAGACGCCTCGCAGCCAAGGAGGCCTGGGCGACATCCGCTACCCCCTGATTGCCGACCTGGACAAGAAGATCGCCGAGGCCTACAGCGTGCTTTTGCCGGACGGCATCGCGCTGCGGGGGCTGTTTTTGATCGACAAACAGGGCATCATTCGCCACCAGGTGGTCAATGACCTGCCTTTGGGCCGCAGCACCGAAGAGGCCCTCCGCATGGTCCAGGCCTTGCAGTTTTTCGAGCAGCACGGCGAGGTGTGCCCGGCGGACTGGCACGAAGGGGCGGCGACCATCAAGCCCGATCCGCAGGCGGCCCAGCAGTTTTTCAGCAAGCAGTACAAATAGGCCCCGCGTGGCCCAGGCCAGCCGCCGTCGGGGCACGGTCGGCCGACCGTGCCCCGGTTCGGCCGGCGTTTGGAGCCCGCCGCGCGTACCGCCCGTTTGGATGCCGGCGGGCGGTGTCCGGCGCGCATCGTTCGGGCTTATGCCCGGCCTTGTGGGAAGCGGGTCAAGCCGGGCTTGGGCAACGGGTAATTCCCCGATTCGTCCGGCTTGACCGGGGGTTCCATGTCGAGCGTCACTTGTTCCACCTTGGGCTCGAACTCCCAGTCGGCGGCCAGCATTTCTTCCCAGGTGACCGGCTTGCCCGTATAGCAAGCGATCTGGCCCATGACGGCCATCAAGGTGCTGTCGATCATCGTGTTGCCGTCGTTGATGGGCGTACCGCGGCGGATGGAGCCGATCAGGCGTTCCTGCTCGGCGAGGTGGGGATCGTTGCGTCGGCCTTTGTATTGCCAGGGGGTCTGCCCGTCGATGCGGCAAAGGTTCCAGTTGCAGGTGCCTTTGGTGCCCATGATGATGTCGTTCCAACTGGCGTAGCAGTTGGCGCGGGTCTGGCACATGGCGTAGAGGCGCACGCCGCTGCGGAACTCGTAAACCACCGTGTGGTGGTCGAACATGTCGCCAAACACCTCGCCGAAGGACGTGCTCCGTCCCCCCAGCCCGAAGCACCAGGTGGGGTTCTCCTCGCGGAGGACCCAGCGCATGCGGTCCAGGTTGTGCACCAGCGACTGGACCACGTCGTCGCCCGAAAGCCACCGGAAGTGGTACCAGTTGGAGAACTGGTATTCCACCTCGTTGAGTTTGGGGTTTCGCGCGACGGTCCCATAGGGGGCGCGGAGGAACATCGACTGGATGGCCACCACATCGCCCAGCGTGCCGGCGTGGATCTGCTTGACCTGCTCCTGGTAGCCGATGTCGTACCGGCTTTCGTGGCCGGAGACCAGCGACAGGTTTTTCTGCCGCGCAAGTTCCGCCACGCGGCGAAGGCGGCGGCAACCTGCCGGGTCGATGGCATGGGGCTTTTCGACGAACACGTGCTTGCCGGCCTTGATGGCTTCCTCGGCGTAGAAGGGGTGGTATTTCGAGGCGCAGGCGATGAGCACCGCATCGCAAGCGGCCAGCACGGCCTTATACCCTTGCAGACCGAAGGTGCAGGTGTCGTCCGTAGCCACGAACTGGTCGGGAAAGTGCTGTTGGAAATACTCCTTCTTGGCCCTCATGCGGGACTCGAACACATCGACCATTCCGGCGAGTTTCACATCTTTGCCGAGGCTGAGGGCCTGGGCCGCCGCGCCGCTGCATCGCCCGCCGCAGCCGATCATGCCGATGCGGATCTCCTGCTTGCCGGCCGCATGGGCCGAGCGGGCGATCGACAGCGCAGCCACGGCCCCCGTGGCGGTCGTCTTCTTCCAGAACTCTCTCCGCGATGTGGCACCCCTATGTGGCTGCGTCATGGCTCTCTCTCCCGGTCGGTGAACGGGCAATCGCTGGGGCATCGCCCTATGCGAGGCCATAGTACCCGGATGCCCCAGCGTGTCAACAGCCAGGATGCTTCAGCGTGTCAACAGCGCGGCGGCCCCAGCGTGTCAACAGCCCGGATGCTTCAGCGTGTCAACAGCGCGGCGGCCCCAGCGTGTCAACAGCCCGGATGCTTCAGCGTGTCAACAGCCTGGCGGCCCCAGCGTGTCAACAGCCTGGCGGCCCCAGCGTGTCAACAGCCCGGATGCCCCAGCGTGTCAACAGCCCGGATGCTTCAGCGTGTCAACAGCCTGGCGGCCCCAGCGTGTCAACAGCCCGGATGCTTCAGCGTGTCAACAGCCTGGCGGCCCTAGCGTGTCAACAGCGCGGCGGCTTCGGTGGGTGCACATCATGCCGACGGCCGGGGAACGAACGGAAACAGCCTCGCCCTTGCCTCATCGTCCAAAGGGGTTCCATACTGGCTGATCTCGAACATCTCGGCGAGTTCGATGCGACGGCCCCGCTCCGGCCCGTAGGTGGCGATCATCTCGCGCCGGTAGCGCTCGGCCCGCGGCCGGATCTGCCGCACATACCACTGCCGCAGCCAGGCGTGCTCCGCCGCGGGGTCGCGGGGCACCTGGTCCAGGGCGTTGGCCAGATACGGCAGCCACTCGAAACACTGCGAGCGGTGGCAGGCCAGCATTTGGGTCACGGTGTCGATGCGGTCGGTGATGTCCAGCACCACATCGGCCTGGAGGGGGACGGGCCGCGTGAATAGATCGGGCAGATACCCCACCACCGGGTCGCGGCGGAGCGCCGGGATCTCGGGCACGACGTGCGGCACGGTGACCAGAAACGCGGCGTCCTGCACCGCCTGGCCCAGGGCGCGATGGTCGGGATGGTAATCATAGGGGCGGTGGGTGAGGACCAGGTCGGGTGCGAATCGGCGGATCTCGCGGATGACGCGGAACCGCAGGTCCAGGTCGGGCAGCAGGTGGCCATCGGGGAAATTCCAAACCTCGTATTCTGCGCCGATGACTTGTGCGGCCGCGGCCGCCTCCTCCCGGCGGATGGCCGCCATCTCCGCGCGGGACTTGATGTGGTGTCCGGCCGAGCCATCGGTGGCCGATACCATCCGCACCGTGTGGCCCAGTTCCCGATAGATCGACGCCAGGCCGCCGGCATGGTATTCGGCGTCGTCGGGATGGGCCCCGAGAATCAAGAGCTTGAGCATCGTGGGCGAGTCTCCGTCGTGCAAAGGCCGAAAACGCTGGAGGTGATGGCGGGGAAGGCCCCACGCGCCTCCGCGGCCGCTTCCCGGCAAGAGCGGACCGGTGTGGCAGGGGGAACCGCGACCGCCGCAAGTCCGCGCGCGAGGACATAGGGCGCGGAACCCTCACTTTGGCCCACAGCCGGTGGCGATGTCAAACATCGGGGCCAGGAAATCGTAGGCCCGCTGGGCGGCCTGGGGGCCTTCGTGGCTGTGCCGGCTGAGTTCCACGTGGACTCCGCCGGCGTAGCCGACCTCGGCCAGCGCGCGGAGGACCGGCGGGAAGTCGATCTCGCCCTGGCCGAACATCAGGTGCTCGTGCACGCCCCGGCGCATGTCTTCGATGTGCACGTTGACCAGGCGCGGGGCGTAGTGGCGGATGTATGCTTCCGGTGGGGTCTCGCCCTGGCAGTGCAGGTGGCCAATATCGAGGGTCAGGCGCAACAGGGGGGCATCGAGGCGAGCCAGCAGGCGCTCGAAGGCGGCCATGCTGTCGATGAACATGCCCGGCTCCGGCTCGAACCCCAGGGGGATGCCGAAGCGTTCGGCATCGGCCAGCAAGGTTTCCAGGCCGGCGACGAGGCGGCCGAGGGCGGTCGAGGGGTCGGCTGCGTCCTGCAGCCGGCCGGACCACAGCGACACGCACTGGCTTTGCAACTCGGCTGCGCAGGCCAGAGCATGGCGGTAGAAGGCCAGGCGGCGCGCCCGGTCTTCGGGGCGCGGCGAGACCAGGGTGGGTTCGTGTTTGTGCCGCCGGTCCAGCAAGTAGCGGGCGCCGGTCTCGATCACCGAGGTCATGCCGTGCCGCTCCAGCAACCCCCGCACGCGGCGCAACTGCCGCGGCGTCGCCCCGCTGCCCGGTGCCAGGGCGTGGTGGTCGATGGTGATCGCCACGCTCCGATAGCCGATCTCCGCCACAAGCTCCAGCGCGTCCAACAGGTCGTGATGGGCCAGGCCGTTGGTGTTGTATCCCAGACGCATCGGCAAAAGCGCATCCGGCCCAAGTGGCCGGCAAGCTGCAACAGTCAGGTGGTAGCAATCCAGCGGCTGAGGACCACCGCCGGGAGGAAGATGGCGAGCACGGCCAGTGCGCCGGGCACCCCGCGAAAGGCCAGGCACGCGGCCATATCCAGCACGACCAGCGTAAGGATCAAGTAGCGCACGGCCAGTTGGATCCGCTCGGGGTGCGGCTGGAAAACGGCCGGCAAGCACCGCACCAAGGTGTGCAGGCCGAGGATCGCCATCAACAGGTACCACCCTTGCTCGTTCACCTGGCGCACAAACAGGTCGCGGAACACCTGGTGGGGCAGGGTGGCCAGCAGCCCGATGCCGCAAAGCACGATGGCGGTGCCGGCCACCAGCGGGGCCCGGCCCGTGGGGCGGGCCTCGGTGCGGGCCAGCCAGGTCAGCCCCACCACGTACAAGCCGATGGCGCCGGCCGCCAGCCAATGGCAAGCCAGCCAGGCGCTTTCAAACAGGCTCATTCCCAGAAGCACATTGCCGGCGCGGCAGGCCCCCATGGCCAGCGGGCCAATGATCGTGGGCTTGAGCAGGGCGTCGTAGAGGAGGATCAGCGCGGCCAGGGTGGCGGCCAGGGCAGCCGGCCGGAGCGAACCGGCATGCGCTGCAGCAGCACCGGCGGCCCCGACGCCCAAAAGCAAAAGCCCCAGGCCCAACGCCCATGCCGCGGCCAGGGGCACCCGGCCGGAAGGGATCGGCCGCTCGGGCCGCTCCTCCGCATCCACGTGCCGGTCGAACACGTCGTTGAGCGTGACCCCCGCCGCGTACAGGGAACACGACGACGCGATCAACAGGCCCAGGCGCGTGCCCTGGCCCGGCCCGATCTCCGGATGCGTTGCCAGAAACCCCATCACCACGTCGGCCGCCGCGGTGAAGAGATTCGGCAATCGCACCAGCTCCAGGTAGGCCAACAGGCCCCTTCGGCCAGCCTCCGAACAATCGTCCCCGTGCTGCGTCATGGCGCCTCGGCGATGCGGGCCAGTGTGGCCTCCAGGTACTCTTTGGCCTCGCGGCCGGCCGCTTCCGGGTCCTCGATATACGGGTACAGCTCCACCGTCAGCCAGCCGCGGTACCCCGTGCGGGCAATGGCCCGCAACGTAGCCTCGAAGTCGATGGCCCCCCGGCCCGGGATCAAATGCTCGTGCACCCGCGTGGCCGCAATGTCCTCCACATGGTAATGGCGGGAGTGGCCGGCCATGCGCGGAATCCACTCGGCCGGCTCCTGGCCCACGCAGTAGGCGTGGCCGATATCGAAATTCAGCCCCAACCAGGGCGACCGCACCCGTTCGGCCAGCTCCAGGTACTGCTCGAAGCGCTCGATCAACAGCCCGGGTTCGGGCTCGACGAGCAGAAACACCTGGCAGGCTTCGGCCACCTCGATGCAGGGCATCAACTCGTCGTAGAAGATGCGCAGGGCTTCGGATCGGCTCTGGCCGGAAAGGAGCGGCCCGCCCGGTTCCGTCTGGATGCTGGGGGCTCCCAACTCGGCCGCCAGGCGGAGGGCCCGCTTGGTATGCTCGCGGCGGATTGCCCGATAGTTCGCATCCGGCTCGATCCACGAGGGATGCCAATAGGGTTGGCGGGGGTCGGCCACGGCCTGCATCATGAACGCATTGACATTGGCGATGGCCAAACCGTGCTCCGCCACCGAGCGGCGAATGGCCTCCTTCTGCTTGTCCAACAGGCCGGCGGGCCAGGCGTGGGGGACATCGGCCAGGAGTTCCAAGGCCCCATACCCCAAGGCGGCAATCCGGGCGATGGCCTCTTCGATCGGAAACCGCACAAATGCATTCGAGCTGAACGACAGTTGCATCAGCCCGATTCTACTCCCCCGGGGCCGCCAGGACCACTCCTCGTCGTCGGGCCCGCCCCGACCCATAATACCGGCTGGTGTGCCCCAAGGCGGTTCCTTTCTCCTATCACCGAGGGACAAGGAGACTTGCGATGCGTGGGATGATATTTGGTTTAGCAATGGCCGCGGCCGCAGCCTGGATGGGGATTGGCATGGTACACCCTGCGCAGGCCGGCGATGCGCCGCAAATGGTCAAGGTGGCGCCCCAGGAAACCGACGAACTGCTGGCCAACCCCGGCATGGGGTGGCAGACGTTTCACCGGACGAGCAAGCAGGATAAGAATCTTCCGCCGTGGATCCCCTCCACTGTCCAATACGCGCGCTGGGGCTGGGGGGAACTGGAGCCGGAGCCTGGCCGGCTGAACACCGAGTTTCTCGACCGCATGCTCCGCGAGAGCCGCCAGTCGGGCCAGAAGCTGGCGTTCCGTGTGATGTGCTGTTCGACCACGCGCGGGCGCCCCTACCATCCCGCCTGGCTGAAAGAAGTCGGCGGGCGCATTTTGGAGTGCGAATACTCGGGCGGGGCGACGTTTCCTATCCCCGATCTGGATGACCCCGTGGTGCTGCGGCACCACCTGGATTTCATCCGCCGGCTGGGCCGGCAATACGACGGCCATCCGGACCTGGACCATGTGGACCTGGGCACGGTCGGATGGTGGGGCGAATGGCATCTGAGCGGTTCCAAGCGGTGCCGCATGCCCTCGCTGGAAAACCGCATGGCCATCGTGAACACCTATCTGGAGGCTTTCCGCAAGACGCCGTTGCTGATGCTCATCGGCGGGGCCGAGTGCCTGAAGCACGCCGTGGCCCGCGGTACGGGCTGGCGGGCCGACTGCCTGGGCGATATGGGCGGGTTCTCGCGCACCTGGTGCCACATGCGCCAGGGCTACCCGCTGTATATCCGCCAGGCGGGGATCGAGGACGCCTGGAAGACCGCTCCCGTGGCCTGGGAGACCTGCTGGGACATGCGCCGCTGGGTTCAGGAGGGTTGGCCGCTGCGGTATATCTTCAACTACGCCCTGGCGCTTCACGGCTCGTACATCAATAACAAGTCGGCGCCGTTGCCCGAGGGGCCGGAAGTTCGCCCGGAAATCGAGCGCTTCCTGCGGCGGCTGGGGTACCGGCTGGTGCTCAACGAGTTGATCCACCCCGCCGAGGGCCAGGCGAGCCAGGCGATCACGCTGGCCATGCGATGGCAGAACATCGGCTCGGCCCCGTGCTACCGGCCTTATCGGCTGGCCTTCCGCCTGGCCGGGCCCCGCGGCATTACCCACGTGATGGAGGGCTGATGCCCGGCTCGGTGCCGCTCTTTACCCCGGAGTTTATGAAGTCGCCGCCCGACTTGCCCCCCGGCCCGGTAACCCCCATCGCCGAGACCGTGGTTTTGCCGGCCGATTTGCCCCCCGGCCTTTACACGCTGGCTGTCGGTGTGGTGGACGAGAGCCAGCGGCCGGTGATTCGGTTGGCGATTCGCGGCCGAGACGCCCAAGGGTGGTATCCGCTGAGCCGGATCGAGATCCACCACTGAGCCGCCCACCAACGCGTTGGGTCCACTGGGTGCGCTCCGGCCGTGGGCCGGCCCGAGCGAAAAGGGCACTCATGTCGGCCTGCCGGCCGGCTGATAGAATACCTCCATGCGATGCGCGATAGGGTTGCTGTTGTTTGGTGCTGGAGTGTTGGCCGGGTGTGCGCCGAGCGCCGCGCCGCGACCGGCGGACACGGTCCGCGTGGCGGTCACGGTGTTGCCCCATGCCTGGCTGGTCAAGCAGATTGGCGGCGAGCACGTGGACGTTATCACGCTGGTCGGCCCCGGCCAAAACGCCGAGCTGTACCAGCCCAGCGATGAAGAGATCAGCCGGGCCAGCCGGGCCGCCGTGGTCTTCCAGACCGGCATGCCGTTGGAGAGCGGCCCGGGTTTTCAAGCCTTAAGGCGGCTGGGCACGGCACGGGTGGTTGATCTCAGGCAGGGCGTGGCGCTGCGCCGCCTGGATCCAGGAGAGCACGCCCACCATCGGCCCGCGGCGGGTGGGAAGGAGTCGGCGCATCAGTCCGCAGGGCATGGCGGGAGCGACCAGGCGCCAAAGCCGGGCCACCCGCACTCGGACCTGGCCGGCACCGACCCCCACATCTGGCTAAGCCTCCGGCGGTTGAAGATCCAAGCCCGCACCGTGGCCCGGGAGCTGGCCGAGGTGGACCCCGCCCACCAGGCCGACTATGCGCGGAACCTGGCGGCCCTGGAGAGCCGGCTGGAAGAGGCCGACACGGCGATCGGCCGCTTGCTGGCCCCCCATCGCGGCAAGGCGTTCTTGGTGTTTCATCCCGCCTGGGGCTATTTTGCCGAGGACTATGGGTTGCGGCAGTTATCCATCGAAAGCGAAGGCAAGGAGCCGAGCGACCACGAGCTGACCGAATTGCAGCAACTTGCCCGGCGCGAGAACATCCGCGTGGTGTTTGTGCACCCGCAAGGGGGGCAGCGCTCGGCCGAAGCCGTCGCCCGGGCACTCGGCGCGCGGATCGAGGTGATCGATGACTTGCCGGCCGACGTGTTGGCGGGCCTCGAACACGCATCCCGGCGCCTGGCGGAGTCTTTCCCATGACGGCCGGCCCACCTGTAGTCGAACTCCGCAACGTGAGTTTCGGATATCCGCCGGCCGGTCTGGAACAGCCGGTCCTGGAGGACGTGACGCTGGAAATCGCCCCGGACGAGTTCTTGGGGATTATTGGCCCCAACGGCGGGGGCAAGACCACATTGCTGAAGTTGATCCTGGGCCTGTTGGAGCCGCAGCGCGGCACGGTGCGCGTGTTTGGGCAGCGGCCAGCCGAGGTCCGCCGGCGCATCGGCTATGTGCCCCAGCATGCCCGCATCGATCCGGGCGTGCCGGCCACGGTGCTCGATGTGGTGCTGACTGGCCGCTTGGGCCGGTCGCCCTGGGGCCCCTGGTATCCGCGCCGGCATTGCCAGGCAGCCCGCGAGGCCTTGGCCCTGACCGGCATGGAGGCGATGGCGGCCCGGCGCCTGGATACGCTTTCGGGCGGGCAGCGGCAGCGGGTGCTGATCGCCAGGGCGTTGGCCTCCGAGGCCCAACTCTTGCTGTTGGACGAACCCACCGCAGGCATCGATCCCCACATCGAGCAGGGACTGACCGACCTGTTGCACCGCCTGAACCAGCACCTGCCCATCGTGGTGGTCAGCCACGATGTCTCGTTCGTCTCCACGCATTTGAAGCGGGTGGCGTGCCTCCACCGGCGTCTGATCTGCCATGCCGCGCGGGAAATCTCCTGGGAGATGCTGGCCCCCCTGTATCACGAAGGCGTGCGGGGCGTGCGGCACCGCCAGGAATGCCCCCTTTCGGATCCCGGCTGCCATGAAGGTTGCCGGCCGGCCCCCTCGGAGGAGCGCCTCGGGCCATGATCTCGTTTTTCCACGACATGGCCCAGAACCCCCTGTTGGCCCCGGGCCTGGTGGCGGGGCTGCTGGCCAGCATTGCCTGCGGCCTAATCGGGCCGTATGTCGTCACCCGCCGGATCGTGTTTCTGGCCGGGGCCATCGCCCATATCGCCGTAGGGGGCGTGGGGGCGGCCCTGTTTCTGCGAACCGTCTTCCCGCAAAGTTGGGGCTGGCTGGGGCTGAAAGCGCCCCTGTACGGCGCCACCCTGGCCGCCCTGGCCGCCGCCGTGGCTCTGGCCTTTGTCCACCAGCGCGCCGGCCAGCAGTTGGATACCTTGATCGGCGCCCTGTGGTCGGTAGGCATGGCCGGCGGAATCCTGCTGGTCAAGTACACGCCCGGCTACCAGAGCGAGCTGTTGGGCTACTTGTTCGGCAACATCGCCATGGTCGACTGGTCCGACGTGCGACTGTTGGCCGCGGTGGACGGCGTGATTGTCCTCGTCGTGCTGGCCTTTCACAAGCGTTTCCTGGCGATTTGCCTGGACGAGGAGCAGGCGGCCTTGCAAGGGATCAGCGTGCTTGGGACGCACCTGGTGTTGCTGTGCCTGGTGGCGCTGGTGGTGATCGCGCTGACGCAGATCGTGGGGTTGATCCTGGTGATTGGGCTGTTGAGCCTGCCGGCGGCCGCGGCGGCGTGCTTCGTCTCCCGCATGGGGCCGCTCCTGCTGGCTTCGACCGTGCTGTGCGCCGCCCTGGCCACCTTGCCGCGGGTCGCAGTGTACGGCACGCGTATCGGGCCGGAATCGGCCATCGTGCTGGCCGCCGCCGCCGTCTATCTGCTGGCGATTTCGGCCCACAGGATTCGCGCCGGCCGGAAGGCCGCTTGACGCGCTGCCGGTCGCCGCGCTGAGGCCCCCAGGACGTCGGCGAAGACCGCGGCGCGGCCGGCCAGGGGACTTTGGCAACCGGCCTGGGACGCACGGCCCATTGCGGCCGCCCCACTTCGGGCGCACCATGAATCCGTGGCAACTGCTTCTGGAGGCCGAAAGATGCGCAGGCAAACACCGGAATTGGCTTTTTTGGCGACCACAATGGTAGCGGTGGCGATGGCGGTGTGTACGGTGGCACCGCCGGCAGCGGTGGCGGCGGCCACGGGCGGCGGCTCGGCAGGAGTCGAAAGCCGACCCCGACCCAACATCCTCTTTCTCATGGCCGACCAGTTCCGCGGCGACTGCCTGGGAGCCGACGGCAACCGCGCAATCCACACGCCCCATCTGGACCGGCTGGCCGCCCAGGGGGCGCGGTTCCGCGCGGCCTATAGCTCGGTCCCCTCGTGCACGCCGGCCCGGGCTACGATCCTCACCGGGCTGTCGCCCTGGCGGCACGGGATGCTGGGCTACGGCCGCGTCGCCACCCACTATCCCCGCGAGCTGCCCCAACTGCTCCGCGACGCCGGGTACTACACGCTGGGCATCGGCAAGATGCACTACAGCCCGCAACGCAGTTTGCACGGTTTTTGCCGTACCCTGCTGGACGAAGAGGGCCGGGTCGAATCGCCCGGCTTTGTGAGCGATTACCGCCAGTGGTTCAAGACGGTCGCCCCGGGATTGGACCCGGACGCCACCGGCCTGGGGTGGAACGACCATCGGGCCCGGCCTTATGTCCTCCCCGAGCACCTCCACCCCACCCGCTGGACCGCCGACGAGGCCGTGCGGTTTTTGGAGCAGTACGACGGCCGGGCGCCGTTTTTTCTCAAGGTCTCGTTTGCCCGGCCGCACAGCCCTTATGATCCGCCGCCCCGATGGTGGCAGTACTACGCCGATGCCCCCTTGCCGCCCGCGGTGGTGGGCGACTGGGCCCAGCGCCACGCCCAGCATGGCAAACCGTATCCCAACGACCTCTGGCAGGGCGACCTCGGGCCAGAGAAGGTCCGCCTGGCCCGCCAGGGCTATTACGGCAATGTGTCGTTCATCGACGAGCAGATCGGACGGATCCTGGCCGCCCTGGAAAAACGCGGCTGGATGGAAAACACGCTAATTCTGTTCACCTCCGACCACGGCGACATGCTGGGCGACCACCATCTTTGGCGCAAGACGTATGCCTATGAGGGCTCGGCGCGGGGGTCCATGCTCCTCCGATGGCCGGAAGGGTTGGTCGCCGCGCGCCGCGGCGTGGTCTTCCATCAGCCGGTCGAGTTGCGCGACATACTGCCCACGTTTCTCGATGCGGCCGGGGTACCTTTCCAGCCCGAATGGTTCGACGGCCGGAGCCTGCTGGAATTGGTGCGCGGGCGCACGGGCACGTGGCGCCGGTGGATCGACCTGGAGCACGCCACCTGTTACGCCCCGGAGAATTACTGGTCGGCTCTGACCGACGGACAGGTCAAGTACATCTACTTCGCCCCCGATGGGCGCCAGCAGTTATTCGACCTGGCCAGCGACCCGGGCGAGACGCGCGACCTGGCCCCGCGCCCCGAGTTCCGCCCGCTGCTAGAAACATGGCGCCGCCGACTGGTGGACCACCTGCGCGTGCGGGGCGAACCGTTTGTGGTCCAGGGCGATCTGGGGCTTCGGCCAAAGACCATTCTCTACAGCCCCCACTATCCCAAGCCGGTTCAGAAAACTTCGGCCAAGACCAAGTAGTTGGCGTCCAGGCGAGTCCCGCCCCAGTAGCCCGGCTTGTCGGCGGTGGGCGAGGCGCATAGACTTCCCCGGGCGCTTTTGGCCGACGCAGGCAGATTTCGATGTCGGACCCCCTTTCGCAGGACCCGTGGCGCACGGTGGATTACGTGCCGTTGGAAGCGGGCTCAACGGTCCGGAAGGCCGAGAGTACGCCCAGCGGTGTGGCGCCTCCCGAGGATGCGCCGCGCATCCCGGGGTACGTGATCCTCTCGGAGATTGCCCGAGGGGGGATGGGGCGGGTTTATCTGGCGCGCGACGTGAGTCTCCAGCGCGAGGTGGCTGTGAAGACCCTGTTGCCGGGGGCGAATGGGGACCGATTCATTACCGAAGCGCGGATCATGGCCCGCCTGTCCCATCCAGGGATCCCGCCGGTGCATGCTTTAGGCGTGTTGCCCGACGGCACGCCGTATTTGGCCATGAAACTGATCCGCGGCCGGACGCTGGCCGAAGAGCTGGGGCGCCGCGGCGCGCCGCAGGCCGACTTGCCGCGGCTTGTCCAGGTCTTCGAGCAGATCGCGCAGGCCGTGGGGTTTGCCCACGCCCAGGGCATTGTGCATCGCGACCTGAAGCCGCTGAACGTCATGGTCGGCCCGTTCGGCGAGGTCCAGGTCATGGACTGGGGGCTGGCCAAAACGATATCGGCCGGCGAGACGCCTTCGCTGGACGAAAGGCCGCCGCAGGCCGAAGGGCACACCCTGATGGGCCAGGTGGTCGGCACGCTGGGCTATATGTCCCCCGAGCAGGCTCGGGGCGAAATGGTGGATGCCCGCACCGATGTCTTCGCCCTGGGCTCGCTGTTGGCGGTCATCCTGACGGGCAAGCCGGCGTTCGTAGGCCCCAGCAAGTCGGAGCTGATGGAGAAATCCGCCCGAGGCGAGATCGACGAGGTGCTGGCCCGGCTGGGGCAATGCGGCGCGGATGGCGAGTTGGTGGCGATTGCCACGCGGTGTCTTGCCCCACGGGCCGAAGAGCGATACGCGGATGGTCAGGCGGTGGCGGCGGCCATCGCGGCGTATCGCGCCGAGGGGGAGGCCCGGCTGCGCCGCGCGGAGTCCGAACGGGCCGAAGCCCTCGTGCGCGAGGCCGAACAACGCAAACGCCGCCGGCAAGCGGTGCTGGCAGGAGGAGCGGTCGCGGCCACGCTGCTGGTCGGCCTGGCCCTGACCCTCTGGCAATTGGACCGAGCCATCCGCGCCGAACGCCAGGCCACCGACAACGCCCTCGTCGCCTCGGCAAACGAGCGCCGCGCCAACCAGGAACGCGATGCCAAGGCGGCGGCCCTCAAGGCGGAAGCCGAAGCCCGCCAGGCAGAACAAGCGGCCAAGGCGCTCGCCCTGCGCCGCCTCGACCAGACGGAAAAAGGGGTTGACCTGCTGGCCAGCCTGTTGCGCGGAATCAACCCCCGGTCCGAACAGTTGGGCGGCGAACCCCTTTACGTCCAGTTGCGCAACCGTGCCGAAAAGGCGGCCGGACAGTTGGACGGCCAGGCAGTTGGAGACCCCCAGGCGGTTGCCCGGCTGCAAACCGTCCTGGGAAACACCCTCCGCGAGCTAGGCAGCCGGGCCAAGGCGGTGGAACTCCTCGAAAAGGCCCGGGCCACGCGGGAGCGGGAACTCGGCCCGGACCACCCCGACACCCTCGCCACGCTGGGCAACCTGGCTGCGGCGTACTATGCAGCCGGCAACCTCCGCGAGGCGATCCGGCTTTACCAGCGGGTCTGCGACACACGCGCCCGCATTCTGGGAAGCGACCACCCCGACACCCTCAACACCTTGCACGATCTGGCCGTCGTCCACTACGCCGCCGGCAACTTACCCGAGGCGATCCGCCTTCTCGAACAGGTCCGCAATGCCCTGGCAAGCCGGGTGGGGCCCAGCCACCCAGATACGTTGGTCGTGGTGAACAACCTCGCTCTGGCCTACCAGGATGTGGGAAAGGCGGCCCTGGCCATCAAGCTCTACAAGCAGGTCCGCGAGGCGGCGGCTAGCCAACTGGGGCCGGAGCATCCGGACACGCTGGCCATCTCGCATAACCTGGCCTACGCCTACCGCCGTGCCGGCGCACTTCAGGAGGCCATCCGCCTGTTCGAGCAGGTCCGCGAAGCCCGGGCGCGCAAACTTGGCGAGGACCATCCCGACACTCTCGCCACGCTCGACAATCTGGCCAGCGCCTACCGCGACGCTGGCGACCTCCCCAAGGCCATTCGACTATTCGAGCAGGTGTACGAGGGTTCGGCGCGGAGGTTGGGCGCCGAGCACCCCGACACGCTGGCTACGCTGAACAACCTCGCCGGTGCCTGCCGCGCTGGCGGGAACCTCGCGGAGGCTATCCGGCGGTACGAACAGGCCCGCGAGGCGAAGATCCGAAAGCTGGGCCCCCACCACCCCGAAACGCTTGCGACCCTCTTCAACCTGGCCCTGGCGTACCAAGAGGCCGGCCGGCTGGCCGAGGCCACCGAACTGTTCGAGCAGGCGGCCACCGGGATGGTCGCCGGCAGCGTTCCGCACCCCCATGCCGAAGACATCCTGCGGCGTACCATCCAGGCCTGTGAGCAGGCCGGGCGGCCGGATAAAGCCGAACGCTGGTTGCGCCGGTGGTTGGAACTGGTGGGGCAGCAGACCGGCGACGCGCATCCGAGCTATGCCCGGGTGCAAGCGGCTTTGGGCCGGAACCTGCTTTCCCAGGAAAAATGGGGCGAAGCCGAAACCGTCCTTCGCGCCTGTGTGGCGATCCGCCAGAAACACGAGCCCGATACCTGGACAACATTCAACGCCATGTCGATGCTCGGCGGCGCTGTTTTGGGCCAGGCCGGGAATGCGGCGGACCCTGCAATAAAGCAACAACGTCTCGCCGAGGCCGAGAAGTTGCTTCTGGGCGGTTACAAAGGCTTGAAGCGGGTCGAGTCCGCCATGCCGCCGGAAGCCCGCGCCAGCCTCTTGGTTGCCCTGGACCGCCTTGTGGCCTTGTATGCCGCCTGGCAAAGACCAGAGGAAGCCGCCAAATGGCAGGCGGAACGGGCCAAACACGTGGCGCCCGACGCATCGAAACCCCCGAGCCCCGGGGCCAAAGGCCAAACGAGAGATGCCCCATGAAGGGCCCAAAATCCTCAATCGGCGTTTCACCCTCCAACTCTGGCCTTGGGTTTATTATGCCATCGTTCACCCGCTGGCCTTTTTCAACCTTTGGGCCTCTCTGGGAATAAGCGCCGGGTTTTACGGGATGTGTGGCCTGCGGGCCGGAAAGGCCGGCAAACGCGGAAGCCCAGCGCCGCCGGAGGCCGGCTATTCGTGGCGGAGGGCTTCGATGGGGTCCATGGCCGCAGCACGCATAGCGGGGTACAGCCCAAAGATCACGCCGATCGTGACCGAGATCAAAAACGCCAGCGGGATGGAGCCTGGTACGATGATCGGCTCGACGGTCTTGATCACATCGGGCAGGGCTTGCATCACGTCGGGAAACGCCTGGTCGAGTCCCCAGCGGATTGCCGCGGTCACCGGCCGGCAGGTGAGGCCGGCCACCACGCCGGTCAGCCCGCCCACGGTCGAAAGCACGATCGTTTCCACCAGGAACTGGCGGATGATGTCGCGCCGCCGCGCGCCCAGCGCCCGGCGAATGCCGATCTCCCGCGTCCGCTCTGTCACCGTGGCCAGCATGATGTTCATGATACCGATGCCCCCCACGACCAGCGAGATGGCGGCAATCAGGCCCATGAAGATGATGAACATCAAGCGGGTGGTCTTGGCCTGCTCCAAAAGCTCCAGGGGCACGGTCACGCCGTAGTCGCCGTTGGGGTGATAGGGGGCCAGCGTGGCCTTGACCAGTTCCGAGGTCTCCAGCACGTGGGCCACCCGGTCGATGCGGAGCGTAACTTGGGTCAGTTCCACCTGCTCGCGTTCAAAAGAGCCGGCGCGGCGTGTGACCACGAAGTCGCCCACCCGGCTTTGCACGGTGGTGATGGGCACGTAGGCATCGTTGCTGAAATCCTGGGCGGCCAGCGAACCTCCGATCCCGGCCGTGGGCATCCGCGGCTCCATGACCCCGACGACGACGTAGGGGGTGTCCTCGATCATCACGGTTTTTCCCAGCGGGTCTTCGATGAGGAACAGCCGCTCCGCCACGCTGGCGGCCAGCACGCACACGTTGAGCTTGTCGCGCAGGTCGGTATCTTCCAGAAACCGGCCGCGATGCACGACCAGCCGGGTCACCTCGGCATACTCGGGCGTGCAGCCCACCATGCGCCCGTCGACGGTCTGGTCCTTATGGATCAATCGCCGGCGGATCTCGCGGATGGGCAAGGCCCGCCGCACGGTGGGGATGGTGGTGGTGAGGCGGTCGTAGTCCTCCCAGGTGATCCCATAGGGGAGGATCCCGCGGGTCCGCTCGGCGATGTCGCTGGGAGGTTTGATGGAGCGGACGATGATGTTGTCGGCCCCCAGGCCCTCGATCTGCTCCTGCGCCTTGCGACTGATCCCCTCGCCGATGGCCAATAGCCAGATCACGCTGGCCACCCCGATGAAAATGCCCAGCATGGTCAGCAGCGAGCGCAGCGGATGGAGGCGCAGGCTTTTCACGCCAAGTTGCCACGTGCGGAGCCAAAGCATGGGAAACAATCGGCCGTCAGGCGGTTGGCACGACCTCGCACGGAATCTCAAACACCAAAACACCGAAGTATCTCAAACCCCAAAATCCCCCTCGCCGTCGCCACGGGTGCCCCAGCGGGCCGCGCCAGGCCCTCTTCCGGTAGGCCAAAATACCCATTCGGCCGGGCGCCGGAGAACTCCTGTGGCCGCCGGTCCAACCTACGATCGCCATGCTTGCGCCCTCCGCGGACCGATCTTTGCCATGGCGCTACCGCCCCGGGACCTGCCCGCCGGTTGGCTCCAAACGTTGGTCGGATTGCACCATCCCGTCCATCAGGCGGATGATGCGGCGTGCGCGGCGACCGACGTCCGGCTCGTGGGTGACCATGATAATCGTCTTCCCGGTGCGGTTGAGCGATTCCAGCAGCTCCAGGATTTCGTCGCTCGTGACCGAATCGAGGTTGCCCGTAGGCTCATCGGCGAGGATGAAGTAGGGGTCGTTCACCAGGCTTCGGGCGATGGCCACCCGCTGCTGCTGGCCTCCGGAAAGCTGGCTGGGGCGGTGGCGGAGGCGGTGCCCCAGGCCCACCATCTCGGCCAGCTCGCGGCACCGCTGGCGCTCCCGAGGCCCCAGCCGGCCCTGGTAGTACAACGGGACCTCGATATTCTCCAAGACCGTCAACTGGGGAATGAGGTTGTACGACTGGAAGATGAAGCCGATCCGCGAGGCCCGAATGCCCGACAGCCGGTCGTCGTCCAGTTGCGTGACGTCGTCGTCGCCCAACAGGATCGTGCCCGAGGTGGGCCGGTCCAGGCACCCTAGCAAGTTCAACAAGGTGCTCTTGCCGGAGCCCGAGGCACCCATGATGGCCACGAAATCGCCCTCGGGCACGTCGAAACTTACGCCGCGCAGGGCGTGCACGGTTTCGCCATCCATCTGATAGTCCTTGGTGACGTTGCGCACGCTGGCGGCCAGGCGGATTGCCGGCGGGGGGACCTTGGGGGGCTCGATCAGGTCTTGGGTGGGCCGATCGGGGCGGGGCATAACGGTGGTGGGAAAAAAACAGGAAGGCACTAGCCCGGCGGCCGCGCCGGCTGCGGGGATGTCCGCCGTACGGCACCGGGCAATTCAGGGCGGTTAGGAGGGTGCGGCCTGGGGAGCCGCTGCGGCCTGCACCCGGGGCTTGGACTTGCGCGAGGCAGGTTTGGCGCGCGGCGGGACGGCGGCGGCCTCCACGCCGGGCGATCCCGCAGCCCCGTTCGCCTCCGGTACCGCTGGGGTGGCCAGGGGGCTGCCCGGTGGCTTCGCCTGGCCCGCGCCTGCCGCCCCGTCTGAAAGCGCCTCAGGCCTCGGCCGAGATTGTTCCGGAGGCTCCCGGCGGCTTTCGGCCAGCATCGGCCCCTCGGGCTTGGCTTCCGGCGGCCCGGCCGGCAAGTCGGGCAGGTCGATCTCCTCGCGAAACGCCGCAGCGTTCATGGCCACCATCTCCCCCTCGGCCAGCCCCTCGCGGATTACCACGTATTTCTCGTTCGTCAGGCCGATCTCCACCCTCCGCGCCTCCCAGCCCTCGGGCGTCTGCACGACCGCATAGTGGTCACCCCCGTGCTCGAACACCGCTTGCACCGGCACCTGGAGTACGTCTTGCTGGTGGGCCACGCGGATCTTCACCTCGGCGGTCAAACCGGGACGCAACGGGACCGGCGAGTCCTCGATCTTCACGATCGCCTCGTACTCCTTGATGTTCGCCGCATACCACGCCCCGGGCGCAGGGTATTCATTGACCTTTTGCACCACCCCCTTCAGCTCCAAGTCGGGATAGGCCTGTACGCGGATCGAGGCCGGCTGCCCCTCGACGACCATCGCGATCTTCGACTCGTTGATGCGGGCCTTGACCTGCATCCGCTTGGGATCCGGCAAGCGCACGATGACCTGCCGCTCGCGGACCGTCGCCCCTTCCTCGATGATCACCTCCTGGCCGCCCCACCGCTCGGTCTGGTTGGCGTAGACCACCTGCCCATCGGCCGGGGCCGTGATCGTGCACTTCTTGATCTGGTCTTCGATCAGCTTCAACCGGTCGGTATCGAGTTTCAGCGTGTGCATGGCGGCATCGAGTTTGGCCTTGGCCGAGTCGATGTCCGCCTGGAGCTGCAATTCCATCTTCCGCCGCGTATGCTCGCGGAGCACGCGGAGCTTGGTTTGCACGGCGGCCCGCGCGCGCTCGGCCTTGTCCTTGGCGAACTTGTCCGCCTCCAACTGCAAAGGGGTGATATAACCCTTGCTGGCCAGCTTCTCGCTGAACTGGAGGGACTCGACCGCGCGGCGGTAGTCTTCCTCGGCCACGAAGACCTCGCTTTCCAGCGATTCTTCCTCCTGCTTGTACTTGCCTTCGAGGTATTCCATCTTGGCGATTTCGGCGGTCTTCAGCTCGCTGCGGGCCTGGATGACCGCCGCTTCGCTATTGGCCACCTGGATCTGCTGCTTGGTATAGTCGTTCTCCAGGGCCGAGGAATCCAGCCGCACGATCTCCTGCCCTTTGGTCACGTAGGTTCCCTCAGGGATGATCCACAGGATCCGCGTCCCTGCCGAGTTGAGCGCTTGCACCTCGCAGCGGACCTCGATGTTGCTGGCGCTTTCCACATTGCCCCGCTCGGTGATTTCGTAAAGGAATTCACCTCGCGCTACCGGGCAGACCATGGGGCCGGCCGATTCGGAAGAACCGCCAAAACGCGGCAAGAACGACCACGCCACCGCAGGAACGACCAGCAACAGGACCAGTCCCGCCACCAGCCGCGGGTTGGCCAGACCGATGCGTTGCAACGCCCAGGGGCCGTTGGTTTGCCTGCGTCTCATCATGGAAGCCCTGTGCTGGACCCTCACTCTGGTCTTCCCAGGCCCCCGAATCCCAGAAAGACGCCAGGAGCATGCTCGTTGGGCCGCCTGGTATCATGGCCAGTGCCTGGCCGGCGGCCAGCTTTGAGCCGATCCGGTCCGGCGGAAATCGCTGGGTGCCAGCGCGCCGTCGCTCCGCTGGTCGCACCCTGCAGGTTGGCAGGTTGCGCCGGAACCCACATCCATTGTAGCCGGTCGGCCGCTCCGTGTCATGCGGGCCGGGTGGGGGGTTTCGGCACCGGGAAGCAGGGGGCAGAAGCACCCCGTGCTTGTCGAGCGGGCATAGGATGCACCCCCCCGGCTCTTGGGACGCCCGATGAGGCACCGCTTTCCGGCAAGCGGCAGCCAGTGACACACAAAAGGCGCGCTGGCCCCGGGGGCTACTTGCCAGCACTGCTGAGCGCTTTGAGTTTTTCCAAAAGGGCCTTGTAGCGGGCTACGGTGCTGGGGTAGCCATCCAGTTTGGGGTTGAGCGTCATGGCCGAGAACAACAGCTTGGCACCTTCGGCTGCCCGGGCCTGGGCCGTGCTCGACTGGCCTTCCTGGGCGGCCTTCTCGGCCTGGATGCGGAGGCAATCGGCGGCGTTGAAGATCACTTCGTAGTATTCGCGGGGGAAACGCCGGCGGCTGGGTTCCAGCAGGTTGCGGATAAAATGCCACTGGGCCACCGCCTTGTCGAACTGGCTGGGGTCTTTCTCGGCCCAGGCCTGGAGGATGCGGGCCCGTTCCATCTGCGCATCCAGGGATCGCGGGTTCTCTTGGATCAACTGCTCGACCTGCTCCATGGCGGCCTCGAACTTGCCCTCCTTGCGCAACTGGGCGATCATCCGCGAGCGGGCCCGGGGGAGGAGTTTCTGGGCGGTGGGATCGCCTTTTTGGGCCAGGTCGGCCACGCTCTGGAACAACTGCGAAGCCTCCTGGGTAAGCCCCACCGCAGCGCATTGTTCGCCCACATACAACAGCTCGGTGACGGCCATGGCCTTGCGTTGGGCCAGTTTGGCTAGCAGTTTACCGATGGTGTTTTCGGTGTGGCGCAGTCGGGCGATTGCTTGGGCGTGGGCTTTTTCGTCGTTGGCAGCGGTCGCCTCGGTCACAGCGCTTTCGGCCTTGCGGCGCTGGCCGTCCAGCACGCGCACAAAGCGGATCAAGAGGCTATTGATGGGTGGTTGGTCGGCGCCGAGGTCGGCCAGCGCCAGCCCGATTTCCGTGGCCCGATCCACGTCGCCCAGGGCCAGATAGGCTTGCGCCCCGGCGAAGAAGACACGGAGCGTGACGAGGTCCACGGTGGGGGCTTTTTCGGCTTGGATCTGCCGGACCAGCGGCTCCAGCAAGGTCGCGGCCTCTTGGGGTTGACCGGCATCGAGCTGGATTTCGGCCAACAGCAGCTCGGCTTCCAGATGGGGGCGTAAGAGGGGTTTGCCCGGCTCGGCCACGCGGCGGAATCGCTCGACGCTGGTGCGGATGCTTTGGAGGGCCTTGGAGCGGTCGGCCTCCAGGCGGGCTTTGTCGGCCTGGGAACCTTTCTGTCTTTCGGCGAGGTAACGTCGCCAATAGGTTTGGGCGGCCAGCGACTGGGCCATGGGGTAGCGTTCGGATCGTTCGCTGACGGCCTCGAAGGCGGCCAGGGCCTGTTCCACCTCGCCGCGGACCAGGGCGGCCTGGGCCAGGGCCATGCGGGCGTCGTCGGCCTGGGGTTTGCCCGGCCAGCGGGCCTCGACCTCCCGGGCCATTTTGGTCAGGAGGTCCAGGGCTTCGGCCCGCTCGCGGGACTGGCTGGCCGGCAACGAAGCATAGAGCCGCAGTTGGGCATCCACGGCCATCGCCGCGGCGTCGGCCGCCACCGGCGTCTCGGGAAACTCGGCGGCGATCTTGCGGGCAGCGTCGCGGAACTCGGCGAACTTGTCGGCTTTGTACAGTTCGGCCGCCGCCATGTACAGCGCCCACGCCAGGCTCTCTTTGACCTTGGCCAGCCGGCTGGCCGCGTCCTTCGACGTGTCGCCAATCTCCAGCGCCCGGCGATAGCCCGCCGCCGCCATCTCCCATTTGCTGGCCTGCAACGCGGCGTCGCCGATGCCCACCGCCTCGGCAAAGGTGCGGGCGGCCGAGGGATCTCCCAAGGCCTCACCCGCCCCGCCGGCCAGCCGCGCCCGAAGCTGAATGGCCTCGGCCTGATACGCGCTGGGCACTCGCGCCATGTCATTCAGCACCGCTAACGCCTGCTTGGCCAGTTTGGTCTTCTCCGCCCCTTCGGCTTTCTGGGCCAGTTCGGCCAGGGTCTTGGCATACTCCAACGCGATCCCCTGGTAGCCGTCGAAACGGCTCTTGCGCGCAAAGGCGTTGAGATAATCCTCGGCCTCGGCCAGGAAGTTTTCCACGCTTCGTTGCTTGATCAACAGCAGGCGCGAGAGATTGACCTGGGCAAACAGGGGGTCCAGGCGCTTGTCCATTTTCAGCGGATCGGGTTTGCTGGGATCGGGCTCGCTGACCAGCACCTCGTCGTAGATGTCCAAGGCCGTCTGGGGATCGCCCAGCTCCTCGGCGACTTTGCCTTCCCACATGTGGGCCTGGAGGCCGACGACGTCGATCTCGCCCGACTCGCTTAGCCGCCGCAACTGCCAGATGTCGTTGAACACCTTGGCGGCCCGCTTGAGGGCCGCCAGCCGCGCCGGGTCTTTGGGAGCCGGGTAGGTCTGGGCGGTGTAATAGTCCACCAGTCCGATCTGGAACCTGGCCTCGATGAGGCTGGCATCCAATTGGGCCCGGAGGAGGGCCACCTGGCGGCTCTCCTTGGGCACCCGCCCCTTGCCCGCCGGCGGAGCCGGCAGTTCGTTGCGGCGGCGGGCCAACGTGGCCAAGGCCGACTCGAAGCGCTTGCGGGCCTCGGCCAGGCGGGCACGTGCCTGGGTCCACAGTTGTTCGGCCTGCTTGTCGTCCTTCTTCTCGCTCGCCTTCGCCTCCCGCAACAGCCGCAGCGCATAATCCACCGAAAAGCTGCCCACCGAGACCAGGGCCGAAACCGCTTCCGGGTGGTTGGGCCGCTCGGCCAAAAACTTATCGAGATGCTTTTGCGCCCGCGCTATCAGCTCGGAGGCCTGCCGGGCGTCGTAGGCGAAGGTGGCTGCCCCGCGCAGGCACCGGGACATTTCCAGGTCGAACACCTCGGCCAGCTCTTCGGGCAGATCGCCCCGTTGCTGGAGCATCTCCAGGTATTCGACCGCAAAGTCGTAATAGCCTCGCTCTTGAAGCGCGTGGACGAACTCCAGGGGGCGAACCTCGGCCGCCCAAACCGCTCCGGCAACCAGCAACACCCAAAGGCAAACCACGCCGAGAAAACGGGCCATCGTCATGATACCGCCTGCTTTGCGAGTTTTCCTGGGCTACCCGCGGGGGTGGATGGATTGCATCCGCGCAGTTTTTCCGCCGCTGCCGCCTCGGGATGACGCCACACCCTGCCCCTGCCGCCCCGTTTGCGCGGCGTCTTTGGGGACACCCTGCTGGCCGCGTACCAAGCATGCACCCTACTTCTTTTGCGACGGTTTGTCCGTCGGGCTCTTGGCCGGCTCCTTGGTGGCCGGTTTGGCCGATTCTTTGCCCGACTCCTTTTCCTTAGCCAGCTCCTGGGCGGGTTGTTTGGCGCCCACCAATAGCCCGCCGACCTGTGCAGGGTTGCCGCCCAATTTGTACAACGGCAGGTAGCGGTAGTAGACTTCCAGGGTCAGGGCTGCCAGACTGGTCACGTACAGCCGGCCGCCGGCATCGCCCCAGCGATCCCGGGTGGGCTTATCCGGATCCCAGCTACCGGCCGCGCACCCATCTTTGCACTGGGTTTCGATGAGCACGCGGCGCATCTGGCGGTTCCATTTATCCCAGTCGGGGCCGGGCACATTGTGCAGGACCTGGGTGGCATAGTACCAGTAATACATGTCGCGGGCATTGTTGTTGGGCAGGTGGCGCAACAGGGTGGCCAGGCCTTCCTGCATCATAGGCTCATCTGGCTTGGCTCCCATGTACTGCCAGCAAAGCAGCCCCACGGAAGTCATTGTGGGTGTCGCCGGGTTTTCGGGCTGGTAGGAAAAATTGCCGCCGTAATTGCCCTTGGAGCAGGACTTGAGCCAGGTCTTCGCGCCCTCGAAGGCCCGGGGACTGACCGACAGGCCGGCCATTTGAGCGCTTTTGAGCGCCATGACCTGCCAGCCCACCACCGAGGTATCGCCTTCCTCGCCGGGGTTGTAGCGCCACCCACCGGTGCGCGGATGCTGGGCGTTTTCGATGAATCGCACCGCGGCCGAGGCCGCACGCCGGATGACGTCGTCCTTGCTCAGGCCGTAGGCCTCGCAAAGGGTGATCGTGGCCAAACCGTGGGAGTACATGGGCGAAGCGGCGCCGGCAGCCAGGTTGCCGTCGGGCTTCTGGTTTTGCATGAGCCAGTACAGGCCGCGGTAGATCGTCTGCTGGTAGGGGCCCTTGGTGCGATGGGTTTGTCCGGCGGCCAGGAAGGGGAGCAGCCCCAAGGCGGTGGCGCCGGCATCGGCCTTGGCGGTGCCTGGGCCCGTGCACGTGGGGTCGGTGCACTGGCGGTTGTATTCCTGGAGGCTCCAGGAGCCGTTGGGGGACTGATGCCGTGCGATCCAGTTCAGGGCGGCGGCCACGGCGCGTTCGGACTGGCGTGTGCCGCCGAAGCCGCCGACCATGGCCTTGCGGTATCCCTGGCCGCGCCCGCCAAAACCGCTTCCCCCGCCGCCGACGCCGGGATTGGTGCCGGTGCCGATGCCCACGCCCACGCCGCCGCCCCCCCGCATAGCGATCCCGGGGCCGGTTCCCACCACAGTGAACCCGCCCACGCCGCCCAACGAAGGGCCGCTGGAGACGCTGGAGGCGGCCATACCGCCGCCGGCCTCGATGAACACGGGATTGTCGTCGTAGTAGATTTCCTCTTGGGCCGGGCCGCCCCCAGGGGCCTGGAACAGGGTGAGCGTATCGGTCGTCAATTCGGTCGGTTCCAGGGGGGTGTCGCCCACTTGGAAGCGTTCGAGCTTCTGCTCGGGGATCAGGGGTTCCTGTTCGGCCTCTTCAAAGGATGGGGGTTCACCCTGGTATTCGCTGCCGGTGCGGGTGCTGACCAGCATCAAGACGCACATCAGCAGCATGTGGAAGACGAAGCTGGAGGCCCACCAGGCACCTTCCGAGCGGATCCACTCCATGATCTGCTCGCCGAGGGGCCGGCGCGGTGCTTCGGCCGGTGGGGCCGCCTCCGGGGCCGCCGGTGGTGCCGGCCCGGGTTGGGTTGCGGCCGCGGGCTGGGGGGCGGGGCGATCGACTTTGGCTCGCGATATGGCCGACTGAGACATGGCGCCTTGTTCCCCCGAACTTGAACCACCAATGCAACTTACGACCGATTATTCGCCTCGGGCCGATCCGGTGTCAAGGCCGGTGCCGAACCGCCCCGCCGGCCCCTGGCCGTGCCCGTTCCGCCCCACAGGGCCCAGCCCGTCGCCCGCCGGAAAGGCGCCCCCCGGACGCGGCTGGCCCTCCGCGGCGGCTTGCTCCAGCCAGTCTTCGACCGGGATGGGTGGTCCGCTGCGGGGCGAAGGGTCGATCGGCCGGATCCTCCCCCGCGCTCGCCGCCGGCCCGCCAATGTGCGAAACTGCCAGACGGCGATCGCGGCCGCAATGGCCACAAAACCCACCACCGCCAGCACCCGGCCGGCAGGCGAGGCGGCCAGCCACTCGGTTTCCGAAGGCACCGGGGCTGGCGGCGCGACGCGCATCACCCGCCCAATGATCACCGGGGCATACAAAGGCCGGTCGCCCGGCTTCGACAGGGCCGATCGATAGCTGATGAGTTTCAAAAAATATCCTACGGCCCGGACGTGTTCCTGGAGATCGCCTTCGCGCAATCCGGGGGGCAGGTCCACCAGCACCATGCTGTACAGCCAGCCGCCCGATTGGTGCGTAAAACCCCACGCCTCGTACAATTGGAATCCGTCGCGGGTCTTTTCCGGCATCCGCAGCACGCGCCGCAGGTGGAGGTCCAGGTACACCAGTTTGCCCCGGAGCTTGTTGCGCTCTTGGACGAAATCGTTGAACACCACGGGGCGGCTTTCCTGGTGGGCCCGCTGCCACAATAACTCGAAGGGCTGGCGGACCGACCACCGCACCAGGCGGTCGTAGGCCTCCATCTCTTCGCGCTGGATGAAGAAGGTGAAGTCCTCCAAGGCTTGCCGTTCTTCCTGGAAGGCCTCCCACTCTTCGGGGTCCTGATCGGTGGGGCCCGTCGGCTCCAGAGAGTCCTCGGCCGGGGCGGAGCGACTTGGTACACCGGCCGCGGCAGCCGCCAGGGCCGGTTCGGACGACGGCCGCCAACCCAGGCCCACCACCGATGCGGTCGGCTCCGTGTTGGACGAAGCTTTGGCGGGCCCCGGCGCGGTCTCAACCTCTGCGGCCGCCGGCGCTTCCTCCGGGGCTAGCCATCGCCACATGGCCGGGTCCCGGAACCGCACCATCAACAGCACGATGAGACCCAACATGGTGATCAGGCTCACCAGGCGCAGGAGTTCCCCCCCTTGAAACATGCGCTGGGGCAACGGGCGATGGCGGGGACCGCGCGGCATGGCGATGCCTGGGAAAAAAGGGGGCGGAACCTAGGGACCGCCGGGCGCCTCCTGGGGCAGCTCGACGAAACTCAACGACAACTTCTTGCCCGCCGGCAGCTTCTGGCGGGTAAACACCTCTACGACCTTCATCAGTTCGGCATACCGCACCCGCGAGGGGACTTGGATGATCACCTGTTCAAAGGGATTCAGCGGGTTGGCGAAAATCTCGCGGAGCCGGTTGTTCAACTGCTCCGGCGTGCCCACCTGCGTGCCTTCGCCGTATTCGCCGATGGTGTAGGAGAGCGCCCGGCCCGGGTCCTTGGACTGAAGGTTGTTGTTCAACGTGATGACCAGCGTGCTGACGCCTTTGGGCACTTCGCCTTCTTTAGGAGCCATCTCGCCGATGTCGCGCTGCTTGCCCGCCTGAAGGACAGGCACCGGGGGCGGCAAGCGGACATTGATTTGCCCTTCGACCGGCGCGGGCTTGAACGTCAGGATGAAAAACGTCAGGAGCTGGAACGCCATGTCGAGCATGGCGGCCAGGTTCAGTTCGACTTCGGCGGTGGAGCGGCGGCCTTTGCGGCGAGCCATGCTAGGTCCCCTCCTCCTTATTCAGCGCCTTGAGCGCGAAGTTGCGGAAGCCGTACTTCTGGCACGTCTCGATCACCCGGTGCACCATGCGGTATTCGGTGGCCCGGTCTGCCCGAATGACCACGGTGGTCGGCAATTCGTCACCGAACTGGAGGTCCGGGTTCTTGCGTCGGGCCGCCAGCAGCTCGGCCTGGGCCTCGCCGGCGATGTAGCTATCCACTGGCCGGGCCTGGCCGTAAACGTTCAGGTTCCCCTCTTTGTCGATGTTCAAGATCAACAGCGAGGTCTGGCCCTGGGCATCGACAGCCCGGGCGCTGCCGACCACCGGCAGTCGCAGGCTGGTATCCAAGGCACCGGCCTTGAAGTTCATCACCAGCATAAAAAAGGTGATGAGCTGGAAGACCATATCCAGGATGGGCGTCAGATTGGGCTTGCCTTCGGATTGTTCGAGTTCCGCCATAAACCGTCTCCCAGCAACCGGCCGCGGAAAGCCGGGGCCTTTGGCGGCCCCAGCGCCGAGCGGGCCGGGGGCAAAGGTCACCTGCCTGGCCTGGCCGCTCGGTTGCTCCTTCTACCGAGCCCTTTGCGCCGGATCGCGTTGCCACACCCTGCGATGCCTGGCATGGCCCTGAGAAGCTCCGTGCGGGCCGCGTTATTCCAACCGGGGTGCCGTTTTCGGGCCGACCTGCGTCTGGGTGGTCGGCGTGCCCGCCTGGCCGGCCGGCTTGGCCCGCGCGGCGTGCGCAAAATGCCGCAGGAAGTTGTCGGCCTCCAACGCCGCGGTCGTCGTAATCACCGACACCTTGTTGCGGAAGAACGAGAAGAACCAGATCGCCGGCACCGAAAGGCTCACCCCCTCGAACGTCAGCAGCAAGGCCTCGGAGATGCCGCCGGCCACCTGACTGGCCTTCAGCGTGGTGTCGTACATGGCAATCACGCTGAAGCTGGAGATCATCCCCTTGAGCGTGCCCAACAGGCCGATCATCGGGCCCAGCGTGCCCAGCACCGCCAGCACGCTGATCCGCTTTTCCAGCTCCACATGGATCGATTCGCCCACACGGTCCATCACGTCGCGGGCCTCGGCCAGGCCATTGGGCAATTCCGAAATCCCTGTGCTCAACAGCCGGCTGAAGATCGAGTCGTCCTCCTTGACCACGTTGAATATCCCTTTGAAGTCGCGCTGGGCCAACAGGTCCTGGATGCGGCCGGTGATCTCCGGCGGGACCGCCACGGGTAGCCGAAGCTCCCAGAACAACTTGCCCACCGTGGCCACGAAGTAAATCGAGAGCACCAGAATGAAAAGCCCGATCAACCCCGAGGCTTCGATGAACCACTGCAACGCGCTTTTGACCTGCTTGGGCTGGCCCGGGGCCTCGGGCTTGGCGGCTTCTTGGGCCCCCCCTTCGGCCGGCGCGGCGGCCTCTTCGGCAGCCGGGGCCTCGGGCGCCGGCGCGGCTCCCTCCTCGGCCGCGGCCGCCTGCCGAACACCAACCCCAACCCTGCACGCCAATCCCATGGCGAGCACCACCAGCACCGCACGCCACGCAACGCCCGATTGTGCCTTCATAACCTCAGTTCCTGAAGAAAATGGCCGCACTGGTTCTCCCCCGCCGACCCGAAACGCCCTACTCCCGCATCGACGGCGGCACACCTCGCAAAAGACGCACTCTGTTCCGGTCTCCCCAACATCCCACGCCCTTTGTGCCCCCAACACCCCCCTCGCCGGCGGCAACGCTTGCACCCACAATGCCTATCGCCCCGCCTGCCTCTTCGAGCCCAAACCGCGCTACTTTCAACATAACCCAGTCCCCCCTTTGGTTCAAGCAACCGGTGCCGCAATCTCCGGGTGGACTAGTCCCGCTTGACCCATCCAGCCATGGCGACCCGCGATCCAGCCGCTCGCCTTCAAGCAGACCCAGCAGAGGCATGTGGCAATCGCTTTGTTGCTTGGTGCCGGGTTGGTCGGGCACAAGGAATGGCAAACGCCGCTTGTCAGGGTCCCCGGCTCCGCATAGACTGCTCAGGGCATCTCCATGGCATGCAGATCGCAAATAGCAGTAGCAAGGAGCGGGTTATGGCGGCCAAGCGCGTCTTAATGCTGGTGGGCGATTACGTCGAAGACTATGAAGCCATGGTCCCCTTCCAGATGCTCCTGATGGTGGGGCACCAGGTCGATACCGTCTGTCCGGGCAAGAAGCCGGGCGACGTGGTCCGCACGGCCATCCACGACTTCGAGGGCGACCAGACCTACAGCGAAAAGCGGGGCCACAACTTTGCCATCACCGCCGACTTCGAGGCGATCGAGCCTCGCAACTACGATGCGCTGGTCATCCCCGGCGGACGCTCGCCGGAATACCTGCGCCTGAACGACCGGGTGCTGGAGATCGTGCGGCATTTTGCCAATGCTCGCAAACCGATCGCCTCGGTATGCCACGGGCAGCAGATCCTGGCGGCGGCCGGTGTGCTGGCCGGCCGGACTTGTACCGCCTATCCCGCGGTCAAGCCCGAGGTGCTTCGGGCCGGGGCAACCTGGTCGGAAGTCAACGACACTTTTACGAACGCTTGTGTGGATGGGAATCTGGTGACGGCGGCGGCCTGGCCCGGCCATCCCGAGTGGATGCGGAAGTTCCTGCAGGTGCTGGGGAGCCGCATCGAGCCGTAGGGGGAGTTACCCACCACGAGCCGGGCCCGTAAGGGCCCAGTGGGATGCGCGTGCTTGCGGAGCACCCACCCTGCGGCTCCGTGCGGCTGTTGCACGAGCCGGGCCCGTAAGGGCCCGGTGGGTTGCGCGTG
>FWPU01003353.1_pt1 | contig 38028 bp, 33 predicted proteins | sample 2228361 | NCBI WGS metagenome assembly FWPU01 (sample SAMEA103939777, study PRJEB20133) | metagenome | reverse complement strand
GCCGCCCAGGTGCGCGTCGTTGTAGGCCAGCAACTTGAGTTCGTCTTCCGTCGAGCGGGCGCGCACCTGATATTTGGCCGGTTCGGTCAGCCCGGCGGCCACTTCTGGATTCCACAGCTCGGTGGAGAAGGTGAGGATGCCCAGTTCGTCGTAGGACCACTGCATCAGCGACCCCAGGCGCGGCTGTGAGGGATCGGGCGTGAAGTCCTCGTAGACGGAGATGACCGGATAACCAGTGAGGGCCGTGCCCATCTTGCCGATCGTCTCGTAGAGTTCCAGGTCGAAGCGGGGCAATGCGCTATCGGGCGCGACCAGCGATGGGCGCAGGTGCACGCCGCCGTGCGTGTGATAGCACTGCATTCCGGTCAGGTTGGGGTGATCCTGGATGAAGCGCAGCACGGCCAGCGCTTCCGGTTCGGAGAGCGGGTAGTCGCCCGCGCCGTACTCGCGGAATTCGGGCCGCCAGCCTGCCGGGAAGTTGCGGTTGAGGTTGCCATCGCGCGGCTTTTCGATCTCGATGGTCACCCCGTCCCACTCCCCGCGGATGATCCCTTCGGGGTACAGACGGTAGTAGGGGCCAGGGCCGGTTTCGCCTGGTTCACGCAATACCATCAGGCGCGGGTCGTCCGGCGAGACCTTCCACTCGCCGGCGGGGTCTTCGATGCGCATCTGCACGATCAGCCCGTCGCCGTTCACGTCGTGCTGACACAGGCCGCGCGTCTGTTCTTCGCCGGGCAGATAGCGCCCGTTGCCGCACCAGTGATGCGGCGTGCTCAGGCTGATCTCGGCTCCGTCGGGATTCACGCGTGGCAGGATGTAGAACGCCAGGTGATCCAGCAGCCAGGTCACGAAGTCATCGGTGCCATAGCGGGTCAGCAGATACCAGATGGTGTAAAGCGCCGTCTGCGAGGTGGCGACTTCTTCGGCGTGAATGTTGGCGTCAATGTAGTACCCCGGTTTCTCGTGGTGCGGGCCGGTAGCCCCGTTGGTGAGGGTCATGCACCAGATGTCGCGCCCGCGCCAGCTCTTGCCCAGCGACTCCAGCGTCGCCAGGTGCGGGTACGCTTCGGCCAGGCCGTGCAGGTGCGCCGTCAGCTCGTCGTACAGGAAATACTCGCCAAAGTCAATCTCGTAGCCCATGTTTCAGAACTCCCGCTGAACCCGCGCCGGGTCGGGCCGCACGAATTGCCCCCAGCCCGGCTCGCCGGTGATCACGCCGTCGGCGAAGACTGTCTTACCGTTGACCAGTGTGCGCCGGATGCGCCCCTGAAAGGTCATGCCCTCATACAGCCTGTCGCTGGCTTTGGAGCGGCTGAAGAGCATCTCCTGGCTGATGGTAGTGCTCAGCGCGGGATCGTAAAGCACCAGATCGGCGTCTGCCCCCACGGCGATGACGCCCTTGCGCGGGTAGATGCCAAAGCGTCTGGCCCCGTTGGTACTGATCAGGCGCACGGCATGTTCGATGCTCAGCCGCCCCTTGAGGGCAGCGTCCATCATGCCCAACACCAGCTCCTCGACGCCGGGCGCGCCGGGCGGCGTGCGCCAGATGTCGGTGCGCGCCCGCTCTTTTTCTTCAACAGTGAAAGGCGAGTGATCGGTAGTGACCGCGATCAGGCTGCCGTCGGCCAGCCCTTCCCACAGCGCGGCCTGATCTTCGGGCTGGCGCAAGGGCGGGTTGACCTTGGCGTAAGGCCCGACGCGCAGCAGATCGGCTTCGGTGAAGAACAGGTAATGCGGGCAGGTCTCCGCCGTGACCGGCGCGCCCGTCCGCAGGAATCGGCGCACCGTCTCCAGCGCCAGCCGCGAACTGACATGCGCAATGTGCAGATTGGCCCCGATCACCTCGTTGAGCGTCAGCAGCGAGGCGATGGCCACCGCTTCCACGTGCGGCGGGCGCGATTCGCCGTGTGCGGCGATGTCGTTGCGGTTGGCCGCCTTCAACTGCTGCGTGTACCACTGAATCAGGTCTTCGTTTTCGGCGTGCACGGTGCACACCAGGCCGGTTTCGGCGATCAGATGCAACGCCTGCAACTGATCGGCGATCTGCGGCAGGCACAGGCCCTCGAACTCGTCGTAGCGCGCTGCCGGAGCGGTGGTGGTGAAGAGTTTGAAGCCGATGGCCCCCTCCGCCACCATGTCGGCGATCTCCTCGCGGCGTAACAGCCCAGGGGCCGCGTAGAGCGCGTAGTTCACATAGGCGTTGGCCTCGGCCAGGGCGCGGCGGGCGCGGAAGATGTCGCCGGTGGCGCAGCAGGGCTTGGAGATGGGCATCTCGAAGACCGTGGTGACGCCCCCCGCCGCCGCGGCCTGCGTCTCGCTGGCGAAGTCGCCGCGCTCCGGATAGGCGGGTGCGCGGCAGTGCCAGTGAATGTCCACAGCGCCCGGCAACACCAGTTGCCCGCTGGCGTCGAGGCGTTCGCGGGCGTGGATCGGCGTCCCGCGTTCCAGCAAGGCGACGATGCGCCCATCGCTGATGGCAATATCCAGGGGGAAGATACCATGCTCGGTGACGACGTTGCCGTTGGTGATGAGGGTCTCGCAATCCATGAGGGCGTTTCGCTTTCGCTAAAGAAACTCACTCGGCGCGGCCCAGCAGGGCGCGGTCGGCAAAATCCAGCAGAATCCGGACGGTCGTGGCGAACTCGGCCAGGTCTACGTATTCGTCGGCGGCGTGCGCCACCTCATAGCTGCCGGGGCCGAAGACGATCATCTCGCCGCGCAGCAGACCGGTCAGGTGTTTGGCGTCGCTGCCGGGCAGATAGCCGACCGGGCCGGGCGAGTCCTGCAATTCGCGCGCCACGCAGTCCAGGAAGAGCTTCGCCAGTGGCCCTTCGGCGCTGGAACTGAACCAGTCGGACACCTGAAAGCCGCTCACCGTGACTTCGGCAGGGGCGATATCTACGCCGCGCACGACGGCTTCCAGTTCGGCCTGCACCGCGGCGGGGTCTTCGCCGGGGATCATGCGCCGATCCAGGTAGATCGCGCAGTGATCGGGCACGGCGTTGGCGGTGCTGCCGCCCTGGATCACGCCGACATTGCAGGTCGGCACGCCGACCATCGGATGGACGCGCTCCGCCAGCGAACGGTGATAGTCCTCCAGCGCCAGCACGATGCGGGCCATGGCGGTGATGGCGTTGACGCCGCGGTCGGGGTCGGTAGCATGAACTGACCGCCCATGCGTGCGCACCGTGGCGCGCAGCACGCCTTTGTGAGCCGTCGCCACGCGGTTGTGCGTCTGCTCGCCGACGATGATGAAGTCGCAGGGGGGCAGGTGACCCGCCTCGGCCAGCCAGCGCGTGCCCAGTTGGCCGCCGGTCTCTTCTTCGGCGGCGGCGACCAGCACCAGCGTGCCACGCAGCCGATCTCGCCCCGCCGCGACATGCGCCGCCGTGACCATCATGGCCGCCAGCGGCGCTTTGTCGTCTACGCTGCCCTTGCCGTAGAGCCTGCCCTCGCGGATGGTCGCGCTGTACGGGTCAACTGACCAATCCTGAGCCTCTGTCGGGGCAATGGGCACGGTGTCAATATGTGCGTGCAGCATGATCACCGGCTCGCCCTGCCCGATGACGGCCAGCACGCTGGCCGCTGCGGGTTTGGCCTCCGGAGCCAATAGGCGCACCGCGCACCCCATGGCCTGCAGCCGCTCGGCGACAAAGGAGGCGATGGCGCGGGTGTCGCCCGGTGGGTTGGGCGAGGGGATGCGCACCAGCTCCTGGAGCAGCGTCACAGGGTCGGGTCGCGCCGTCATAGCTCGCCCTCAAGCTGCGCGTAGAAGCAGCACCAGTCGCCGGTCTGCACGGTGGGCAGGGCGCGCAGCCCGAAGATCATCCCCTCGACCGGCGTGCGCAGTTCGGCCAGCAGATCGCCGTAGACATCCACGATGCGTGCCAGCAACGCGCCCTGCGGCATTCGCTGCTGAAAGGCCAGCCCTGGTTCGGCCACAAACAGCCCACTGGCCGGAGCCAGCAGCGCATGCTGAAAGCCCGTATACCACTTCTCGGCATAGGTGGGCGTGCCGGGGATCATCTGATAATGGCGTAGCACATTGAGCACCCCGTCGGCCAGGATACGCGCGCAGCGGCGAAAGTCCTGCGGCGACGTGGCAGAACGGCCCCCCAGTTCGACGGTGAGGGCGGGTTTGCCCGCCTCGTGCATCACCGCGCCCGGCGACCCCGACGGACGGATGTTCTTCAGGATGAGCGACCAGCCGCGCCCCATTGCCTTGGCCAGTTCGATGGCCTGCGGATCGGTGGTGGTGAAAATGGTCTCGGAGAGATACGAGTGCGCCCCGCCGGAATGGATGGCAATCTCGAAGGAGGCTACGTCGCGCAGCCACTGACTGTGTGCATGGGCCAGCCGCTCGGTCAGGTAGCCGTCGGCACGGCCCGGATAGATGCGGTTGAGGTCGTAGCTGAAGGTATCGAGCGGGTTGCCGCGTTGCGCCGCCTCGAAGGCGGGCACGTTGAGCACCGGCACCAGCACCAGGCTGCCGCGCAGAACCGCCGGGTCTACTTCGGCGGCCAGCCAGTGACAGGCCAGCGTGCCTTCCGGCTCGTCGCCGTGAACGACGGCGTCCACCCACAGGCACGGCCCCTCCTCGACGCCGTTGAGCACGATCACGGGAATGTCCAGTGGGCGACCGCCCGGCAGGTTGGTGACCGGAATCACGCCGCGCGCGCGGGTGCCGGGAGCGGCGGTGGCAGTGCCAACAGTCAGAGAAGGCATGGTGACCCCTCACTTTCTAGTAGACGCGATAGCGCTCAATGACCGGGCGCATCCGCTCCAGGGCCTCGCGGATTTTGTCGGTGTCCTGCAGGTAGCTGATGCGCAGGTAGCCGCCCCAATTCTCCCCGAAGCCCGTGCCGGGGAAGATCAGCACGCGCCCCTCTTTGAGCAACAGATACGACAACTCGGTGGCATGAATGCCAGTAGACGAACTGTTCGTCCACAGGAAAAACGCGCCGCGCGGATCGCTGTAGTCCAGGCCCATGGCGCTCAGACCGTCCATCATCACCCGTCGCCGCTCGGCGTAGATGCGCTGGAACTCGCGCAGCGGCTCGTCCGGCCCGTTGAGCGCGGCCAGCGCCGCGTGCTGCGAGACGGTCGCCGCCGGCCCGGTGGTGACCGCCTTGATGCGTGTCATGGCGTCAATCAGGTTGACCGGCCCCGCTGCATAGCCGATGCGCAGGCCAGTCATCGAATAGGTCTTGGAGAAGCCGTTGAGCGTGATCGTGCGCTCCGCCATGCCCGGCAGCGAGCCAATGCTGAAGTGCTGCCAGCCGTCGTAGACGAACTTCTCGTAGATTTCGTCGGAGATGACGATCAGGTTGTGACGGCTGGCGATCTCGGCGATGGCGCGCAGCCGGTCTTCGGTGACGATGCCCGCCGTGGGGTTGCTGGGCGTGACGATCAACAGCGCTTTGGTGCGCGGGGTGATGGCCGCCTCGACCGCCTCCGGACGCAGGTTGAAGGCATCGGCGTGCTCGGTGGGCACCATCACCATCTGCGCGCCCGCGCTGAGGATGGCGTCGTCGTAGGACGTATAGCGCGGGTCGGGCACCAGAATCTCGTCGCCGGGATCGAGCAGCGCCTGCATGACCAGGAACAGCGCCTCCTGCCCGCCCGTGGTGACGAGGATGTTTTCGGCTTCTACGTGCAGGCCGTTCTCGCGGCGCAGCTTGGCGGCAATGGCTTCGCGCAGGGCAGGCATCCCCGGCACCGGCGTGGGATCGGTGCGCCCGTCGCGGATGGCCGCTTTGGCCGCCTCGATGATGTGCGCAGGCGTGGGCAGGTCGGGGTCGCCGCGGCCCAGCGCGATGATGTCCGGCAGGGTGGCGGCCAGCTCCATCAAGGCGTAGCGCAACTGCGTGCCATCCGCGGCGACGGCGCGGATTTCCTGGGGGATGTTGGGATTGTCCAGCGTCATAGCGCCTCCACCAGACCTGCTGCGGCCCATTGTGAGATGCTCACCGAACAAATCGTCATGCTTTGCTTGAAGGCGCGCAGTTCCGCCGCCCGCCGCGACCCGGCCATCCAGCCGACCCGCCAGCCGGGCAGGTAATCCGACAGGCTGCCCAGCGTGACCGTCTGCGGGGCCAGCGCCGCCTCCTGCGCCGGATGGAAACTACCGCCGGGCGCGCCACTGATGTCCCAGATGATCCACCAGCCACGCTCGCGCGCCGCCGTCAGCAAGCCATCCACGCTGGGGCGGGGATCGGCAGGCGTCAGGTACAGCGCGCTGACTGCGTCTGGATCGGTCGCCTGCGCCGTCACCGTGACGCCGCACAGATGCGCCGCACCCGCAATGTGCTCAGGATCGCCGGGGCAGACCAGCACACTGCCCGCCGGAGCGAGCTTCTTGATGGCCACGAAACGCGCTTCGGTGCCCCCGCAGGTGATGGTGACGGCGTCGGGCGACATGTCCAGCCCATACTGCTGTCGCAGATGCGCGGCCACCCATTGCCGCAGCGGGAGAATGCCGGGGCGGTCGGTGTAGTGCGTCTTGCCCGCGTCGAGCGCGGCAACGGCGGCCTCGATGACCTCCGGAGACAGGGGCGGGGCAGGTGGCAGCGGAGCGGGCGCGGGCAGACTCTGTACCCGCTGCGCCAGGGGGCGGGCCAGCGTCGCCGGCGTCATGACACCACCTCGCGCTCGAAGGGAAAATCAATGCCCAGCGTCTGCGCCAGTTGGGCCAGTTCGTCGAAGACGACGGCGTCCAGCCTGGCCCCGTCGCGGCGATATTCCTGCTCGCGGCGGTAATCAATCTCGCCGGGCACCAGAATCTCGCTGAAGCCGGGGCGCAGCCTGGCCGACTTGCACATGCGCACGAAATCGTCCATGCGCGCCTTGAATTCCTCGACCGGCATGAACCAGGCGATGTCAATGGCCATCAGCAGGTGCGACACGTCCTGATGCGCCGGATCGGAATAGGGCATCAGCCCATAGCCGCCGCCGCTGAGCACGCCCGTGAGCACATCGGTGAGCATGGACAGGCCGTAGCCCTTATGCCCCCCAATGCCCAGCAAGGCCCCGTCCATGGCCGCCGCCGGATCGTCGGTCTCCTGGCCGTCGGGGGTCAACGCCCAGTCCAGGGGCATTTTCTTGCCCTCGCGCAGATACCAGCGCATCATGCCCTTGCCTGCCGTGGTCAGGGCGATGTCGAGCACGACGGGGAATTCGCCACCGGTGGGCGCGGCAATGCCCCAGGGATTGGTGCCCACCACGCCCGTGCAGCCGCCCCAGGGGGCCATCTCCGGCCCGGCGTTGGTGATGGCGATGCCGATGCAGTCGTGTTCCAGGGCGATGCGCGCGGGCACGGCAGACGATCCAAAGTGTGTGCTGTTGCGCACCACGACCGTGCCAACCCCGCTGACCTTCGCCTTCTGTACGGCCAATTCCATGGCCTTCTGCGCGATGACCGAGCCAAGGCCGTTGTGCCCGTCCACCAGGGCCAGCGCGGGCGTCTCTTTGACGATCTCAAAGGGCGCGCCGGGCACGATCCAGCCGTTCTTGATACGCTCGTAATAGACGGGCAGGCGGCGCACGCCCTGCCCCTGACCGGGCAGGCAGTGTAGCTCGCTCTCGATCAAACCGCGCGTGCAGCGCCGGGCCTCGTCCTCCGAAAGACCCATGGCGCGGAAGGCGCGGTAGGTGAAGTCCTCCAGCCCGTCCACCGGCACACGGATGAGCGTGATGCCCATGCTAAACCCCTCCTACGCGATACAGTTCGGCCTGCTCCGGCGTGTAGACCTGCATCAGTTCGATCTCGATGCCGCCCGCCTGCTGCTCCAGAAAGGCGACCCAGCCTTCGGGGTGCGGATGGCTGCCTTTCACCTTGCAGGCGCTGCATTCCTTGAGTGTGGCCCCGTGAGCCTGCGCCTCGGCCAGCGCCTTTTCGATGTCGGGCACGGCATAGCAGATGTGATGCAGCCCCTCATAACCGCGCTCCTGAATCCAGGCGTCGAAGCGCCCGCCGGGGTCGAGCGACTGACAGAGCTGATACTCAATGCCCCCCACGCTGAAGATCGCCACGCGGTTGCGCGACTTGGGGTAGTCCTGTACCTGGGCATCCAGGCCCACGCCCAACAGGTCCTGGTAGGTCTTCAGGGCGGCGTAGGCATCGCGGACGGCGAAGGCCATGTGTTTGATCGTTGGACCGGACATACAAAGCGCTCCTGAGTGAGTAGTTGTGAGTCGAGAGTTATGAGTCACGAGTCTTGAGCCGTGCCAACACAGGCGATCCGTTCACTCCAATCCGCAATCCGCAATCCGCGATTCGCAATTCGCAATCTGGTCTTGGGTTATGGCAGCGCAGGCGATGGGTTCAGTCCTCCAGGGCGAACAGCTCGCGCAGGTTGACGCCAGGGGTGATCACCGGCTCGATCCCGCCGCTCACCGAGGTCATCAGCACGGTGATGCCCGGCCCATAGCCCGCACGCGGGCTGTCGCCCTGGCCGACGACGCCAATGCCCACCGCCCCGCGCAGGTAGCCGTGATTCCAGCTACTGTCGTAATCGGCCAGCGCCACCACGTCGCCCAGCCGCAGCCGATCCAGGCCGGCGGCAGCCAGCGCCGCGCGATCCTGGGCCTGAATGTGCAGCGAGCCACCCTCGCTGGTGAGGCCCGCGCCCGCGCCCAGCAAATGCGCTGGCACCACGGCCACCACCGGCACGCTGAGCTGCCCGCGCGCGTTGGTGATCACTTCCAGGTTATCGAGCAGTTCTGGCGAGCAACTCTTGAGCCGGACGGTCGGGTGATCGGGCAGTTCCAGGCCCACGCCCTTGGCGCGCACCACGATCTTGTCGCCGATGGCCATCTGCTCGCGGACGGCGCGCGGAAAGTGCAGGATGACCTGTTCTGAGAAGCGCCCCGACTTGCCCGTGACGATGCCGCGCGCGCCCTGCGCGCTGCCGGTCATCACCACCGCCTCGTTGCCCACGCAGGCGAAGATATTCAGGCCGCGGTTGCCGGTATCGTCCTTCAGACTGATGCTGACGCCGGGGTGCACACAGTCGGCCAGCCAGTCGTAAGCGGAATCGCCCACCGATACGTTATAGACAATGCCCCCATAGGCGGGCCACAGGAAGGGGCGTCCTTCGGCGTCCAGGCGGTAGGGTTCGGCGGGCAGCCCCGGCAGACTTGGCGCGGTAATCTGCCCCATCACCGAGACACATACCAAACGGTCGGCGTTCGTCCTGACGCTCATGAGACCTCCCGAATGTGCAGGTAATTGGCAATGTTGGCACGTGGATCAATGACCCACTCGATGCAGGGTTCGGGGCAGGTCATCAGGGTGAGGATGCCCGGCCCGTGCCCGGTCATGATCGAGTCGCCGTGAATGCACAGCGCGATGGTCACCGCGCCCTTGCGATAACCGCGCCCGTAACGGTGATCGGCGTCGGGGATGGCCACCAGGTCACCCAGGCGCATCCGGTCAATGCCCAGCTCGGCCAGTAAGGCCCGGTCGCCGGACATCAGGTCCTGATCCACATATTCGGCGTTGAGTTCCGCGCCCGATCCCATGATCTCCGGCGGCAAGACCATCGTCACCGGCACGCGGATGCGCCGTTCGTCCACCGGCTCGATGAGCAGGCTGTCAATCAGCGCCGGGCTGCACTTCTTCAGTTCGATGTGCGGATAGTCGGTGAAGGCCAGGCCGCGCCCGTGCGCGATGATCTGCACCGTGTCGCCCACGCACAGGCGCTCGTTGACATCAGGCGGAAAGTCCACCAGCAGGCGGGCGTGCTCGCCGGTGACGATGCCCTCGGCCCCTTTGGCCAGGCCGCTGGTGACGATGGCGCGGTTGCCGATGCAGGTCAGGTAGTGCAGGGCGAAGTCAGCGCCGGAGTCCGGATTGGCGATGGAGACGCCCGGCTCGACGTGATCGGCGGACCAGCCGAAGGCCGGATCGCCCACGCGGGCGTTGTAGGCGATGCCTGCCATGCCGGGCAGCACGCGCGCGAGACCATCGGCGGCGGGGATGTAACCGGGATAACGCAAACCGGGCTGACTGACCTGCCCGGCAACAGCAATCTGCACAAGTTGAGCGGCGTTGGTGGCTAACGGCATAAGCGGTGCCATCCTTGTTTTGTGCGCTTTGACCAAATACCAGGCCTGGTAAGGTCGTATGATGGGGTCAGGTGCTTGACATGAAGATTGGCGCTCTCTTATAATTTGCGTAAATTGGTCATGCTGTCGATTGTCGACAGTCTACTGACGACAATTATAGGGAGGCTATATCGAGGTTGTCAAGCTCATGACAGAAACGCTTCCTTCGCTCACTCAGATCACCAACAAGCCCCTGCGCGAGCAGGTGTTGGACGCCCTGCGCGACGCCATCATCCAGGGGGAGTTCAAGCCCGGCCAGACGCTGGTAGAAACCGAACTGGCGGCCCAACTGGGCGTCAGCCGTGCGCCCATCCGCGAAGCCCTGCAGGTGCTCAATAGCGAGGGCTTGCTGGAGACTGTCCCTTATCACGGCACGACTGTTCGCCGCCTGACCCGAAGAGATATCGAAGAGCTTTACAGTTTGCGCAGTGTGTTAGAAGGTTTTGCCATCCGGCGGATCATCGCCCGCCGCGATCCTGCCGACGTGGAAGTATTGCGCGAGCATTTCCGGGCCATGCTCGACCGCGCCGAGGCGGGCGACCTGAAAACACTTAATGAAGTGGATCGCGGTTTTCACGACACCTTGATTCGGCTGAGCGACCATCGTCTGTTGCAGACTACCTGGAACGTGGTGGCCCTGCGCGTGCGGCAGGTGATGGCCCTGCTCAACGAACGTAACACCGATCTCAAACAGATTGCCTACAATCACCTGCCCATCATCGAGGCCATCGCCGCCTGGGACGAAGCTCGCGCGGTGCAGTTGATCGAGCAGCACATCGCCGCGACGGGCGAGCTGATCGCCGAAGGGTGGGTAGACGACGAGCCGGGCGATGGCGCATGAGCAAGGCGCGGCGCGTGCTGGTTACCGGCGCGGGTGGCTTCGTGGGCAGTCACATCGTCGAGGGGCTGCTGGCCGCCGGACGCCAGGTGCTGGCCGTAGATCGGCATTTTGATGCGCCGCTGCGCCAGAACTGGCTGGAGCGCTGGCCCACACAACTCACGCTCTTTGAAAACGAAGTGCTGGACCTGCCACCGCTGGAGGCCGACGCGGTGATTCACGCCGCGGCGGTGACTGCCGGGCCGGAAGAGATCGGCCATACGCCAGAGCAGAACTTCCGCGCCAACGTCGAACCGGCGTTGCGCCTGCTGGAATCGGCGGTGGGACGGCGCGTGATCGTCTTGAGTTCGTCGGCGGTCTTCCGGGCCACTGCGCCGGGGCCGGTGACCGAGGCGATGACGCCCGCGCCGCTCGGTCTGTACGCGGTGAGCAAGCTGGCGCTGGAATACCTGCTGGAGACGCTGCGCGAGCAGTACGGGCGCGATGTGCTGGCCGTCCGGCTGAGCAACATCTACGGGCCGTGCGAAGTGGCACGCCGTACCCGTCCGCGTGTCAGCCTGGTGGCGCGGCTGCTGACGGAGGCGCTGCGCGAAGGGCGTCTGACCGTCTGGCGCGACGACCCGCCGCGCGACTGGACGTATGCGCCGGACGTGGGACGGGCGTTGCTGGCCCTGCTGGACGCTCCTGCGCTGCGCTACCCGCTCTATCATGTGGCGGCGGAGCACACTCTGACGCCGCTGGAAATTGCCGAGACCGTTCGGCGCTGGCTGCCTGGGGTGACGCTGGACGTGCGCGAAGGGCTGTCGGCGGAGGGGCAGAGCCTGACGCGGCGGGGTACGCTGTGCAGCGCGCGCCTGCGGGACGAGCTGGGGGAGATACGGTGGACACCGTTTGAGGAGGGGATCAGAGCTGTGATCGAGTGGCTTCGCCATGCGGAGGCCGCATCATGACGCGGCTGCGCATCCTGCTGGCCGGGCTGGGCGTGCGCGGGCGCTACTGGGCCGAGGTGATCCGGCGCTCGCCGCGCTGCGAGATCGCCGCCTACGCCGATCCCAATCCGGCGGCCTGCCAGGCAGCGGTAGAACGATTCGGGGAGCGGCCTGCTTTCGCCTCGGCGGAGGAAGCCTTGGCCACCCTACCCGCCATAGATGCGCTGATCCTGGCCAATCCGCCCGTCGGGCGCGAGAGTCAGATGTGCGCGGCCATTGCCCGCCGTGTGCCTATGCTCATTGAGAAGCCGCTGGCGCTCAGCTTGGCCGAAGCGGCGCATCTGGTGGCGCTGGCCGAAGCGGCGGACGTGCCCCTGATGGTGGGGCTGAACTTCCGCTACCTGGCCGTAACCCGGCAGACCAGTCGCCTGCTGGCCGAACGCGCCGTCGGCGAACCGGCCTTCGCTCGCTTCACCTACGAGCGCTACCGCGATGGTCACCGCCCCGATCTGAACAAATATCCGCTGACGATGGATCAGCCCATGCTGTGGGAACAGTCCATCCATCATTTCGACCTGCTGCGCTTCGTCTACGGGCGCGAGCCGGTCAGCGTGCAGTGCCAGACCTGGAATCCGCCCTGGAGCATGTACGCCAGCGACGCCAATGTGTCTGCCTTGTGGCAGTTCGAGGGCGATCTGTTCGTCAACTATCACGGCACCTGGCAGGGCAACTGGAACACGCCGCATTTCGAATGGCGCACCGAGTGCACGGCGGGGATCATCACTCAGCGCGATCAGTTCGGTGCGTTGTACTACGCGCGGCGCGACGACGCCGAGCTAACCCCTGTGCCCCTGCCGCCTCACGAAACCTGGATCACCGAGACCTCCGCCTTGCTGGAGGCATTCCTAGACGCGGTGATGGATGGCAAGCCCCTCGAATGTAGCGGGCGCGATCACTTGCGCTCGCTGGCCATGGTGGAGGCTTGTGTGCTGTCCAGCCGGGAACAACGCACCGTGTTGCTGGACGAGGTGTTGGCGCAACTTCCCGGCTAAGGAGTGTCAGGAAACGTGTGTGGCGTAGCACAAGGAGGTGCACACGAGTTGTCGAAAAAGAGCGCAAGCCGTTTCATCCTCTCACCCGCATCCGTTATGTTTTCAAAGCAGGAGGTTAGAGAAACCATGTCTCGTTTGCGTTATGCAGCCACCCTGTTGATCCTGGTGGCGCTGATTCTGGGGGCGCTGCCCTCAGCTCCAGCCAAAGCCCAGGCTCCCGGCCCCGATGACAAGACGCTGGTGATCGCCCAGAGCACCGACGTGCAGAGCCTCGATCCGCCCCAGGTGGGGTCGCGCGTGGACGACAACATCGTCTCGCACATGTTCGCCACCCTCTATGAAATTGACGACTTCGGCAACATCGTGCCCTTCCTGGCCAAGGACTATCGCATTTCCGAAGATGGCACCGAGATCACCTTTGTGCTCAACGAGGGGCTGACCTGTCACGATGGCGAGCCGCTGACGGCTGAGGACGTGGTCTACACCTTCAAGCGCGCCGCCGACCCGGCCAATGGCTTCACCGGCAACACCCCTGGCTTTGTCTTCGCCTCGGTGGCCTACAAGGACGCGCGCGTAGATAGCGACCTGGAAGCGACCATCATCCTGGAGCGCTATCAGTCTATCGCGCTGGGTCTGCTGTCCGAAGTGCACATTCACTGCAAGGACTCTTACGAGAAGATGTCTCTCGAAGAGGCGCAGAGCAACCCGATCGGCTCCGGCCCCTACAAGTTCGTCGAGTGGGTCAAGGACGACTACCTGCTGATGGAGAAGTGGGACGAGTTCAAGCTGCGCGATCCTTACTTCGAGCGCATTGTCTGGCGCGTCATCCCCGAAGCCTCGACCCGCACCGCTGAGTTGATCGCCGGCAACGTGGATATCATCACCAATGTGCCGCCGGATCAGCATCAGGCTGTCAACAGCTCTGGCCCGGCCTCGGTAGTGCCAGTCGAAGGGTTGCGCCGTATCTACGTCGGCTTCAACTTCACCGACAACTTCAAGAGCGAGTGCGCCGATGCCATCAAGAAGACGGAAGTGCGCGTGGCCTTGCAGTATGCCGTAGACGTGCCGACCATCTGCGAGGCGCTGCTTGGCGTGCCCTGCGAACGCGCGACCGGCCTGGTCAACAAACCCAACGATCATCCCGATCTCAAGCCGTATCCGTACGATCCAGCCAAGGCCGAAGAACTGCTCGACGCCGCGGGTTACCCGCGCAAGGACAACGGTGTGCGCTTCGAGTGCACGCTGATGGCCGGGCGCAACCGCTACCTGAACGATGTCAACGTGGTGCAGACGATCTGCCAGTACCTGGACGACATCGGCGTCAAGACCAACTGTCAGTTGATGGACTTCCGCGCGGAGTTCATCCCGCTGCTGGTTGAGCAACAGGCTGGCGAACTGTTCTTCGTGGGGTCGGGCGGCGGCAACTGGAACGCGCTGTACGAGATGGCCGACTTCGCCAGCGAGAACTCGAACCCGAACTATGGGCGCTGGAGCAATCCGGAGTGGTTCAACCGCTGGCGCAGCCTGTCCAACATCCGCGATCCACAGGAAGAGCGCAAGGTCGTGCTGGAGATGCTCGAAGTCTTCTACAACGACCCGCCGTGGATTCTGCTGTATATGCAGCCGGACTTCTATGGCGTGAGCAATCGGCTCGACTGGCAGCCGCGCCGTGACGAGCGTGTGATCACCTTCAACGCGCGGCTCAAGTAACGTCCTGACTGTTCCCTGCCGGTTGGGGGGCACAGACAGCGGAGCCTGTGCTCCCCACCGGCTCGTCTCGTTTATTGAGGATTCCGCAGGTTGGCGAAGACGCATGGGCAGATATCTGGCACGGCGCTTGCTGCAATCTATTCTGGTCATCTTTGGGGTGACGCTGTTCTCGTTCCTGTCGTTGCATCTGGCGGGCGATCCCACGTTGCTGTATGTCAACGAACGGGCCACCGACGAGCAGATCGCCGAGACGCGGCACCGGCTGGGCTTCGACCGGCCCCTTTATGAGCAGTACCTGGCCTTCATGGGGCGGCTGGTGCGCGGTGACTTCGGCAAGTCGCTGGTCACCAAGACGCCCGCCTTGGAGCTGATCACCGCCCGTCTGCCCGCTACCATCGAACTGACGGTGTTCGCCATGCTGCTGGCCATCACCCTGTCCATTCCCATTGGGTTGCTGGCGGCTACCAAGCGCGGCACGCCCTACGACGGCGGGATCATGCTCTTCGCCATCTTTGGGCAGTCCATGCCGAGCTTCTGGCTGGGCCTCATGTTGATGCTCTATGTGGGCCTGCACTGGAAGATATTGCCCATCTCCGGCCATGTGCCGCTGCTCGATCCTCTGCTGGCCGGAGATTTCAAAACGGTCATCGGCAATATCCCGCGCGCCCTGCAGCACCTGATCATGCCCGGCGTGACGATCGCCATGTTCTCGCTCTCGCGCAATGCCCGCCTGATCCGGTCGTCCATGCTGGAAGTGCTGGCGCTAGACTATGTGCGTACGGCGCGGGCCAAGGGGCTGCGTGAGCGCACGGTGATCATCCGTCACGCCTTCCGCAACGCGCTGATCCCCTTCGTGACCATCTTGGGTCTGGAGTTCGGTTTTCTGCTCAGCGGGGTGGTGGTGGTGGAGACGGTCTTCTCGTGGCCGGGCGTGGGCCGGCTGGTGTTCAACTCGATCAATCAGCGCGACATCCCGGTAGTACAGGCTACGGTGGTCTTCTTCTCGCTCCTTTTCGTCGGGCTGAACCTGCTGGTTGATCTGATCTACGCCCGCCTGGATCCGCGCATTCGTCTGGGGTAATTGAGAATGGACGACGCCATGGCCGAAAAAACCTCACTCGCCGTGCCCGCCGCACCGCCGGAAGTGATCAGCCTGCAGGTGATCACGCCGGAAGCGTCGTTCTGGCGGCGTGCCTGGCACAGTCTGTTGCGCACACGCTGGCCGATTCTGGCCCTGCTCATCCTGGGCCTGGTCACCTTTCTGGCGATCTTTGGCCCACAGATCGCCCCCAAAGACCCCAACCGCATCACTCTGGCCGCGCGCCTCAAGCCGCCTTTCGAGCGCAACGCGCAGGGCGAGATGGTCTACGTCCTGGGCACCGACTCGCTGGGGCGCGACGTGCTCTCGCGCCTGATCTACGGCGCGCGGATTTCGCTGTCGGTGGGCATCGTGGCAGTGGGCATCGGCGGCACGCTCGGCACCCTGCTGGGGCTGACCGCCGGTTATTTTGGCGGGCGCGTGGACGACGTGATCATGCGCCTGGCCGATATTCAACTGGCCTTCCCCTTCATTCTGTTGGCGATCATGGTGCTGGTGGTGTTGGGCGCGGGCGTGCTCAACCTGGTGCTGGTGCTGGGCATTGGGCAATGGGTGACCTACGCGCGCATCGCTCGCGGCGAGACCATGGCGCAGCGCGAGAAAGAATATATCGAGGCTGCCCGCAGCATCGGCGCGAGTCATGCGCGGATCATGTTCCGCGGCATCCTGCCCAACATCCTGGCCCCGCTGATCGTGATCGCCTCCTTCAACGTGGCCAGCGTGATCCTGGCTGAAGCGTCACTCTCGTTCCTGGGGTTGGGTGTCCCGCCGACGGTGCCCACCTGGGGCGGCATGCTGGCCGAAAGCCGCGATCAACTGCTGGCCAACCGCTGGTGGCTGGCGGTCTTCCCCGGCGTGGCGATCATGCTCACCGTGCTTTCGCTCAACATCCTGGGCGACTGGCTGCGCGACTTCCTCGATCCACGGCTGCGCGGCACGGTATGAGGGGGGCTTGAGTCAGGAGTCTTGAGTTTGGGAGCATTGAGGGCGTGCCGAACCTCTCGATTCGCGGCACACCCCGGCTCAGGAGACTCCCGACTCCAAACTCTTAACCCGACATCATTCACAACTCGCAAGGACTTGCTATGAGTAAAGACATCTTCATCGGCATTCAGATCGGCGCGATCAGCTTCATAGACGAAGGCGTCGAGCCGGTGCTCGACCTGCTGCAAGAGAAAGCGGGAGTCAATGCCCTGTGCATCTCGGCCCTGTCGTGGAGCATCGGCAACGCTGGACGCGCCACGCACGGTTTCCCCGATCACGGCGTGCAGGAGCCGGACAATTTGCAGGGCGGGGCCTTCTTCAAGCCACACCCCGACTACTACGCCGCGACGTTTCACCGGCAGTTCGCCGCGCCCGACCCGCTCTACAAGGGTTTCGACGCGCTGGCCGATGTGGTTCCGGCGGCGCGGGCGCGCGGCATGAAGGTCTATCCCTACTACTGCGAGACTTCCAGTTCGGGCATCCGTCCGCTGTGGCAGCCGGGCTTCCAGCACTTTCTGGATCGCGATCACTGGGGGCGGGTGGCGACGCGCCCGTCGCTGCTGAACCCACACTATCGCACCTGGTGGCGCTGCGTGATCGAAGACTGGCTGCAAAACCACGATCTGCAGGGCATTCTGTGGGGCGTGGAGCGGCAAAGCCCGTTGATGGACCTCTTCCGTGGCGACAGCACCACCGGCTTCGACGAGTACTTCCAGGCGGAGGCGCGCGCGCGGGGCATCCATGTTCAACAGGCGCTGGAAGGCTACCAACGCATTGATCGTTTCTTGCGCGGGATGCGGCAAGGCGAACGCCCCCGCGATGGCGTGTTCGTCACCCTGCTGCGCCATCTGCTGCACTACCCGGAAGTGCTGATGTGGGAAAAACTGTGGCTGGACGCGCATCAGGGCTTTTACCACGAGCTGGCCGGTGTGGTGAAGTTCTTCAACCCCAGGCATGAGCTGGGACTGGGCATCTGGCAGGTGATCAACACCTACAACCCCTACCTGCGCGCGCAGTACGACCCCGCCGACTTCGCCGAGTACGCCGACTGGCTCAAACCCGTGCTCTACCATACGCCCGCTGGAGCGCGCTTCGTCGAGTTCGCCGCGCAGTGGCACCGATCGGTGCTGGCCGACGCTACCCCCGATGGCGCATACAACGCCCTGGCGACCGTGCTGGGCCTGCAGGACGTGATCGCCCCGCGCGAGCAGGGTGCGCAGGCTGGCTTCAAGGCGGAATACGTCCGGCGCTGGACGCAAGACCTGATCGCCGCCACGGGCGGACGCTGCAAGGTCTATCCGGGCATCGGCGTCGGCGTGGGACACGAGGGCGAGAGCAAACCGATCACGCCCCAGGAAATCAAAGAGGCCGTGCACGCCGCTTTTGACGGCGGGGCACACGGCGTGCTGATCTCGCGCAACTATTCCGAAGCGGAACTGCGCAACGTGGCAGCCGTGGGCGAGGCCCTGCGCGAGCTGGGGCTGCTCTGAGGGAGGTAGCCGATGACCATCCGCACGGCAATTATCGGCGCGAGCTTTGCCCGCGCTGCCTACCTGCCCGCCCTGGCAACCGTCCCTGATGTGGAAGTGGTGGCGGTGGCCAGCGCGCGCCTGGAAAGCGCTCAGGCCGCCGCCGCCGCCTTCGGCATTCCGCACGCCTACGACGACTGGCAGGCCATGCTCGACCGTCATCCGGTTGATCTGGTGGGCATCGCCACGCCGGTGATCTATCACGCGCCGATGACCCTGGCTGCGCTCGATGCGGGGGCGCACGTCATCTGCGAGAAGCCGATGGCCATGAACGCTGACGAGGCCCGGCAGATGCTGGACAGGGCCGAGGCGCTCGGGCGGGTACACCTGATCGGCCACGAACTGCGCTTCAACCCCAACCGGCGCAAAATCCGGCACCTGATCGCCGACGGCGCGATTGGGGCGGTGCGCCATGTGAACATCGTCAACATCAGCGCCACCTGGGGCGATCCCGCCTCGCGTCCGGCGGGCGACTGGTGGTCGCTGGCCGAGATGGGCGGGGGCCGCCTGGGGGCGAATGGCTCGCATCAGATCGATCTGCTGCGCTTCTGGCTGGGCGAGGTCGCCGCCGTCAGCGGGGAAGTGCGCACGCTGGTACCGGATCGGATAGACCCACGCACTGGCGAGCGCTGGACGGCTACGGCGGACGATATGGTGGGCTTCACGGCGGAGATGCACAGCGGCGTGCTGGCCTCTGTTTTCCTGAGCGGCGCGGCTCGCCACAACATCGGCAACTCAGTGCAGATTTTCGGCAGCGAAGGCACGATCCTGCTGGCCGACCGCGACGAACGCCTGCTGCTGGCCCGCGCGGGCGAGGATTTCCAGGACGTGAGCGAGTCCGACCCCAACGCCAGCCTGCCGGGCATCGGCAAGGGCATCTGGAATGTGTCGTTCGTGGGGCTGATCCAGGAAGTCACCGCCGCCATCCGCGAGGGACGACCGGTACGCCAGGGCGCGACCTTCGCCGACGGCTGGCGCTGTCAACTGGTCATGGACGCCATCCGGCGGTCGTCGCAGGAACGGCGCTGGATCGCGCTGGCATGAGGCCGTTTCACCGACAAGGCAGGAAGTACATGGACTTCGAGAAACATCTTTCGCAGCGCGCGCAGCGCGTGCGCGGCTCGCTGGGACGGCAGACGTCTGTCCCCATCCCCGGCCTGATCAACCTGGGCAGCGGCACGCCGGACTTTCTGCCGCCGCCCGCCGTCTTCGAGGCCATGCAGCGGGCGCTGGAGGCGGGGCGCGTGCAGTACACCCCCTGGACGGGCATTCCCGAACTGCGCGCGGCCATCGCCGAGAAGCTCAAGGTGGAGAACGGCATCGCTGTTGATCCCGACAGCGAGGTGCTGGTGACCGCCGGAGCGCAGGAAGCGTTGATGACCGTGCTGATGACGCTGCTCGATCCCGGCGACGAAGCGCTGACCCCCTCGCCGCACTACGATGAGTACACCCGCGACGCGACCATCCTGGGCGGGACGCTGGTGCCCGTCCCCACCACCCTGGAGACCAACTTCACCATCCGCGCCGCTGACCTGGAAGCGGCGCTTACCCCGCGCACCAAAGCGCTGGTGATCGTGACGCCGAACAACCCGACGGGCACGGTGTTGTCCGAGACGACGTTGCGCGAGATCGCCGCGCTGGCCCAGGAACGCGACCTGCTCGTGATCTCCGACGAAATCTACGAGTACTACGTCTACGATGGGCACCGGCACGTCAGCATGGCCTCGCTGCCGGGGATGCGCGAGCGCACCATCACCATCAACAGCTTTTCCAAGAGCTTCGGCATGACGGGCCTGCGCCTGGGCTACATCGCCGCGCCCGCCCCGCTGATCGAGGCCATGTTGCCTTTCCACCATGCCATGATGATCTGCGCCAACGCGGTCGCGCAGATGGGCGGGTTGGCCGCCCTGCGCCATTCGCGCGACTGGTTCAAGTCCGTGCTGGCCGAATATGACCGGCGGCGTCACTTATGGATGGCCTACCTGGATGAGCTGGGCCTGCCCTACAGCGAGCCGCAGGGCGCGTACTATGTGTTCATAGACATCCGCCCGACAGGCCTCAGCAGCCGCGACTTTGTGGCCCGCGCTCGCGAAGAAGCGCGCCTGGTCTTCCAGCCGGGCACCATCGGCGGCGGGGCGGGCGAGGGCTTCATCCGTGGCGCGTTGACCCAGGGATCGCCGCAGTTTGAAGAAGGGTTGGAGCGGTTCGCCGCTTTTGTCAGAAAGTTGTTGTGAGATGGAAGACCTGCGAGGAGCTTTCGCCATTGTCACCGGCGCGGCCCAGGGCCTGGGCTATGCCATCGCCAAAGCCTATACTCAGGAGGGGATGCGCCTGGCGCTGATGGACATTCAGGCAGAGCGGCTGGCGCAGGTGGCGGAGGAGCTGAACGCGCAAGGCGGCGACGCCCTGCCGCTGCCCGTTGACCTCTCCGACGCGGCGGACACTGAGCGGGCGGTTGCGCAGGCGCTGGCGCACGGCGGAGCGCCGCGCGTTCTGGTGCACAATGCCGCCATCCTGATCAATCGCCCGCTGACCGAACTGACGCTGGCCGACTGGCAGCGCGAAGTCAACGTGATCATTCAGGCAGCCTTCCTGCTGACCAAAGCCGTCTGGCCGCTGATGGTGCAGGCGGGGCGCGGCAGCCTGATCTATGTATCGTCCATGTCCGGCATCAAGGGCTTTGTCAACGAGAGCGCCTATTGCACCGCCAAGCACGGCCTGGAAGGGTTCATGAAGTGTATGGCGCTGGAAGGCCGTCCGTACAACATCGCCGCCAACACGGTCACGCCGGGCATGTACATGCACACGCCCATGTCGGAGCGCAACTACCCGGACGAACTCAAGCAGAAATGGGTAGACCCCCTGCTGCTGACGCCGGCTTTTGTCTTCCTGGCGCGGCAGGATGCCTCCGGTGTGACAGGAGAGCGCCTGAACGCCTGGGAACTGAGCACCAACCCGCCCGCCTGACACAGAGCTGACCGCGTCCGTCTGGCTCCCCTGAACTATCCCTGCGCCCGCTGCGAATTGGACCCGGCGGGCGTTTGTGTCCCAAAAAGCGGACTTGACTATAATGAAGGCGCACAGAGGAAGCACGCGCCGTCCCCGACGGCCCGGTCCGCTGTCTGAGGAGGATTAGTGATGATGTGGCACAAAACCGCGATGGCTCACCTGAACGTCCGGCGCTGGCCGTTGGTTGGCGCCCTCCTGGCCGTGTGGATCGTGGCCGGGCTGATTGTCCCCGCGACACGTGCTGCCCCAACCGCCCAAGGCGACGTATTCCGTATCGGCTACCTGGGGCCGCTGGGTACCGAGACGGCCAACGGCGCGCAACTGGCCATTGATCAGATCAACTCCGTCGGCGGAGTGCGTGCAGCGGGCGGGGCGGCGGTGCGCCTGGAACTGGTGGCGCTGGACGAAGCGCCGACCGTCGAGACGATGGCCGCTGCCATTGAGCAGTTGCGTGGACAGGGCGTTGGGGTGTTGTTGGGGCCGGATAGCAGCCCGCAGATCACGCCGGACACGATCGCGGCGCTGGTCGCTACCAATCTACCTGTGCTCACGCCCGTCACGCAGAACGCCATGACCGACCTGGACACGACCAATTTTCTCTTCCGCACACGCGCGCCCGAACGGGTGTTGAGCCAGGCCATTGCGTCCTATCTGCTGGGCGACCTGGGCATTGCCAACATCGCCGTCGTACAGACGGAAGTCGAGTTCACCGAGTCGCTGATGGATTTCGAAGCGGCGCTGGCCGCCGAGGATCGCTCGTTGGGCGAAAAGATTCAGGTGCCCGGCGGTAGCGCTCTGCTCGACGAGATACCGCGCCTGCTCAGCGCCAACCCCGGCGCGATCGTCATGTGGGGCGGCTATGAGGACGCGAAGGCGCTGCTCAGCGCGCTGCGCGAGGCCGGCTGGAGCGGCATCTTCGCCTACCGCAAGGCCGAGGCCGCAGTGCGCGCGGGCGTCCTGCCGGGCAATCTGGCCGACGGTGTGCTCGGCTTCGACTCCTGGTCCTATGCCGACGCACTGCCCGCTTCGCGCATTTTCCTGCGTGACTACGTGCTGGCCTATGGCGAGGTGCCGGGGCCGCTGGCCGTCGCCGCCTACGATGCCATATGGTATCTGCGCGCGGCCATCGCCGAAGTGGGCACGACTCCGCTGGCCCTGCAGGGCGCGTTGATCGGCGGCAAGGCGCGTACCCTGGTACAGGGTGTGTGGAATCCCTCCGAATTCATCAACGGCGACCTGACGCGCATCGCGACAGTGTATCGGCTGGGGCGGCACGGAGGCTCGACGGTGGTGGCCCGCTTCTACGATACGCAACGGCTGGCGCTGGATCAGGCCGGGCCACAGGTACAGCCGCCGCCTGGCGAGGTGCAGCCCACGACCGCTCCCGTCGAACCCGGCGTCACGCCCATTCCGACGGCTACCCTGGAAGGCGTATGGGTGAAGGTGACGGCCAACACGCTCAACGTGCGCAATGGGCCGGGCTTCGAATTCGACAAGATCGGGCAGGTCAAGGCGGGCGAACTGTTCCGCGTGCTGGGCGCTATCGCCGACTATAGCTGGCTGGTCATTGACTATCAGGGCGGGATTGGCTGGGTCAAGACCGAGTACACCGAAGTGCTGGGCGATATCAACCTGGTCTCGGTGGTCGCTTCGCCGCCCACGCCGACGCCTGCCGCCCCGACATTGCCGCCCAATCCGGACATCGTGATTGACTCTGTGTTGCTCAGTCCCACGCAGCCCATCCCCGGTCAGCCCTTCACGGCTACCGTCACCGTGCGCAACGCGGGCGGTGGTGCGGCGGGGCAATTCGCCGTGGCCGCCACGTGGGAGCCGGGCGGTGTCTATACGGCGACCTTCGTGCCAGGGCTGGCGGGTGGTCAGACGGCGCAGGCGCAGCTCACCGCCACGGTGACCGGCACGGGCGTTTTCCAGGTGGCGGTGGTGGCCGATCTCAACAAAGAGGTGGCCGAACTCAACGAAGACAACAACCTGTTCAACGTGTCCTACCGCGTGGACTATCCGCTGCTGGCCAATCAGGTCAACCTGCAACTGGCACCGCCCGTGTCATGGGACCTGTTCGGCGGCACACCCGACCTGAGCTGGGACGGCAACAATCTGTCCATGCTCAACGGCTCGCTGATCGGCGTGCTGAGCGGCGTCACCTACGAGAACGTGCACTACGGCATGTTGACGCCCGCCGTGATCAACAACCCGACTGGCCTGAATACCAATCAGGTGCTGCCAGGGGCCATCTTCGGCATGACCATCGCCGAAGGGCGACGAGCGGTCATCCGCGTAGACAATCGCTCTGGCACGACGATCTGGATCAGCTATCGCGTCTATAACGACACGCCCTGAGCCAGACAAGGCGTCGTCTGGGTCAGTGAGGGAGAGGTGGCCGAGGCCGCCTCTCTTTTTGTGCGTCCAGACTGGCGCAAACACGGCGGGGGTGTCCGACGCGGCGACTTGCGGCAGGTGCAATGCATCACCGGCAGGGGATGACATTCGACGCTTGCGCACGGCCCTTCGCCCCTTTATAATGTATTCCAGTTTATGAATGTGAAGATGAGGACATGAGCGCTTACGAAGCCCACGCGGCACGACTGAAGGCGATGGCTCATCCGGTGCGCTTGCAGATTCTCGACATGCTGCGGGAGGGCGAGGTCTGCGTGTGCCACATGGAGCGAGCGCTGGGCAAACGGCAGGCGTATATTTCGCAGCAACTGATGGTCTTGCGCGAGGCGGGCCTGGTCGAAGCGCGCAAGGACGGACTGCAGGTCTTCTACCGCCTGGTAGACCCGGCAGCGACCAGCCTGCTAAATGCCGCGCTTGGCCCGTCTGCCAGACAACAGCCGGAAGTGCTGCTCAACTGCTCCTGTCCACACTGTGCCGAGGCCAGATCGCGCGCAAGCTCGCGTTGAGGAGCGAGGGAGGACGATTCAGGATGTTGACTATCAAGGTGCTGGGATCGGGGTGCCCGAACTGTCAGAAAGTCGAAGCGAACACCCGTCAGGCGCTGGCCATGTTGCAGCCGCCGGACGGTTATCAGGTCACACATGTCAAAGACCCGCTGATCATCAGTCAATACGTGCTCAAGACGCCCGGCCTGGTGATCAACGAGAAGGTCGTCAGCGAAGGCCGCATCCCCGATCCAGCGGAGATCATGACCTGGCTGGCTGACGCCCTGGCGGCTCAGCAGTAAACGCGGTGCGCGCCCTGCCGACGCAGGGCGCTTTTGTGGTTCGCGATAATTCAAAATCGTGAATATAGCGGGATGCATAAACATGGAACTCTTCCTCGATTTGCTGAACGCAGGCTGGACGGGGCTGCTGGACTATCTGGCGGCGCACGTGTTGCTATGCCTGGTGCCAGCGTTCTTCATCGCCGGCTACCTCAGCGGGCTAATGCCCAAGGAAGTCGTCACACGCTATCTGGGGCCGAAGACGCCGAAGTACATCAGCTATCCGGCAGCGGCCATCGGCGGCTTTGTGTTGGCAGTGTGCTCGTGCACCATCCTGCCTCTCTTCGCGGGCATCTGGAAGCGCGGCGCTGGGCTTGGCCCGGCCATCACCTTTCTCTTCGTCGGTCCGGCGATCAACATCCTCGCCATCAGCTACACTGGTTCGGCCATCGGCATGGATATTGCCATCGCCCGGCTGACCCTGGCGATCACCTTCGGCCTTGTCATCGGTCTGATTATGGCCGCGCTGTTCCGTCAGGAGCAGAACAACACGGCCAACGCCGCCCTCTTCGAGCAAACGGCCACACTGCGCCCGGCGCTATGGACGCTCTTCGGCCTGCTGATCGCGGTGCTCATCGCGGGCACGCTGCAAATCGGGTTGCTCAAGAACGCCGTCCTGGCGGTCACGTTGCCGGTGACCCTGTCCGGCGGGGTACAGAATACGCTCGATGCGCTCAGCCTGACACTGCAAGGCGCGCTGCTCATCCTGTTGCTGATGCTGATCGCGCCGGTCGCCTGGAAGGGCATGAACAATGTACTGGTGGAGTTCAACCGCTGGACATGGGCTGCGCTGGTGCTGGTGGCGATCACCCTGCTGCTGGCCGCTCCCACGACCGAAGCCGGCAGCCTGGTGATCCGCTTCACCGGGCGCTTCTTCGCCGAGACGCTCTTGCTCGCGGCGCTGGCGTATGTGGTGGTGGCGAAGCTGGAGCGCGACGAACTGGCGCACTGGCTGTGGGAAACCTGGCGCTTCGTGCGGCAGATTTTCCCGCTGCTGATTGTAGGGGTATTCTTCGCGGGGATGTTGCGCGAGATCACGCCGGAGGAGTGGGTGAAGCAACTGGCCGGGCGTAACATCCTGTGGACCAACCTGATCGGCGTGATCTTTGGCGTCTTCATGTACTTCCCCACGCTGGTAGAAGTGCCCGTCGCCGGGGCCTTCCTCGACCTGGGGATGCACCGTGGCCCACTGCTGGCCTACCTGCTGGCCGACCCGGAACTGAGCCTGCAAAGCATCCTGGTCACCGGGCGCATTCTGGGTCGCAGGAAGACAGTCACCTATGTGAGTCTGGTGGCCGTCTTCAGCACTGCCGCCGGCTATCTGTTCGGGCTGGCGTTGGCCGCCTGGTAACTGGCGAGAGGGATATACGCCCCTCGTCACCAAACGCCGTGGCTCGGTCATGCCGGGTGACTGCAGTTCCGTGTCCTGGTGGCCCCGGTAAATCCCTGCCTCGCGCTTGGGGCTGAGTCGCAGCACGCAAAACGTGCCCCTCTGCCGGAAACAGGCCGCTGGCAGCTTTTGCCCGCACCGGCGCACGTCCGCGTCGCCTTTCGTCTCCTCAGGCTGCGGTATAATGGGCGCTGCGTTTCTCCCCATGCATGTCTTCAAGAAGAGCTTTGCCCTATGAGCGACTCGCTGGACTACGTAGCCATTCTCGATATTGCTGAGGGGATCGCGCGGCACGCGGGAGCGGTGCTCCGTGAGCATTTCGAGCGTCCGCGCCGTTCGTACAGCAAAAGTTCACCGATTGATCTCGTCACGGACGCCGACCGCGCCTCTGAAGCGCTGATCGTGGAAGCCTTGCGCAGCGCCTTTCCCGATCACCATATTCACGGCGAAGAAGGCGGCGGTTATGGCCCCTCGCCCGATCAAACGCCCTATCACTGGTATGTGGACCCGCTGGACGGCACGACCAATTTCGCCCATCGCTTTCCGGTCTTCGCCGTGAGTCTGGCGCTCTCCGGCCCCGATCTGCTGCCTATCCTGGGCGTGGTCTACAACCCCATGAGCGACGAACTATACAAAGGCATTCGCGGGCAGGGAGCAACGCTCAATGGGCGGCGGTTGCGCGTCAGTCCGGTGCCCGATCTGGCGCAGGCGCTGGTGATCACCGGTTTCCCCTACGACGCCTGGACTTCGGAAGACAACAACGCCGCACAGGTGGGGCACTTTCTGCGGCGCACTCAGGATGTCCGCCGGGTGGGATCGGCAGCGCTCGACCTGTGTTGGGTAGCGGCGGGGCGCTGCGATGTCTACTGGGAACACGGGCCGAAGCCCTGGGACGTGCAGGCGGGGATTTTGTTCGTGCTGGAAGCTGGCGGTAAAGTAACGGACTATGAGGGCGCGTTCAGTCGCACCGCGCTATCCGGTCAGCGCATCCTGGCGACCAACGGCCTGGTGCACGAACAGGCCCTGGCCGTGCTGCAACTGGGCGATGCCGCGCCGCGCCCGACCCTCGCCCGTTGACTGTCATCAAAAGGAAAATGGCCATGGCTCGTTTTGTCCGTCTTGTCCCCTTGCTGGTCTTATTGCTGGTCACTCTGGGTGTCTTCGCACCGACCCTGGCTCAGAGCGACAATCCGCTGTATGCGCCGGTCAAGTTGCTGGAGCCGGAAGTGCTCTCTGTGCGCCCGCACGATACAACAGCCTATACGCAGGGCTTGCTGCTCTACGACGGCTATCTCTACGAGAGCACGGGCCGTCATGGGGCGTCTACGCTGCGCAAGGTAGACCCGCAGACCGGCGAAGTGCTACAGATGATCCGCGTACCGGACGAGTATTTCGCTGAGGGGCTGGCCCTGGTGGGTGATCGTCTGATTCAACTCACCTGGCAGTCGGAGGTGGCATTCATCTACGACCGCGAGACCTTCGAGCAGATCGGCACGTACACCTACGAGGGCGAGGGGTGGGGGTTGTGCACCGACGGGCGCTACCTCTACATGAGCGACGGCACACCTTTCCTGGATGTCCGCGACCTGCAGACGTTTGAGCTGATCTTCAGCGGCCTGGTCACCGTGCAGGGATCGCTGGTGGAGCGCCTCAATGAACTGGAGTGCGTGGGCGACTACGTCTATGCCAACATCTGGCAGACTGACTACATCGTGCAAATCAACAAGTACAACGGCGTCGTGGTCGCGGTGATTGACGCTTCAAACCTGCTCACCGAGGAAGAGAAGGCGCAGTTCGACGAGCAGGAAGTGCTCAACGGCATCGCCTATCTGCCGGAGACCGACACCTTCCTGATCACTGGCAAGCACTGGCCCAAGATGTACGAAGTGCGCTTCGTAGAAAAACAAACCGGCGCGGGCCAGTAGCACGGCCAGGGAGACGCGCTGTCTCGCACTTGAAAACCGCGCTTCTCCATGTGTCGTTCAAGGGCAGACAGGCACTGGCAATGCCTGGGGCTGAGACGGTGTATTTTTAGTTTGGGGCAGCATTCACCACCGAGAGCACGGAGGCCACAGAGCAAGTCGCAGAGTTTTGATATCTTGCTCCTCGGCGTCTCCGCGGTTCAAGACCATTGCCCCAAAACTGAAATGCACCCAGGCTGAGAGCTGCCCTTGACTTCATCTCACTCCCACCCGGCAAGGCAAGCAGGCCCTCGGCCCGAACCGCTCAGGCCCCGCGTTCGTAGAGAGCCACTGCCCGCGCCAACGCCGCCCATTCGTCCAGGCTCAGCGTTTCGGCGCGGCGCTGCGGATCAATGCCAGCCTCGCGTAGCAATGCTGCGGTGCTCTCTTTGTCCAGCCGCAGACCCGCGCTGAGGGCGTTGCGTAGTTGCTTGCGTTTCTGGCCGAAACCGGCACGAACCACACGGAAGAACAGCGCCTCATCCGGCACATCTACAGGCGGGCGTTCGTAGACATCAATGCGCACCACCGCCGATTCGACTTCCGGCGGTGGCCAGAAAGCAGCGGGCTTGAGCCGCAGCACCAGACGCGGCTGCCCATAAAACTGCACGCTGACTGCCAGCAGGCTCATGTCGCCAGGGCCGGCGATCAGCCGCTCGGCGACTTCGCGTTGCACGGTCACCACTACCCGTTGTGGGCGTGGCAGATGCTCGAAGATATGTCGCAGGATGGCGCTGGTAATGTAGTAGGGCAGGTTAGCGACGATCAGATAGGGGGTGTCGCGCAGCCGCTCGCTCAGGTCGAGCATCAGAATATCGCCGTGAATGATCTCCACGTGCGGCTGATCGGCGAAGGTCTGCTGCAGGCCAGGGATCAGCCGCTCGTCCACTTCCACGGCCAGCACGCGCCCGGCCCGCGCCGCCAGCGCGCGCGTCAGCGCTCCTGTGCCCGCGCCGATCTCCAGCACGGTGCCGCCCGCCGGAATTTCTGCCAGCTCGGCGATTTTCTGCAGCAGGTGCGGATCGCGCAGGAAGTTCTGGCCCAGGCTTTTCTTGGGCGCGAAGGCGGAGGGATCGGCAGGGGGACGGTCGGTCATGAGCCTTGGGCGATGATACGCGGCACCGGTGTCCGCGCGATCCACTCGGCGACCGTCTCGCGGCTCACTTCTCGGCCATCTTCCAGGCGCACGCGCACCTGCCGCCGTCGTATCCCCTCGACCCCTTCCTGGATCACGCGCTGCTCACCGGGGGCCAGAGTGGGATCGCGGCGGGCGATCGTCTCGAAGGGGATCGGCTCTTCTTTGAGGATCAGGTCTTCGCTGACACGCACGACCTGCACGGTCATGCCAGCGGTCAGGGGCGTTTCGAGCGGCGGAATGGTCATGTCCAGGCCCACTGGCGCGACGCCGATCTGTGCCAGCGCGTCGCCCACCGTCGGGCCGAGCGCGCGGGTGACAATGGTCTGCCCGTCGGCGACAACCGTCAACGGTAGGGAGCGCTCGATGGCGATCACCAGCCCATCGGCGACCGGTGTGCTCAGGTCGGGAATCACGCGGTCGGCCACATAGAGCGACACACCCGCCGCGTCGAGCGCCCGCCCTACATCCGCCTGTGTGGTGTGCAGCACCAGCGTCGCACCATTTTCCACGACCTGAATTGTGGCGCTGCGTAGCACCCGGATAGAGAGCGGAGGCATGTTCCAACCCTGCGTTGCCAGCCGGGCCAGGGTGTAGGGTTGCCCGTCCACCTCCACCAAGTCGTGCGCAGCGAGCGATATAGAAAGTTCGGCCAGCACGTCGAGCGGATGCCGCGCCTGAGTACGCAGGGAGTGCAGCGCTCCATCGGCCTGCACAAAGACAGTGTGCGCCTTGCGCACGGTGATCGTCATGTGATCGCGCAGCGACGTTTCCGGAGCCGGATAAACCAGGTCTTCGGCGGCGAGATGCACGCCAGCTTCGGTCAGGGCAGCCTGTACCGAGTCGGCATGGGTGTGCAGGCGGCGCAGACTGCCGTCCACATCCACTGTGACTGTCTTGCGGACCAGCCAGTCTGCGATCAGGATCGCCCCGGCCACCAGTATGATCGCTGCGCTCACCGCGGCGATGCGCAGCCAGCGCCGACGGGGACTACGGCTCGATTTGCTGCCTTGCTCAGCACTCACCCCAGGAATTCCATCTCTCGGCCTTCAAAGCAACAGGGTTGCGGGCACGTTGCTCGGGCCAGGCGCTCCTGCGGCACCCAGGGGAAAGTCCTTAGTGCTGCTGCCTTCCGGCCCTGACACGGTTCGGACGCCCTGCCGCGCAGGACCCAGTCCGAGCAACCTGCCAGCAACCCACGAAGAAAGGGATCACTGTCAGCGGGAATGCAGAGCATTCCCCGGCCCAGGATGTTAGCGGATTCCCACTCCCTTGTCAACGGCTGTATGTGGATCGGGCAGGGTGATTGCAGCAAACGCGCTCGCCGCTTTACCTCACCCCCGCTCGGCGCTGACGCGCCTCGCGCTGCTCCCCTCCGACGCGGAGAGGGAGCAAGCCGAGCGCAGCGAGGCTGGGGGTGAGGTAAACTGGCGGGCCAATCATTCATGTTTTCTCTGTTAGTTCTGCCCATAGTTCTGCTGGCCGGTTTTGATGCGATTACCCTGGTGGATCGAGTGCATTCGCGTTTTGGGGTAGAAATCTTGAACCGCGGAGTCGCAGAGATTATAGACAGAGTCTTTCTCATTTGTTTTCCTCTACGCCCTCGGCGTCTCGGCGGTGAATTCCGCCCTCACATCCGAATGCGCCTGTGCCCTTTCGCCTTTTCGTCAGCTTGAAGGCAACGCGGACTCACGCTACACTACAAGTATCCCAGTGTGACCAGAAGCGCGACTATCTAAGGAGGCAGCGATTGGCAAAATACCCTTAAACCGGTTCCAACGTGCCATTAAAGCGCTCTCGGTACTCTGCATTACCCGTTCTATGCTCAACAGACAGATAAATAGACAGGAGTTCAAGGAGAACAGGACATGCGCAAACTGATCGTTCTCGTTCTGGCTCTGACCCTCGCCTTCCCTGTGATGATGGTCAATGCCCAGGAGGGTTCCGGTTTCGTCCGCACTTTCGACCTGCCCACCACCCCTGCCACCGAAGGCCCTCTGGCCGGCGTTGACCCCAGCGGGCAAACCGTCGTGTGGTGGCACCAGCATAGCGGTGGTCGCGAGGAGTTCCTCAATGGCCTGATCGCCGAGTTCAACGAGAACAATCCCTGGGGTATCACCGTCGAAGGCTCCAACCAGGGCGGCTATGGCGACATCTATCAGAAGATGATTGCCGGTATCCCCTCTGGTGACGTGCCCAACCTGGTGGTGGCCTATCAGAATCAGTCGGCGGCGTACTATCTGGCGGGCGGCCTGGTGGACGATATGGACGTGTTCGTCCTCGATAAGCAGTGGGGCCTGAACGAAGCCGAGATTGCCGACTTCGTGCCCGGCTTCTTCTACCAGGACTACCTGCCGGACGGCTCGAAGCGCATTGGGTTCCCGCCCAACCGCTCGCTCGAAGGTATGTACTACAACCTGACCGCCCTCAAGGAACTGGGCTACGACGGTCCGCCGACCAGCCTGGATGAGTTCCGCGAAATGGCCTGCAAGTTCACCCAGGAAGGGTGGAGCGGCTACGATGCGGGCGACCAGGTCGGCTACCTGATTCGCACCGATGCGTCGAACATCGCGGCGGGTACCTATGCCCTGGGCGGCGACATCTATGTAGACGGGCAGTTCCAGTACAACAATCCGGCCACGGTGCAGTACATTCAGCTCATGGTTGACCTCTACAAGGACGGCTGCGCAGGGCTGATCGCCGAGCAGTATGGCGACCAGAACGCCTTCACCGCGGGCAAGGCGCTCTTCTACATGGGGTCTACCTCCGGTCTGCCGTTCGTGCGGCAGGGCATCGAGAGCGCGTTTGCCGAGCCGTTCGAGTGGGGTGTCACCGCTTTGCCGTACTCCGACGTGCCGGTGAGCGATGTCTACGGGGCGAGCGTGAGCATCCCCAAGACCACGCCCGAAGCCGAACTGGCCGCCTGGCTGTTCGTGCGCTGGTTCACCGAACCGGAGCAGCAGTCGCGCTGGGCGCTGGCGTCCAACTACTTCCCGGTGCGCTACTCGGCTGCTGAGGGGATGAGTGCCATCTTCGCCGACTTCCCGCAGTTCGAGGAAGCGTGGAATCTGTTGCAGGGCGAGACCAAGGTCGAGCCGCAGATCGCCAGCTACGACGTGATCCGCGACGAGGCCCAGGCCACCTTCGAGAGCCTGCTGGCCAGCGGCGGTGACGTGGAGACTGCTCTCACCGACCTGACCAACCGGGCCAACGAAATTCAGGCTTCCTTCCAGCCGTAAGTCTTGACTGGCTTGCAGGGGCAACGAGGTCGCTACTTGGCGACCTCGTTTTTTTCTGCCTGGGCTGTGAGGGTCGTGTTACGAATTCACATAGACGCGGAACACCACCGGTCCGGTCGGTCGATCCGGGTAGGGGCTGCCCCCTGCCGGTTCGATAGACACCCCGAAGCGCTGATAGGCGGTCAAGGGGCGTTCCAGAGGCACGACGATATGCGTGACTTCGTCCTGTGCCCGGAAGATACCCCCGCTGCGCAGCGTGCCTTCGGTGTCCAACAACCAGAGCTGAAAGGTCTGGTCGGCGGGCAACGCGGGTAATCGCTCGACGCGAATCACGGCCCGGTCGCCGCTGGCCGTGACGACAAGCTCACCGCGCAGGTTTGCCTGCTCCTCTCCGGCCTCGATGGCGAAACGGCGAGCGTCGGCCTGCGCCGCGATGGTGGCATATAGTGCGCCGGGATCGGCGGGGGGCGATCCGTTATCCAGCAGACGCAATAACACCGCCGCTCCCAGCACCACGATCAACACCGCAGCCACTGCCAGCCAGACTCGCCCTCTGCGCCAGCGATGGGCTGTGCCGCTCTGCCGGGCCGTGCGCGCGCGTTCGGCGGCCAGGCGGCGACGCAGATCGGCTTCCAGATGCGGCGGAGCGGGCCGGATCGGGGCCAGCACATAGAGACGATCGGCCACCGCCTGGTACTGCGCCAACAACGCGCGCGCCTCTGCGTCGGTGGACAGCCAGGTTTCCACAGCGGCCAGCTCGTCCGGATCGAGCGCCCCCAGGGCATAGGCTGGCAGCAAAGCCAGCAACTCGTCACGACTCATCCCGTTCATCATCGCTCAATTTCTGCTCACCACCGCGCCCGCTTTGCTCCAGTTTTCACATCCCTTGCTATCTACTACGTTCCGGAAGGGGGAGCTGGATCTTCCCCCAACCAGGCCGCGCGGAGCTTGTCCATGCCCAGGCGAATGCGCGTCTTGACCGTGCCCAGGGGCAACCCCAACCGGGCCGCGATCTGACTGTGCGACATGCCCCAGAAATAGGCCATCTCAATGGGCTGACGCTGCTCGTCGGGCAGCGCCGCCGCTGCGTCGCGCAGCAGATGATGGGCGACATGCTGACTGTCGTCCGCTGGCAGAGCGTTTTCCCATGTTTCAGGATTGTCGTCCAGAAAAACGGGGTCGCGCAGGGCGTCGCGTTGTTGCTTGCGCAGAGTATCGAGGGCCTGACGGCGGGCGATGGTCAGCAGCCAGGGCACAAAGGCTCCTCGCGCCGGATCAAACGTTGCGGCACGGTGCCACAGGCGCAGGAAGGTGTCTTGCGTCACCTCCTCAGCGGCCATCTGCTCGCCCAGCACACGATAGGCAACTGAGTAGACCAGGCTCGCATAGCGCCGATGTAGCACCAGCAGGGCTTCTTCATCGCCCTGCTGAATGCGTCGCAGCAACTCAAGCTCGGCAGGCTCACTCATCGCCCGATTCCGCTAGCAACGCGCTTTGGCGCGTCCCCATCCCGCCCAGACTATAGCACAGAGCCTGCCCTCAGGATAGCCCATATCTCCAATTTTTGTGATTATTTTCAAGCAAATCGAATGAATATAGATCCAATTCCTGGATACCGGGCGTAGAGAATGATAGCAGCCTCAACGAGAGGTTACTGTTAAGCATAGGAGGAAAACAAAATGTCCAGAAGACTTATCGCATTGCTGGTAGGGTTAGTCAGCGTGATGATACTCGTCGCTGCGCTGAGTGTGTCCGCTGTTGGGGCACAGGAAACGCCGCCGACCGTGCAGTGGGGCGGCAACGACGAACTCGGTTCCTTCCTGGTCGGCCCCAACGGGATGACGCTCTATGTATTCGCCAACGACGCGCCGGGCGTCAGCAACTGCTCTGGCGACTGCCTGGCCAACTGGCCGCCGTTGCTGGTGGAGGAAGGGCAGCAGCCCACCCTGGCGGTGGGCATCCCCGGACGATTGGGCGTGATCCAGCGTCCGGACGATGGCACTTTCCAGGTCGTCTACAACGGAATGCCGCTGTACTACTGGATCAACGACAAGCAGCCCGGTGATGCCACGGGCCACAACGTGCGCAATGTCTGGTTCGTCGCCAAACCGGCGGATGTGTCGCTGGGCGGCAACGACGAACTGGGCCGCTTCCTGGTCGGCCCCAACGGCATGACTCTCTATATCTTCACCAAGGACACGCCGGGGGTGAGCAATTGCTCTGGCGATTGCCTGGCCAAGTGGCCGCCGTTGCTGGTCGCCGAGGGGCAACAACCCACCCTGCAGCCTGGCTTGATCGGCACGCTCGGCACCATTCGGCGAGACGACGGCACCATCCAGGTGACTTATAACGACATGCCGCTCTACTACTGGATCAACGATCAGCAGCCCGGCGATGCCACGGGACAGGGCGTGAACGAGGTGTGGTTCGTCATTCAGCCCCCGACCGTCAGCGTGGGCGGCAACGAGGAACTGGGGTCGTTCCTGGTGGGGCCGGACGGCATGACGCTGTACCTGTTCACCAATGACGCGCCCGGTGTCAGCAACTGCTATGATGAGTGCGCCGTGCGCTGGCCGCCGCTGTTGATCCCGGAAGGGCAGCAACCGACCGCCGGTGAAGGCGTCACCGGGAAGCTGGGCGTGATCGAGCGTCAGGATGGCACCTATCAGGTGACGTATAACGATATGCCCCTGTACTACTGGATCAGGGATGTCGCCCCTGGCGATGCGACCGGCCAGAACGTGGGCGGGGTGTGGTTCGTGGTTCCGCCGGAGGGCGCGAGCGAGCAAGGTATGGGCGCAGAGCCTGCCGCGCCTGCCCTGGATGGAGCCGCGCTGGTGGCGCAGCGCTGCACGGTCTGCCATAGCGCTGAGCGCATTGATAACGCCCGCAAAGACCGCGCCGGCTGGGAAGCGACCGTGGATCGCATGATCGGCTATGGGGCGCAACTGAACGCCGACGAGCGCCAGGCCGTCATTGACTACCTGAGCAGTCGCTAAATCGTCCCCCCGCACTGCCGCAAGGCTCAGGGGCGGACAGAGCTAGAGCAAGCGTAAAGGCTGGCTCGCTCCAGTTTACCTCACCCCCAGCCTCGCTTCGCTCGGCTCGCCCCCTCTCCGACGCGGAGAGGGGCAGCGAGGCGCGTGAGCGCCGAGTGGGGGTGAGGTAAAGTTAAGGACAGCCTTCTGTTCCAGATACTCTCAATGCCTGTCCGCCCCCCGCACTGCCGCAAGGAGAGGGCCAGTCTCACACGCACTGGCCCTCTCCGCGTTCAGGCGTCAGGGTTTGGGCACCGCCAGGTCGGGCGAACCGGCGGGCGAGAGCCGCAGGCCGGGCTGCGTCGCCTGGATCAGCTCGTGAATGATCTGCGCATACTTGACCTTCTCGCGGGCGAACTGCGCCAGCGCGTCGGCGCTCACCCAGGGTTTATAGAGCGCCCCCGGCCCGCTGACCAGCGACGGCCCCGGCTCGATCTTGAAGTAGCAGGGCGAGCACACCCGCGCCATCTCCGCCCCGTCGTAGAAGCGGTTGAAGCCGCCGAACGAGTCCGACAGCATGATATGCAGATCGAGCGGCAGGTCTACCGCGCGACGGATGCCCGCCAGTTGGGGCAGCGAGAGATCGCCCAGCGGGTTGAACGTGCCTGCGCCGAGCATCTGCAGCACGCGCGCCCCCGCCGCCGATCCATGCCCGGCGAAGATGCTGACCTTGATCGTCACGTCAGCGGGCAGGTCGCCGCGCTGGCGAAGCTCGTTCAGCAGCCACAACAACCCCTCGTCAATGGCCAGAAAGCCCCGAAAGCCCAGGTCTACCAGGCGCAGAATCTCTGCAACGACGTAGCTGAGCTGATCGGAGCCGCGAAAGCGCAACCCCGATAGCCCGCCTTCGGGGGTGACGAGTTGCCGCCCCACGTCCCAGCCGGAGCGCGGGCCAGGGGTCATGATCACTTCCAGGCGGGCGTCGGCGGCCATCTGCGCGAAGTCGCGTAGCTCGGCATCGTCCAGCAGCGAGGATCCCATGACCACCGCGATCAGCCGATGGATGGCGATCTGCCGCCGGTGCATCTCGTCTATGAGCGCTTCCAGTACCTGCGGGCGCTCGATGCCGGAAATCTCCATGCGATAGTGCCCGCCGTCGGGGAAAGTGCGCCCAGAAGTGGGCAGGTCATAGGCGTCGCGGCCAGGGATGCCGACCGCCTCCATCATGGCCTGCACGTCGTGCAAATTGCGCATCTATTCTCTCTCCCTAAAACTCTATTTGCGGGGGACGTGAGCGCGGCATTCAGTCGCCCTCTTTGTCGTGTAGCAGGGCCAGCACTTCGGCGTAGACCTCGTCTTTGAGCGTGAACCAGTGTTCCGGTTGAGGAAACGACCTGTCCTGCACCTCGGCCACATATTGCTTCAGGCCATTGAGGATGATCTCGCCCGCGTTGCCGTAGACCTTGGCCATTTTGGGTTTGAAGCGCGGGTATAGTCCAAACATGTCGTGAAAGATCAACAGTTGCCCGCTGGCGTGCGGGCCAGACCCCAGGCTGATGATCGGGATATGGGCGCGTTCGGTGATGAGCTGACAGACGCGATCGGGCACCATTTCCAGCAGAATCGCATACGCGCCCGCTTCTTCCAGAATCGCCGCGTCTTCAATGATGCGCACGGCGCGGGCAGCGTCGCGCCCCTGGACTTTGAACCCGCCCAGGCTAGAGGCGCTCTGCGGCGTCAGGCCCAGATGACCCATGCAAGGGATGCCCGCCGCCACAATGCCCGCCACGCGATCGGCCATCTCGCGCCCGCCCTCCAGCTTCACGGCATCACAGCCGGCCTCGGCCATGAAGCGCCCGGCGTTGCGGATGGCATCTTCGACCGACGCCTGATAGGTCATGTAGGGCATGTCGCCGATCAGCCAGGCAGTTGGTGCACCGCGTCGCACGGCCTGCGCGTGGCGGATCATGTCGGCCATGGTGACCGGTAGCGTGCTCTCGTAACCCAGGACAGTCATGCCCAGGCTGTCGCCCACCAGGATCATCTCCACGCCCGCCTGTTCCTGCAAGTAGGCGGTGGGATAGTCGTAGCAGGTGAGCATGGTGATCGGCTCGCCGCGCTGATACTTGTCGTACAGATAGGGCAACGTAATCTTCTTGCGTTCGGCCATAAGGTGTTACCTCCTTTAGCTCAAAACATTCTTGCGCTGCTCTCATTATCGGTCACAATGACGCGGGGCGAAAATCCAGGGCGTGAGGTAGTAAACCCAGGCACAGCAAACAGCCCGACACATTTTGCATGCACCCTGGGGTGCCTTTCAGTTTTGGGGCAATGGTCTTGAACGGCAGAGACGCCGAGGGCGCAGAGGAAAAAGAAACTCAAAACTCTGTGACTTGCTCTGTGGCTTCTGTGCTCTCTGGGGTGAATTCTGCCCCCAAATCAGAAATACACCCTGTACCCTGGCATGGGTTGCCCTGGCGGAAGGGGTATGACACAATAGTCCAGCAGCTCTTGATCTTTCCAACATGCTGCTGAAGGAACAATCTCCTGCCATGCCCCCCGACAGCGCCGCCCCTCAGCCGGAGTTCTCGCTGGCCGCGCGGCTGGCGGCATTGCCCTACTTCTCCGCGCTCAGCCCCGCCGACGTGACCGCCCTGGCCAGCCGGGCCGTCCTTCGTCGCTTCACCGCCGGCGAAATGCTTTTCGTGCAGGATGAGCCGTCTGCTGGACTGTGGATCGTCGAAGCGGGCCGCGTGAAAGTCTTCCGCCTCAGCCCCGGCGGGCGCGAATATGTGCTGCGCTTGCCCGGCCCTGGCGATTCGTTCAA
>FWPU01003671.1_pt1 | contig 38032 bp, 37 predicted proteins | sample 2228361 | NCBI WGS metagenome assembly FWPU01 (sample SAMEA103939777, study PRJEB20133) | metagenome | reverse complement strand
CGATCAAGATAATTTCACGCACCTCTTTTTCCTGCAGTGTCCGCGCCTCGGCCAGCAACACCTCCGGGGGGCGGCTGACCGCCGTACCCTTGATCAACGGGATAGCGCAGAAGGCGCACGGACGGCGGCAACCGTCGGCGATCTTCAGATAGGCGCTGCTGCCCTGAACCGCTGCTCGTAGCGTTCCACGCTCGTCACTGCCAACCGTGGGAGAATCCGGCAGATGGTAGAGCGGCGCAGGGTGTCCGTCCCGCAGGTTCTGCAACAGCTCAACGATGTCCATCCAACGCCGCGTCCCCAAAATGCCGTCGATACCGGGTACCTGGCGAGCTACTTCAGCACCGTAGCGCTGCGTCAGACAACCAGCGGCAATCAGCAACTGCCCCTTGCGTTTTTGCGCCGCCAAGCGCCGCAGCGTTTGCAGAGATTCCTCTTTTGCCGGCCCGATAAAACCACAGGTGTTGACGATCAACACCTCCGCCTGGGCGGGCTTTTCTACCAGGCCGTAGCCCTCGCGGGTCAGCAACTGCGCCATCGAATCGGAGTCCACTGTGTTCTTAGCGCAACCCAAAGAAACCAGATGGAAGGTTTTCGGCTTCATCGGGCGCATTTCAGGGTCCCGCTATGGTTGGCGTGATCTGCAAACGGGGGGTCGCGGTAGGGGTCAACGTGACCGTCGGCGTGGGGGTTTGCATGCCATCCGGGGTGAACACCAGGTTCACCACCTGACTGGGCAGACCCAGTGGACCCAGGTCTTGCTGGTTGAAGAAAACTTGCAAAGCCTCGCCGTCTCCGGTGAGCAGCTCGATGCGTTCTTCCCCACTGAAAGCGTAAGCGCTACCCGGAGGAATGCGTCCCTCAAACTCCACCTTGCCGTCAACCAAAACGCGCATCCAGGCGCGGTGTCTGGCGGTCACGTATACCTGAACCCCGCCGGAAGGTCCATCGCTCAGCCCAATCGGCGCCGGGCTGCCGGTAGGCTGCTGCGCTGGCGGCCCGACGACCGGAACAGTTGCCGAGGAAAGCATCGGTGTGGGGGTGGGAGTTGCGGTTGCCGTCGCCAGCAACACCGCGGCGATAGACGGCGCGGTGGGGGAGGCTGCCTGGTTGGAACGAATGGTAAAAATGCGAATCGCCGCCCAAATGAAGGCAGCCGCCACAAACACCACCAGAGCAATCCCGACGATCAACTCGCCGGAAAATAACTGCCGCAGTCGAATTGTGAGAGTCGCTTGCTGACGCCGGGGTTTGCGGCGCGTTACCGGGCGAGTCGCCTGCTTCTCTGCCAAACGCTTTTGCAACCCTTCAGCAAAACGCAGCAGAAGCGGCTCTGGGTCGAGCCCGAGGAAAGTGGCATAATTCTGCAGCATACCCCGCCCCTGCACTGGCGAAGGCAAACCTTCCAGCCTGCCTGCCTCCAACGACTCGAGATAATGGAGCCGCACATGTATATGCCGCTCCACATCTTCCAGGGAAAAGCCCAGCAGCTCACGCCTGCGCCTGAGCTCTTCACCCACCTGCACAAAAGCCTGCTCGACCGGTGAGGCTGCCGGCGGTGAGGAAACAGGAGTGCTGGCGTCCACCGGCGGCGGCTGCGATGCAGCGGTTTCCGGCGCGAGGGTTGCCGGCTCACCGCCGCCCAAACCCACCAGCAGGGCGTCGCCATCCAGGCCGAGAAAACCGGCGTATGTCCGCAAGAAGCCACGCGCCTGCACCTCAGAAGGGATCACAGCCAGCGCGCCGGTTTCCAGCGCCTGCAGGTAATGCAGGCGGATGTGGGTGGCCTGCGATGCCTGTTCCAGGCTGAGTTGGCGCTCCAGCCGTTTCCGGCGCAGTTGTTGGCCGATGGCTTCGTTCATGGTGTCAATCATAAAAAAGAATCATGAAAGGGGCAGGGTTGCTTGATCACTGCAAGGAACCCCGCCCCTTAACCGGGTCGGAAAGGAACGATGAGGAGCGAGGCAGTCCCGCCCAACGGCCCAATAATCTCAGGCTTAAGCTTCTCCCTCTGTTTCTGACTGCGCTTCCTCAACCGCTTCTGGTTTTTCGCCCTCGCGATGAACCAGGACGCGAATTTTCGGAATCAGATCCATCGTCAGGCGTACATTAACGGTGTAATCGCCCAGGTTGCGGATATGCTGGACGTCGATCTGACGCCGGTCAACCTCAACGCCGGTCTTCTCTTTGATGGCCTCGGCGATCATCTGTGCGGTAATTGAGCCGTACAACTTGCCAGTTTCGCCTGCTCGCGCCGCAAAAGCCAGCCGCAAGTTGGAAATTCTGTCCGCCACACTGCTCAACTCTTCATTCAGCGCAGAGCGCCGGGATGCAGCGCGGCTGCGGATCTCCTCCACCTGCTTCAGCGCGCCCGGGGTGGCCAGAACGGCCAGCCCCTGCGGCAGCAGATAGTTGCGACCATAGCCATCGGCGACTTTCTTGACATCACCAGCCCGGCCAAGCTTGTAAACATCCTCTAACAGCAGCACTTTCATGATTCAAGCCCTTTCATGGTTGTCTTGATTGGGGCGAAGGGTACAACGCCCCGCTTTCTTCCGGCATCAACCGCACTGTTCCCACAGATGCCGGAATTAAGCAGGGGGATTTTACCAGAGAGCAGATAGCCCGTCAACGCACGCGCCATTCTTCATTCCAATATCTCATTAACACTTCACTAACCTGATTCCTACACACCAGCCCTATAATACGCCTGTATATCAGCCTTGGATGGAGTAAGAGATGCACAATTCGCGCCTGCGGCAATTCGATCAACAAAAATACCTCAACCTGGAGACCTTCCGCAAGAACGGCAACGGGGTAAAGACTCCGGTCTGGTTCGTGGAAGATGGCGGCGTGCTCTACGTTCGCACCCAGGCCGACTCTGGCAAGGTCAAGCGCATCCGCCGGAACAGCCGCGTCCGTATCGCACCCTGCGCGGCGCGCGGCGAGCTTCTCGGCGAATGGGTCGAGGCGCATGCCGAACTGGTTGACGCTTCCCAAGCGGAGAAGGTCAACCGGCTTTTAAAACAGAAATATGGCTTGCTCAAGGCACTGTTCGATCTGCTGGGGCGATTGAATGGGGGACAATCCGCCACACTGGCGATAAGGTTGATCGAAGCTGAGGCGTGAGTCTATCTAAAGGCGACTTTATTGGTGAGGAGGATCCGATCATGAATTTAGATAAATACACACAAAAATCACAGGAAGCCATCCTGAACGCACAACGCATCGCCCAGGAGCTTAACCATCAGGCGATTGAACCAGCCCACCTGCTGCTGGCGCTGCTGCGCCAGGAAGAAGGCGTGGTGCCGGCGATTGTGACGCGGGTGGCTGGCAGTGTAGCGGCGTTGCGCGAAGAAGTGACACAGGAGCTGGAGAAACGCCCGCGAGTGTACGGCGCAACGGGCGAAGTTGGCCTTTCGCGCCCCGCGGTTGACGTGCTGACAGCAGCCGAGCGCTACGCCAAGGGTATGCAGGATGATTACGTCTCTACTGAACACCTGTTACTCGGCCTTACCGAGAGCAACGAAGGCAAGCGCCTGGCTCAGTATGGGTTGACCAAAGACAACATCCTCAAAGCTCTGGTTAGCGTGCGCGGCAGCCAGCGAGTTTCCAGCCAGACTCCGGAAGATACGTATCAGGCTTTGGAGAAATATGGGCGTGATCTCACCGCTCTGGCGCGCCAGGGCAAGCTCGACCCGGTCATCGGTCGCGATGAGGAGATTCGCCGCACGATACAAATTCTCTCCCGCCGCACCAAGAACAACCCCGCCCTGATTGGCGACCCTGGGGTTGGCAAAACCGCCATTGTAGAAGGGTTGGCGCAACGCATCGTCAACGGCGATGTGCCCGAAGGGCTGAAGCACAAGCGTCTGGTGCAACTTGACCTGAGCGCCATGGTCGCTGGCGCCAAGTATCGCGGCGAGTTCGAGGAGCGCCTGAAAGCTGCCCTCAAAGAAGTCACCGACGCTGCCGGCGAGATTATCTTGTTTGTTGACGAAATGCACACTGTGGTCGGCGCAGGAGCAGCCGAGGGCGCCATGGACGCCGGCAACATGCTCAAGCCCATGTTGGCGCGCGGCGAGCTGCACATGATTGGCGCTACTACAGTCGATGAATATCGCAAACACGTGGAGAAAGACCCGGCGCTGGAACGACGCTTCCAGCCCGTGTACATTGACGAGCCCAGCGTGGAAGAGACGATCAGCATCTTGCGCGGTCTGAAGGAGCGCTACGAGGTGCATCACGGTGTGCGCATCACCGATCCCGCGGTGATTGCCGCTGCCAGCCTTTCCCACCGTTATATCTCCGACCGCCAACTGCCGGACAAGGCAATTGACCTGATCGACGAAGCCGCCGCCCGACTGCGCACTGAGATCGACTCTAAACCGCAGGCGCTTGATGAGGTCGACCGCCAGATCATGCAGCTAGAGATCGAGCGCGAGGCGCTCAAAAAGGAGAAAGACAAAGCCTCGCGCGAACGCCTGGAGCGCCTGGAGAAGGAACTGGCCGACCTGCAAGAGCAATCCAAACAGCTTCATACCCGCTGGCAGACCGAAAAAGAAGCCATTGCCGCCCTACGCCAGATCAAGGAGCAGATTGATCAGGCGCGCCTGGAGCTGGAACGCGCCGAGCGCCAGAATCAGCTCGAAACCGCTGCTCGTCTGCGCTATGGCACGCTGCGCGAACTGGAGGCGCGCCTGGCAGAGAGCGAAAAAGCGCTCAAGGAGCTGCAGCGGGAGGGCGCTTTGCTTAAGGAAGAGGTGGATGCCGAGGAAATCGCTCAAATCGTCGCTCGCTGGACTGGAATTCCGGTAAGCCGCCTGTTGGAGGGCGAGATGGAGAAGCTCATCCACATGGAAGAGCGCCTGCACCAGCGCGTTGTCGGACAGGACGACGCCCTGCGCGCTGTCTCCAATGCTGTGCGCCGTTCGCGCGCCGGGTTGCAGGACCCAAATCGCCCTATTGGCTCGTTCATCTTCCTCGGTCCCACCGGCGTTGGCAAGACCGAGCTGGCGCGCGCCCTGGCAGAGTTCCTCTTCGACGATGAACGCGCCATGGTGCGCATTGACATGAGCGAGTATCAGGAGAAACATACAGTCTCGCGCCTGGTAGGCGCCCCGCCTGGCTATGTGGGTTACGAAGAGGGAGGCCAGCTCACCGAAGCGGTTCGCCGCCGCCCCTACTCGGTGGTGCTCTTCGATGAGATCGAGAAAGCTCATAGCGAGGTGTTCAACGTGCTGCTGCAACTGCTCGATGATGGTCGTCTGACCGACGGGCACGGGCGTACGGTGGACTTCCGCAATACGGTGGTGATCATGACCAGCAACCTGGGCAATACGCTATGGGAAGGCGGTCGCCAGGTGACACGCGACCAGATCACCAGCGTGCTGCAAATGCACTTCCGTCCCGAGTTCCTCAACCGCATCGATGAGATTGTGCTATTCCATCCATTACAGCGCGAACACCTGGCGGAAATTGTGAATATCCAGCTTCGCCACTTGGCGGCGCGCCTGGCCGAGAAGGGCTTCACGCTGGAAGTAAGCGAGGCTGCCCGTGAATACCTGGCCGAGGTCGGTTATGACCCAGATTTTGGCGCCCGCCCCTTGAAGCGCGCCATCCAGCGCGAACTGCAAGATCCGCTGGCGCTCAAGATACTGGCGGGGGAGTTTCGCGAGGGTGATATCGTGCGCGTGGAACGCGGGGATGATGGTTTGGAGTTCACCCCTGTAATCCAGGCCGAAGTGGTTGAGGAGTAACGCGCAGCATATCCCAAATAAAAGGCCAGCCAGGCTCACCAGAGGCCTGGCTGGCCGCTATCATCCGTCAACCTTTAGAAGTCCCCTTCTTTTACATAAGGCGCGCTCCACAACGCCACTTGCATAACCACAGACTTGAACCACGCTTGATGCATCTTCTCGACATCCTCGGCGCTGTGTCCCTTCTTAGCCAGGAAGGGCTTGATCGTTGCTGTAAGGGGAATGCCGGCATGTTTACCAAGCCTGCGACAGATCAACGATGCCCAAGATGAAGCCCTCGGGCAGAAGCGCCTAACCCGTGCCGAAACGAAGGCGGAATTGCTGCGCCGAAATCCAGAATTCGCGCCGTCGCAGGCGCCACAAACGATGATCCGGAAGGCTGACCGGGTCATACGTCCAGATCAGCATCCAGGAGTAGAAGTTTTCCCAGAACTCGCCGAAACGCCCGAGGGGAGATCGGTACGGGAACACGCTAAACCCCAGTCGCTCGACGAGTTGCACCCCGCCCGAGCGATCCTCTGACCCCAACAAGACCGTCACGCCGCCCACAGCGCGTGCATTCGCCAGCTCGACATGTTCGCTCAAATAGCAGGCGGCCTGCGCCAGCGAACCAAGCAAAAGGCGCTGCAGCGCTTTCGCCCTGCCCAGACCCACTTCAGGGGGGAGCAGGGCGCTCAGCCGTTCATTCCATAGATGTATCAGCAACACCGGATCGCCGCGCTCGATCTGGCAATCCGGGAGTGATAAGTGGCGATGAGCAACCGTACGTTGCAGGCGCAAAACACAGTCTGGTTGCTGGCTGAATACAAAGATACCGTACCGTCGGCTCAACCAGGCATCAAAACGGCGGATCAACCGGCGCACGCTCTCGCTATCTAAATAGGCATCGGGATATGAACTCATCCGGTTTTGCTGCGAGCCTGCCAGGCTCACTCCCCACGGGTGAGGAAGAAAATCCCCAATACCACCAACGAAGCTCCCAGCCAATCGCTGGCGTTGACCGTCTCGCCAAAGAACAGTCTTCCGGAGACCAGCGTCACGCCGATGATGGCTAATCCGGTGGTGACCGGGTAGGCTACGTGCAAAGGCAGGTAGCGCAACATGCCGGTGAGGGTGAGGACGGTGATGAAACCAGCCAGGTTGCCCACCACCTGCCAGGCAATGAAACCGCGCAGGGTGCTGCTGCCGGCTGACATCTTGAAGCTGGAATTGGCAAGGACATTAAAGAAAAGGTTGGCAAGCCCGAAAGCCAAAACCAGGGAGTTGGGACGCATATGGCCAATCAACTCAGGAAGGCTGGAAAACCGTGGAACCATGGCAACACCTCATCCATACCGCATCTATTGCAAAGGTTGATCTTTCCTGATTATAGAACACAATGATGTGCCGAACGTGGCGTGCATCAACACGTTCCACGCGCCACTGGATCGGTACTCTTCGACGGTGGCGATGCCTGAGTGGAAGCCAATAATCTCTGTATCCACGACACGATAACTTACAGGGCAGCGCTACGGTATCTATGAACCTTCTTGCACTCTACGCCGTCGGGGGGGATAAGCTATAATCACCAGTGAGTTTGTCTTTGGGAGCTTCCAAGTAGAGCCATAGCAGTAGTCGCGGAAGCGATACCCGTCTCACCTGCCCAAATTTCCAGTCGCGGCCTGGTCGGATGGGCGATGCGTAGCGCTGAGCCATTGGATATACTGGCGACAATGTAAAACCAGACATACCAATGGAGAATCCGATTATGTCCAATCCAGATAACCCCCTGAACGCCCTTTCCGATGCCCTGGTCTCAGCGGTGGAGAAAGCTGGCGCAGCCACCCTGCTGGTGGATGCCCGTCGCCGATTTCCAGCCAGCGGCATCGCCTATGCCCCCGACCTGGTGCTCACCGCCGACCATGTCGTCGAACGCGAGGAAGATATCCACATCGTTCTGCCAGATGGTACAGAGCTGGTGGGTTCTCTAGCCGGGCGCGATCCCGGCAGCGACCTGGCGTTGCTTCGCCTGTCCTCGCCGCTGGCAGCTCAGGCTGAAGTCGCCCCCGCAGAGGCACGCGTTGGGCAGCTTGTGCTGGCACTGGGCAGGCCATCTCCGGAGGGCATTCAGGCCAGCCTGGGCGTGGTGAGCGCCGTCGGTGGGCCGGTGCGCACCGGACGCGGCGGTCTATTGGAACGCTACCTGCGCACCGATGCCATCCCGTACCCGGGATTTTCCGGCGGTCCGCTGGTAGATGTGGCCGGGCGCGTCGTTGGCGTAAACACCTCCGGGCTGGCGCGCGGCGCCTCGCTGACCATCCCGGCCGCGCTCGCCTGGCAGATAGCGGCAGCGCTGGCAAAACACGGTTATGTCCGTCGCGGCTTCATTGGCGTGCGCAGCCAGCCGGTTGCCCTCCCTCCCGCCCAACAAAAAGCCCTGGGACGAGAACAGGACTCCGGTCTGCTGCTGGTGAGCGTGGAAAACAACAGCCCGGCTGAGATAGGCGGCTTGGTGGTTGGCGACATCATCGTCGCCCTGGCGGGCAAGCCGATTACGGACCCCGATGAACTGCTGGCTGCCCTGACCGGCGATGTTGTCGGTAAGCCAACCAGCTTCGAAATCCTGCGCGGCGGGCAGCCGTTGCAGGTGAGCGTGACCATCGGGGAGCGCAGGGGATGAGCAACCCGCCAGTGATGGATGAAAACCTTGCGGAGGCTCTGGTCAACGCGGTCCAGCGCGTCCAGCGCAGCGTGGTAGTGGTGCAAAATGGTCATCGGGGAGCGGGGGCCGGTGTGATCTGGCGCCCAGGTGGTTATGTCGTTACCAATTACCATGTAGTCGCCGGTGGCAGAGCCCGACTCACCCTGGCCAACGACCGCCAGGTTCTCGCCCGCCTGGTGGCTAACGACCCCGAAATTGACCTGGCATTACTGCAGGTTGACAATGGCGTCTACCCCCCTGCCTTCGGGGAGATGCCCCCGGCGCTGATCGCCGACTCGCGCAGTCTGAAGGTGGGGCAGATTGTGTTCGCAGTTGGTCACCCCTGGGGGCAGCGCGGCTACGTCACCAGCGGCATCCTCAGCTCGCTTGGAGAAGCTGCCACGCGTGGCCCGCGCCGCTCCGTTGCCATCATCCGCTCAGATGTAACCCTGGCTCCAGGCAACTCAGGCGGGCCGTTGGTGAACGCTGTCGGCGGAGTAATCGGCGTCAATACCCTGGTGATCGGCGGCGACCTGGGGGTAGCCATCCCCAGCCACATCGTGGAGGAATTCGTGACCCAGGCGATTGGACCCCGGATGGGAGAGCTAAGGTGACACCTGTTCAGGTGGCTGTCGTGGCACCCGCCGCTGCAGTGCGCCTGGGATTGCACTCGCTGCTCAGCGCCTCGCCCGATGTGGAAGTGAACGCTGAGGTGGCTTCACTAGAGGAACTGGCGTCGCTGCGCATGCCCGCAAGGGTGTTAGTGCTGGCTCTCCACCCTCAAAATTTCTCCCAGGCACTTCCCCAGTTGCAACAGGGCGAGCCGCTGCCGGTGCTGCTACTCGTGAGTGGAGAAGCTCCTTCTCTGGAAGAACTGACTTCCCTATCCAACCGTGCCTGGGGGTTGCTGCCGCTGGAGGCATCTGCCGAGGAGATATTGGCAGCAGTGCGCGCCCTGGACGAAGGCCTGTACGTTGGCGCACCTGAATTGCTGGTGCCGCTGCTCTCTCGGTCTTCCTTCGGACAACCAACCGAGGAAGAACCGATGAGCCCCAGCATGGCCGATATTGTCGGGACACAGGTGCTCACAGAGCGCGAAGCGCAGGTGTTGCAACTGCTGGCACAAGGGCTGGCTAACAAACAGATCGCTGCTCATCTTGGCATCAGCGAGCACACGGTGAAGTTCCACGTCTCGGCTATCTACGCCAAACTGGGTGCTTCCAGCCGCACTGAGGCTGTCCGCCTGGGAGTGCGGCGAGGGTTGATCCTGTTGTAAGCGGTGAGCGCGCCTCTGCAAAACGCTGAGGGGGAAGATGCCCGGCAGCGGTCGGATAAGACGATCAAGGGATGGCTTTGCAAACAAAAAAGACCCCGGGCTTCCCTCCGGGGCCGATTGTTCCTCACCAGCACAAATCAGTTCTTGCTGGGGATATCCTTGACTTTGCCCTCGATCATCTGAGGCGCTTCCTCGCGGCGCACAGTGATGCGCTTTGGTCGGGCTTCCTCGGTCTTGGGCAGCGTGAGCGTCAGCACACCATGCTCGTAACGGGCTTCAATCGCATCCGACTGCACCGGTGTGGGCAGGGTCAGGCTGCGGGCAAAGGAGCCATAGCGACGCTCGCGCAGGTGGTAATGGACATCCTCTTTTTCCTGCTCCGACTTTACCTCGCCTTTGATAGTCAGCGTCCTGCCGCTGAAGGTCACTTCCACATCGTCCGGGTTGATCCCAGGGATGGAAGCCTTGACAATATAGGCGTCGGTCGTCTCAGCCACGTCCAGCGGTAGCTCTTCGAGGAAGAGCGGACCCTCCCACGGTGTACCGAGGAAAGTCGAGTCGAACAGGCGATCCATGGCGCTGCGTAACGACATCAGTTCACGGAACGGGTCTCTACGAATCAGGCTGTTCATAGTTCTACCTCCTCAAGCGAAAATGAGCGAATTTACATAAATAGCCGGATATCAAGCATCAACCTTACCGATTTTTCGACCTTATCTTAGCCGTTTCGCGTAAGAAAAAGGTTGGCAGGATGTATGAGGAAAGTAAAAATTGCTGGCCTGCCAGCCCTTTCCTTCGCCGCCCGCAAACCGCTCCAGTGACACCAAAGCAAGCAGCGTTGAGGACACTTTGGACGCGCCCTCAACGCTGCGATCAATAGAACGATCTTCCAATCAATAGACTGGCAGGCTCGGATCGACCTCGCGCGCCCAGGCGTTGATGCCACCTTTCAGGTTCTTCACCTTGCGGAAGCCAGCGCTCAAGAGCAACTCCAGGGCACGAGCCGAGCGCGTGCCCGCCTTGCAAAAGAGCACGATCTCCTCGGCGGAATCCAGCTCGGCGAGGCGCGCCGCAAGTTGGCCCAGGGGGATGAGCGTTGCCCCGGGCAGGCGGGAAATCTCCAGCTCATGCGGTTCGCGCACATCCACCAGCCGGATGTGATTGCCCATCTGCAGGCGCTCCGCCAGCTCGCCGGCGGTGATATCCCAATCCACCCCTGCCGAACCTTCCTCATGGTCGTGCCCCGGGACGCCGCAAAAAGCCTCGTAATCAATCAACTCGGTTACTTCCGGCTCGGGGCCGCAAACCTTGCATTGCGGGTTTTTGCGCAAACGGACAAATTCGAAGGACATATCCAGCGCGTTGTAGAGCAACAGACGTCCGATCAAAGGCTCGCCAATTCCCAGCAACAGCTTGAGGGCTTCGGTCGCCTGCAACGTACCGATCGTGCCCGGTAGGACGCCCAGCACACCGCCTTCGGCGCAGGAGGGCACCAGCCCAGGCGGGGGCGGCTCGGGAAACAGACAGCGGTAACAGGGGCCGCGCCGGGCGTCGAACACGCTCACCTGCCCATCGAAACGGAAGATCGAACCGTAGACGTTGGGCTTGCCTAACAGCACGCAGACATCGTTGGTCAGGTAGCGCGTCGGGAAGTTATCTGTGCCATCGATGATCACGTCATACTCGGCAGCAATGCGCATGGCATTGTCCGAGGTGAACGGCTCATTGTAGGCATCCACTTGAATGTCCGGGTTCAGGTCGAGCATGCGTTGACGCGCCGATTCGACCTTGAGCTTACCCAGACCATCCATGCCATGAATCACCTGGCGCTGCAGGTTGGAATAATCCACCACGTCATAATCCACCAGGCCAATCCGTCCGACCCCGGCAGCCGCCAGATAAAGCGCCACTGGTGAGCCGAGGCCGCCAGTGCCGATCACCAGCGCCGAGGATTGCACCAGCCTGCGCTGGCCTTCCAGGCCCACCTCAGGGATCAATAGGTGCCTCGAGTAGCGCAAGATCTCTTCGTGGGAAAGGGTAACTTCCATTGCCCTATCTGCCTCCTCCGGCGATGCTGGGGATGATCATCAGACGGTCGCCTGCGTTCATGGGTGTATTCAGCCCTTGCAACTCGCGGACGTTTTCCTCGTTCAAGAACAGGTTGACGAAGGGGCGCAACCTGGAATCGCCGTAGAACAGGTGCTGGCGGAGTGCAGGATACTGGCGCACCAGATCATCAAGTGCATCGCCAACCGTGTCCCCCTGAACAGAAACCTCGCTCTGACCAGCGGTGTAGGCGCGCAATGGGGTTGGAATGCGAATATTTGGCATACTCACCTCGCACGAACAAGCATATAGCGATCAACAGCCAGCCCTGGCTACCACCGTCTCACACTCTGAAGCGGGCCAGATTTCCACCACACCTGCCTGGGCGAATGGCTGCATGAATTGTTCCACATGGCTTTTCTCGCCGGCTTCCAGGATCAACACGAATGTATGCTGGTTATCCAGCACAGCATCACCGCGAATTGTGACGCCATATTTACGGGCATTGATCGGGCTGATATGAGCCAACAACTGCGATCCCATCGTCGGATCTTTTGCCGGGCAGGCGGCTGCTTCATGTTGATGGCGAACGAAATACAGGGACATATCCACCTCCAAAGCTAATCAACTGGGCTTATCTATAAGCGATCCTTCTTCGACAAACTCGATCGGCTCCTCAAAGAACCTCGAACGGTCTTCCGCCAGCCGCCAGCAGCGGCTGCCAGCCGCGCGACCGGCCTGCACGCTGCTGATGAGATACGAAAACCAGGGCATAGCCCACTCACGGTCGAATTCCGACGGCTGATTGGGGTGATCGGGGTGAGAGTGGAACACGCCTAGCAGGTCCAGCCCCAGCCGGGCGGCTTCCTGCTCGGCGCGCAGGAAGTCCTGGGGAGTGAGCAGGTAGCGATTGCGGCGAGCGCCGGCTTCGCCGGTGTTCTCCAACGGTAGGATGGCGGAGACAACTCGCCCCGCGCCTTTGGCGACGCCCAACAGGAAACCTGCCCCTTCGTCGGGGTACGCTGTCTCCCCATGGGTGTGGATACGACTGAGCAGTTCGCGGGTGATTTGCAAACCCATTGTTTCTCCCGTTTTCAAGCTTTCCATCTCGTCTGACAGGTTCTCGCTCTCCCTTGCCAGCTTATCCGCGGGTGAGTGCATACCTCTATTCCCACAAGGACGTATCGCTCAGGTATTTATAGCCGGCGTCTGGGAAAATTGCCACCAACACACCCGCTTCCAGCTCTGCTGCCAGGCGCAGAGCAGCCACAGCAGCCGCGCCGGAGGAGACACCGACAAACAGCCCCTCTTCTCGCGCCAGCCGCCGCACCATGGCGTGCGCTTCTTCCGTGGTAACTTCGATAACACGGTCGGGCAGGCGCGGGTCGAAGATGCCCGGCTGGATAGCGCTGGGCATGTGCTTCAGTCCTTCCAGGCCATGTAAGGGCAAATCCGGCTGCACGGCGATGAGTTGCGGCTGCGGATGATACCGGCGCAGGTAACGGCCTACGCCGACCAGAGTCCCCGAGGTGCCCAGGCCAGCGATAAAGTGGGTAATCCTGCCGCCGGTCTGCTGAACGATTTCAGGGCCGGTGGTGAGGTAGTGCGCCTGCCAGTTCGCCGGGTTGTCATACTGGTTTGCATAGTAATAGCGCGCGGGCTGTTCGACAGCCATCTGGCGCGCCACGCGCATTGCCCCATCCGTCCCTTCCAACGGGTCGGTCAGAATCAGCTCTGCGCCCAACGCTTTCAGAATGGCAATGCGTTCCGGGCTGGCATTTGCCGGCACCGCCAGGGTAACCGGAACGCCCAGCGCCGCGCCAAAGGTGGCATAAGCGATGCCCATATTTCCAGAAGTGGAATCCAGCAACCGCCTGCCGCCGCTCAACAATCCCTGGGCTAGCGCCGTTCGCAGGATGTTGAGTGCCGGGCGATCCTTGATCGAGCCGCCAGGGTTGAACCACTCTGCCTTCGCCAGCACCTGCACCCGTGATGAAATCCCCGCCGTAACCCGCCGCAACGGGAGCAGCGGCGTGTTGCCCACCGCCGCCTCCAAACCATGCACCTCAAGCGGCGTATCAACCGTAAATCCAGCCAATTTTGTATCCTGATTTGCTACCAGATTGCTCATCCGTTATCCTTTCCCTTCCACCATCCATTACATACCTCAGGCGTACAGCGTAGCGTGGGGTTTTGCTGTTCCACCGGCAGACGCTTCGATTGCCACATCCGAAAAACAAAACGGCCAGCAAACGCCGGTGGATGCACAGCCGTGCAAGATCACATTCGCATGCGGGGCTGTAACCCACTCACACCAGTCTGCTGGCCGCCTGAGGGCAACCTCAAACCGATTGTCGCAGCCGGGCGGTGGTTACATACCCCGCCCCAGACACAAGCAGAGGTTCAAAGCAAATACTCCACGAAAAGGATTATTATGACTTTATTCGTAATAATTATATCTTCCAGGCACCACCTGTCAAGGGCAATTTCAACGGTTTTGTCTGTGGTATATTTCCTGCCAGGAGCTAGAGCCGCGATCAACCTGGTATTGCCTTCCCTCACCACCTCCCTGGTTGCCGGACTGTTCTTCGGCACGGCTATGCTGTACGCCTCCGTTGGGAACGCTGGCGCAACCAGCTACCTGGCGGTCATGGCGCTGTTTGGCTTTCCACCCCAGGAGATGAAGTCAACAGCGCTGGTGCTGAACATCCTGGTGGCGGCTATAGCTGCATTTAAATTCTATCGGGCGGGATGCTTTTCCTGGCGATTGTTTGCCCCGTTTGCCCTCACCTCGATACCCTTTGCCTACCTCGGCGGTAGCATCTTACTTCCGCAGCGCATCTACCAGCCCATCGTTAGCCTGGTGCTGATCTATGCCGCCTTGCGTCTGTTTCGACTGTCAGCGGCGGTCAGAAATCCAGCCGATAACCGAGCCGCGCCTTTGTGGGCTGCTCTTGGCGTCGGCGCAGGTACCGGCTTCCTGGCCGGATTGACCGGCATTGGCGGCGGCGTCTTCCTCAGCCCCCTGCTCTTGTTCACCGGCTGGGCGGAGGCGCGGGAGGCAGCGGGCGCGGCTGCCTTTTATAATCTGGTTAATTCGATCTCCGGCCTCCTCGGCCATTTTCAGGTGATCAACAGCCTGCCAGGGGCAATCCCCCTGTGGGCGATAACAGCCGGCTTGGGCGCCTGGATCGGGGCAGAGTATGGCAGCCACCGCCTGGCCTCCAGGCGCCTGCAGCAGATTCTGGCAGCCATCCTCGTGATTGCCGCTATCCGAATTTTGCTTTTCTGAGCCAGCTCACCCGCCCAGGACGCGCCGGTTCAGCCACAAGACCAGGAACAACAACCCAAACGCCAGGCCGGTCAACAACAGAGCCAGGCTGTTTGCCTTGGCCAGGTTGTTCGCCTGGACAGCATCATAAATGGCCATTGCCAGAGTTTGCGTCCTGCCAGGAATATTCCCTGCGACCATTAACGTCGCCCCAAATTCCCCCAAAGCGCGCAAGAAACCAAGCAATCCGCCGGCCAAAATGCCCCTCCAGGCAATCGGCACCATTACGCGCCAGAAAAGCTGCCATTCCGTGCAACCATCTACCCGCGCCGCGTCTTCGATTTCTTTGCCAATATCGGCAAAGCTCAGGCGCACAGTTTGCAACACCAGTGGCAGCGCTGTGACCGAGGCTGCTACAACAGCCCCGGGCCAGGCAAACACAAAGCGAACGCCAAGAAATCGCTCGAACAACGGTCCTAAGCCGCGCTGACCGAGCAAAACCAGCAGATAGTATCCGAGCACAGTTGGCGGCAATACCAGGGAAAGCAGGGTCAAACCTTCCAGGATGGATTTGCCGCGGAAGTTTTTCCTCACCAGCAACCAGGCCAGACCAATCCCCAACAACAACGCAACCGCGCCGGCCAGCGAGGAAATCCACAAAGAGAGCGCCAACGGCGACCAGTCCTGGATCACGGAGAACTTCCCCCATTCGGCGTTGCGGTTGGCAATGCAATCGGCGCCTCTCCCGGCAGGATGAAACCATATCGCCGCATCACCGGTCGGCCGCGTTCGCCGTTGATATACTCAGCAAACTGTGCTGCCAGCTCCGGCTGAGGGCTGGCGGCAAGAACCGCCAGTGCCTGGTTCAACGGCTCGTGCAGTGAGCCATCCAACAGGGTCCAACTAATCTCAGGCGCGTTCGCAACCGAAAGAGCCAGGATACCGGCCTCGGCATCGCCGCTCTGAACGTATTGAAGCGCCTGACGGACATTCTCCGCCAATACCAGCTTATCCTGAACAGCCTCCCAAACGCCGGTGGCTTGCAGCGCCTGTTTCGCCGCCAGACCATACGGGGCGTGTTCTGGATTGGCGATGGCGATGTGGCGGATATCTGCTGAAAGCAAGTCGTCCAGCGAGGTCGCCACCACGCCAGATGCCCGGTTCACCGCCAAAACGATGCGTCCCTGGGCGTATAATTCCACGCTCTGCGGTAGCACTAATTTTCGACTTGCCAACCTCTCTACATAAGCCATGTTGGCGGCAGCGATGAGATCGAACGGCGCGCCGTTCTCGATCTGCTGCACCAATTGACCGGTGGAACCAAACACCAGGATCACTCGAGATGGGGTGTCTTGCTCAAACAGAGCAACTATCTCGCCGAAGGCAAACTGCAAATCCGCTGCTGCAGCCACGGTAATCGTAGGCGGTTGACTGGTAGAGGGGTCGGTCGGCAACAGCCAGACAGCGCCAGGTTGGACTCCGACACAGCCAGCCAGCAAGATCGCCAGCGCCAATAAGGAGAACCCACGTAATTGTCGCATCACCTTCTCAAGCATCGCACACTAGCGCAGCGCACTCCTCCAGCCAATCCAACACCGAGGCGAGCTGTCGCACCCGCAATGCCAGACCCAGGCGGTTGAAAACCTGCTCGACTGGAAGTTGTTCTAGCTTGCTCTGAAGCTGCTCCATGCCCAGGCGCGTTTCAGCCTTCTGAACTTCGATCAGCTGGATGGCTCGGGCGGGGTCTTGCAAACGAGCAAAGTACAAGCGGGTGAGGAACTCAACGCGGATGGCGCGCACGCTGCATCCGGTGGGCGTATCCAGCCACTGCTCAAAGCGGCGGCGTCCCTGTTCGGTCAGATGAAATACATGCCGTTCAGGCAGGTGAGGCTGTTCTTGCACCACCGCAACAATATCCCCCTGTCGCTCCAGGCGCTTGAGCAGGTTATACAAATGGCTCTGGCTGATCCGCCATATCTGCCCTAACTCGTTTTTGGTGCAAAACGCGCTCCTGAGTGCACTTGTTCACGACATAAGAAATCGTACCTTACCAACTGATCAGGCTGCCGTAACTCGGAGAGCAGGCACTGATGCAGATTGTAGCCATGGTCCGGCTGGCGGGCGAGGAAACCCAGCACGGCAAACTCGGGCGATAAAGAACTGACGTATGTTGTACGCTTGGTCATTCGATATACTCACTGAGTGAGTATATCACAAATTCAGTTCTCTATCGTCGCTTTGCGCGCTTGTCTTCGTCAGCTCAAGGCTTATGCACTCCTTCGCCAACAGTGATCTGCATCGCCCGTCGCCAGGAATCGCGCTCCGGGCCAAAACCCTCGTCGCGAAAACGATAATCGTTTTTACGGATGAATTCCGCCAGCTCGGAGTCAAGCCTGGCTAGTTTGCCTCGGCTGATGGATAAGATAAGATCCAGCTCTTGTGAATCTGCGACCATCTCGATGGCCGCTTTCAAATGAGGCAGGCACAAGCCGCTGGATGTTTCCAAAGCAGCAATCATAGCCTCGTCGGCTAAAGATTGCATCAGCACCTGCAGAGTGGTTTGGGTACTGTTCTCGCGCTGCTTGCAAGCCGGGCAGAGTTCCTGAGGCGTCAGGGCTCGCCGAACCTGCTCCAACTGCTCCACCAGCCGACGCGGCGCACGCCTCAGCCAGGCGCGTAGCCCGGTTTTTGATTCCACCGGCAATGCCCGCTGTGGCAATCGTTTCAATACTGCTCCCAGAATGTCATGATAGATGATCGCCACACCCAGGGCATCGCCCAGTCCCTTGTCCAGCACCAACCAGGCGTGCGCGTGGCAGAAGCCCAGGCTTTTGCGCAGATCGCGCCGCACCCAGCCGTCATTGACGTGTTCATAAAACAGGCTGTCAAGATAGCGCTCGACCGACTGCTGCACCACACGGCAAACCGGGCAACCGATTTGCTCGCAGGCTTCGAGCAGGGCAAAGTAGGTAGGGTTATTGCGCATGCAAATGGCAACTATCGTTCAAAGAGACCAGGGTAAAATCACCCTCTTCGAACTCGATAACATTGATGGCGCAGGTATCCTGGCGGATGCGCCAAAAGCGGTCGTTGCCCAATCCCAAAATACCCAACAGCAAGATGCGGTTGACCACGGTATGGCCGACCAGCACGATGGTATCTTGCGGATGCCGCTCGACGAGTTGCTTTAAGGTTTGCATCAACCGCAGGCGCAGATCATCCAGGGTTTCCCCACCGGGGATGCGCGCCAGGTGGGGCTGGTTATACCAGGCTTCAACTTGCTCTGGCCAGCGCTGGCGGGCTTCCTCCGGCGAGAGACCTTGCCACTCTCCATAATCTATATCCACCAGGCCGGGATGAACCTGCACCGTCAAGTTGCACCGACTGGCAATCGCCTCCGCCGTCCTCAACGACCGCGAGAGCGGGCTGCTATACACGGCTGTCGGCTTCCACTCGCCTGCCACGCGCCTGCCGGTAGCTTCCGCCTGTTGCAGGCCAGTTTCATTCAAAGGCACGTCAGCCCGGCCGCGGAAGCGCTCCCGGCGATTCCATTCCGTCTGACCGTGCCGCACCAGGATAATAGTGGTCATATCCAGCCTTCTCCGCCCGAGCGCCGGATTCTCTCCGGCGCTCGGGTAGCCATTCAGGTCAGCGAACGAAAGCCTGGCGACCAGCGTAAACTGCTGCGTCTCCCAGCTCCTCTTCGATGCGCAGGAGCTGGTTGTATTTCTCCACTCGCTCGCCGCGCGCCGGCGCGCCGGTCTTTAGATGGCCTGTTGCCATCGCCACGGTAAAATCGGCGATAAAGCTATCCACGGTTTCTCCAGAGCGATGCGAAACCATCGCCCCCCAACCAGCCTTGCGCGCCATCTCGATAGCGGCGATCGTCTCGCTCAGAGTGCCGATCTGGTTGAGTTTGATCAACACGGCGTTGGCTGCGTTTTCCTGGATGCCGCGGGCAATGCGAGTGACGTTGGTCACAAACAGATCATCGCCCACCAACTCGAGTTTATCGCCTAGCTTCTGGGTGAGCAATTTCCAACCATCCCAATCGTCTTCAGCCAGTCCATCCTCCAGAACCACGATCGGGTATTTTTCAGCCCAATCAGCCCACAGCTCGACCATCTCGGCGGAGGTCACTTTGCGTCCTTCCGTGCGCAAATGATACAGACCATCCTCGAAGAAGCCGCTCGAGGCCGGATCGAGGGCTATAGCAATCTCATCACCGGGGCGATAACCGGCTTTCTCGATCGCCCGAAGGATCACTTCCACCGCATCGGAGTTTTTCTTCAGTGCCGGAGCAAAACCGCCCTCATCGCCCACGCCGGTCGAGTAACCACTGCTTTTCAAGACGCCCTTGAGAGCTTGGTAAACCTCGCTACCACAGCGCAACGCCTCGCGAAAACTGGGCGCGCCCACCGGCGCAATCATAAACTCCTGAAAGTCTGTACCCTGCCAGTTGGCGTGCACACCGCCGTTGAGGATGTTGAACATGGGCACCGGCAGCAATTTGGCTGCCACCCCACCCAGGTAACGATACAGCGGAAGCCCAACCGAGTCGGCAGCAGCCCGCGCCACCGCCAGGCTGACGCCCAAGATGGCGTTGGCGCCGAACTTGCTCTTGTTGGGCGTTCCGTCCAGCGCGATCATCGCCTGATCGACGGCGCTCTGGTCCAAGGCATCCATATCCAGAATAGCCTCAGCAATCTCTTCGTTCACAAACCTGACCGCCTGTAAAACCCCCTTGCCGCCATAACGACGCTTGTCGCCATCGCGCAGCTCAAGCGCCTCGTGCACACCGGTTGAAGCGCCAGAGGGCACAGCTGCCCGCCCAAAAGCGCCGTCATCCAGAAAGACTTCAACTTCCACAGTTGGATTGCCGCGCGAATCAAGGATTTCGCGGGCGTGGACAACATCTATCGTCGACATGATTTTCTCCTCTTACAAATATATCCAGCGCAAGCTGTCTGTTGACGCTGTTGATCGTGTTTTTAATTACACGCGGCCCAAAGGATATTTTCAGCCGGGCGCGACCAATGACTCTGCCGCCTTACCCACTCGAGTATAAACCAACAGGGCGGCTCCTTCTGCCAAAATCACATAGAAGAACATCCAAACATTGGAAATGTCGTACAAGAATCCCAGAACAGCGCCGCCAACAAACCAGGCAGCGCCGTAAACTGTGTTAAATATACCGTAAGCCAGCCCCCGACGAGCGGTTGGAATGATGTCAGCAATGGCTGCGCGCAAATTGGTCTCATGCGCCGCCATCACAATCCCCCACACCAGCGCGCTGAGCAACGCCATCAAGTAGCGCTGGCTGAAGGCAAAAAAAGGCAGCAACAGGGTCACAAAGGGCACCAGTAACAGGGATTTCAGCCCGATTTTGTCGTAAGCTTTGCCCACCGCCAGCGCAGCCAGCGCATCAATCCCCATGGCGGCTGCATACAAGATGGGAATCTGCGCTGGCGGAACAATCGTCTGGCTGACCAGATGATAGGAGATGATCTGAAAATTGGCAAACCCCGCCACGCTCAAAAAGGTGAACAGGGCGTAGATCCAGAAGAGCCGAGGAAGCTTGGTGCTATCCGAGCTGGTTTCCGAAGCTGCAACCTTGGGGGTCTCCAACTCTTTGGGAGCAGGAACGCGCAGGCGCGCCGCCAGCAACACAACCAGGGTCAGGATGGCTGGAATCCACAAGATGGTGAAGCCGTCACGGTAGCTCTCGCGCCGACTGAATGCCAGGGCAAAGAGCAGCGGCCCAACCACAGCCCCAACCTGATCCAACGCCTCGTGGATGGCAAACCCCCAGCCGCGCCCGACCTGAGAGGCAGCATGCGCCAGAATGCTGTCTCGCGCCGGGGAGCGGATCGCCTTGCCGATGCGCTCCAGCAGGTAACACAGGACAGCCCATTCCCAACGGTTGGTGTAGGCCAGGAGCGGGATGCTGAGAATCAAGCCATAGCCGATGAAGGTAGCTGCCCAGTATGCGCGCGTGCGGTCTGCCAGATAGCCTGATGCCAAACGCAACGCATACCCAAGAAACTCCCCCAATCCCGATACAAGCCCCACAATGGCTGCGCTCGCGCCGAGATATGCCAGGTAGGGACCGCTGACGCTGCGCCCCGTCTCGTAGGTGATGTCGCCCAAGGCGCTGACCACGCCAAACAGCAGGATCAATTGCAGCGCCAGGTCTTTCAGCGCGGCAGGGCGTTGATGCTTATGCGACGTGTTCATATCTGCATCCCGCTCTGGCTTCACCATGACAACCCCACCCAAACCCGCCATCCAGGGTGGGTTTCCAGGCTAGCCAGAAATGGCCACGAGTTATTTCCTATCTATCGAAACAAGATCGCCGAAGCCGTTCAGCGTGAGCATCCATTCACTGCCCGGCATAAACTGGCGGAAACTGGCTTCATCCGGCGGCGTGTAGCGAATCTCCCCACGTTCGGTTTGGAAGATCACCAGGTAGGTTTCCTGCGGCTCGCCTTGTTGCTGCCCCTGCGCCAGCCGTACCTGCGGCCAAACGGGGTTCACATCATCACCTTGCAACACTGCCTGATCAACCACGCGCCACTCTTCGGCGGTGTACTCGCAATAATCCTGATAGACCTCATACTGACAATCCTGGACGACTTCGGCGTAGCCGCTTCCTGTGTCTTTGGTGTAAGGCGTGCCGCAAACTTCAACCGCGTCCTGCACCGGGGTGTCCTGGGTGTGGTGATACTTCGATTCACAAGGCCCAATCTTCGCCTGTTCGGGAATCTCCTCGATGAAAGCGGCTTTCTGGACTTCCACCAGAGCGAGAATGGGTATAGAACGCGTCCAACGCACATCCATTACTACACCGGCGAGGCTGTCGCGCCGGCTCAAATTGGCGATCAACGCCGCCAGGCAGGCAATGACAACCAGTCCCAACACCGCGGCACCAACGTATAACATTGTTCGATTGACCTGGCGCGTTGGCAGGGGTGCCGGCGGCCTTGCTTCCGGGATTGCCGAGGGCAAACCGGCGCCGCACTTGAGGCAGGATTTGCTCGTCTCTGGATTGAGAGCGCCGCAGTTCGGGCAAGTCACCTGTTGCTCTGGGCTGCTCGCCGCCTGGTAAGCGCCGATCACCCGCCCGCTCACCCGCTTTTCACCGCCTTTTAGATCGCCGCCGCACTGAACGCACACGGCTGCGTCGGCCGGATTGCGCGTTCCACAATACGGGCAGTGGATATCCGCACCCTTCCTGGCTTCTTCGATCTTTGCCTGATCGGTGATGAGCTCCTGGCGCGCCGCTTGCTCGAACTGCACTTCCTTGGGCTGCGGCGCTCCGCAACTGGTGCAGGTGCGCTGTCCGCCTGGGTTGCGCGTGTTGCACTTTGGGCAGGTCCACTCCAGTTCGACAAACCCGAGAGATTTTTGTGTCATTCTCGTTTCACCGCCCACAAGGGCTAAAGGCTACGATTGCTGCTCGTCGGTTCCTTCCTGTTTTCCAGAGCCAATTCCCAACGGCACCCACTTGCGCTCATCTTTCAGGCGATGCTGAATGCCGCTGCGGTCATGCACCACGTCGAAATTTTCCGGCTTGATGAACATCTGCTCTCCCTGAAGCAAGCCATGCACGCCGGCCTGTCCGGGTTCCGGGCGCGGCTCTCCCTTGAAGCGGGCGCTCATCGCCGGAGTGTAATCAACAGGTTCTTCGTAGGTGGTGATGTAACCCTCGTAGTTGCGCAGCACAACTTTGTGGTCCGACATGCTGATCAAATAATTGGGCGACACCGGAATTTTGCCGCCGCCGCCCGGCGCGTCGATGATGTACTGATGCACCGCATAGCCTGAGGTGTGACCGCGCAGCCCTTCCATGATTTCGATGCCTTTCGCCACCGGCGTGCGGAAGTGACCCGCCCCCTCCACCAGGTCACACTGGTACAGATAATACGGTCGCACGCGAATTCGCACCAGGTCATGCACCAGTTGGCGCTGGATGTGCACGTTATCGTTCACCCCCGCCAACAGCACCGCCTGGTTGCCCAGTGGGATGCCTGCGCGGGTCAGACGATCGCAAGCCTCAGCCAGCTCCAGGGTAATCTCGTTGGGATGGTTGACGTGGATGTTCAGCCACAAAGGATGATACTTCTGCAGCATATCCGTCAGTTCGGCGGTTACGCGCATGGGCAGGAAAACCGGCACACGAGAGCCAATGCGCACGATCTCAATGTGAGGGATTTCCCGCAGGCGGCTCAAAATCTCCTCCAGGATTCTGGGCGCGAGCACCAACGGGTCGCCGCCGGACAGGAGCACATCGCGCACCTGCGGCGTACGTTTTAAATACTCAATTTGCAGTTCGAACTCAGCCCTGGAGAAGGTGGCAGAGGGATCGCCAACGATGCGTGAACGGGTGCAGTAGCGGCAGTACGAAGCGCACTGCGTGGTCACCAACATCAACACCCGGTCCGGGTAGCGGTGCACCAGCCCCGGAACCGGCGAGTGGCGGTCTTCCGCCAGCGAATCTTCCATCATCGCTGTGAACGGCACCAGTTCGGCAGATGTTGGCACCACCTGTTTGCGAATAGGGTCGTCGGGGTCATCCGGGTCAATCAGGGAAATAAAATACGGCGTGATATCAACGCGGAAAAGACCCGGCGCCGATAGCGCTTTGCGTTCACTCTCTGTCAGCGGGATGACGCGCTCGAACTCCTCCACTGAGTTGATGCGGTTGCTGAGCTGCCAGCGCCAGTTATTCCACTGCTCATCAGGGACATCGGCATACACTGGAGCACGTTTGGATGTGAATTCTCGTTTTGCCATCGCAGGAACTCCTTGATACACCTCTAAGGGTCAACCCGGGCGGCGAGATTCCCGCCGTCCCGCCTGTAGTATACCGCGTTTCACGGGCTCAACATCACTTCGAGACTGGAGAGATGGATCACATCATTGATGCCGCTCTCGCCCTGGCTGACCACCAGCAGAGCCCGCACCGGTCGCTCAACCGTGTAGGATACTTCGACCTCAAAGCGGGCATAAACACCGTCCTCGGGAGCGATCACGTTTGCCAGGCGTGCCCCCAATTCTTTGCCATCTGGCGCAAGCAGGCGCGCCATTACGGGCAGGTTCGCATCGCCGCGCACCAGCCCGGCAACCAGCACCTTCCCACCTTGAATAAGGGCTTTTTTCACCGGTTTCTGAATGACAATCGGCGCCAGCAAGTCTTGCGCCGGGTAAATATCGGATTCGCCCAGCGAGAGCAGAATCAGCGGGATCGAGTTCAGGGCGGTTGTACGCCCTTCCAGGTCAGCGACGCTGATCTGCAGCCGACCAGCCTCCGTCGCAGCCGAAATTTCATATTCGATCTTCATCTTCAACGGCACCCATGCGCCTGCCGGCACGGTACGGATGGCTTTGAGCTCGCGATAGAGCAGCCGCCGATCCTCACCGAGCAGTTCGATCAAAACGCGGCCGTCAGCGCCGGTTTTCAGATACGCCGATAGCTCAATGGGGGATACCACCCGCGACAGAGGACCCAGGTTGAGGAACTGGATTTCCGCATAGGGAAGTTCCGCCTGCGGTGTTGGCGTGGGCGAGGCGGGCAGGCCACCCCCTGCGCTGGTGGTGAGTGTGTATGGGGTAGCGCTTGGCCCGGCAGTGGGCATTTCCGTTGGGCTGGGCTGTAAATCGGGCGTTAACGAAACCGTCGGCGTGGGGGTTTCAGCAAGCAGGTCTGGCGTCTGACTGACAGGCGCGGCAGCGTTTGCAGTCAGGGCAATAGCCGTAGGCAGGTATTCGGTTGGGATTAGGGTGGGCAATGTGGAGCCGCCCAGCGGCGCGTTCCTGTCCAGGACACTGCACGCGCTCAGCCCAAGCAGGAGAATAACCCGGAATAGCCAGTCAGCCGCGGCGCGGAAGGGCGATCGGCGTTTCGGAAAAAGGGGATTCGGCATCAGCTAAAGCGGAGCACAGGCCGGTTATCATTCCTGGTTGGTATAAGCGTGTATCACCTCCTGCAAGGTATGCAGGCGGATCGGCTTATGCAGGTAAGCCGTTGCACCGGCAGCCTGGGCCTCTTCCACTGTGCCCATCTCCGGGCTGGCAGAGAGCACAATGACCGGAATAGCGGTTGTGCCCTCCTGGCTCTTCAAGCGTTGCACCAGGCTGAGCCCGTCCACGTCGGTCAGACGCATATCGGTAAAGATCAGGTCAGGCGCGTGCTCTCTGGCCAGCAAGAGGGCAGCTTCGCAGGAATCGGCAACCAGCGCCCGATGCCCCAGCACCTCAGCGGCTCTGGAGAGGGTCTCGCGTGTATACGGATCGTCGTCAACGAACAAGATCAGCGCCATAAGCCGGCTTGAATTCACCCACAAAATCCGAGAGCGATTCTACCAAAGGATCGGTCGCTGCCCCGGATGGTTTCAAGGCGTAGCGAGCCTACAACCCATAAATTGCACCGTATTTGGTTCGCAGGTAGCGCAGGTAAGGCGCCGAATCAATTGGCGAACCGGTCACCCGCTGCACCAGCTCTTGGGCGGTGAATTTCCTACCGTGGCGGTGAACCTTCTCGCGCAACCAACCCAGCAATTCGGCAAACTCACCCCGGCGGATTTGCTCAGTCAGGTCAGGAATCTCGCGCTCGATTGTCTCCCAGAGCTGTGCGGCAATCAGGTTGCCCAACGCATAGGTGGAGAAATAACCGATAGAGCCAGACGCCCAATGAATATCCTGCAACACCCCCAGGGCGTCGTTGGGCGGGGTCAACCCAAGATATTCCTGCATGCGGGCATTCCAGGTTTCAGGCAAATCTCGCACTTCCAGGCTGCCTTCTACCAGAGCAATCTCCAGCTCCAGGCGCAGCATGATGTGCAGGTTGTACGTGGCTTCGTCGGCCTCGACGCGAATCAAAGACGGCTCGACCTTGTTGATTCCCTTGTAAAACCGCTCCAAATCCACATCTCCCAATTGACCCGGAAAGACCTCCTGCAAGCGGGGATAGAACCCCTCCCAGAAAGGACGCGAGCGTGCCACCAGATTTTCCCACAGCCGTGATTGCGACTCGTGCAGCGCCAGCGTTGCGCCTTGGGCAAGGGGCGTTCGCGCCAGAGCCTTGTCAATGCCCATCTCGTACAGGGCATGCCCACATTCATGCGTGGTGCTGAAGAAAGCGGAAGAGAAATAATCCGGCATGAAGCGCGTGGTGATGCGCACATCGTCAATGCCGAAATGGCTGGTGAAAGGATGCGCTGAGCAATCCTGGCGGCCGCGTTTCCAGTCGAAGCCAAAGCGGGTGATCACTTCCTCGCCAAACTGACGCTGCTTCTGTTCATCATAAGGCCGATAGAGAAAATCATCCTCCACCTGAGGCCGTTCAGAGATTGCCCGAATCAACGCCACCTGTTGTGGGCGCAGCTCAGTGAAGATCGCCTGCACCTCGGCGGTTTTCATCCCTGGCTCGAACTCTGCCAGCAGCGGATCATAAATGTGTTCATAGGGGGCAAACAGGTCAGCATAACGCCTGCGCCAGTCGACGATTCTCTCCAGGTAAGGCCTGAAACGAGCGAAATCGTTCTCGGCTCGCGCTTCCTGCCAAACTCGGGTAGCCATGGTGCTCAACTGAGCCATCTCTGTCACCATGTCCTCGGGCACCTTGATCCTGCGCAGGTATTCGCGCTCGGTGACCTTGATCAACCTGGCTTGATCCGAATCGGGGTCAAGCTGCTCAGCCCAGGGCTTCAGTTCTTCCAGCAGCCGTCCGACCTCAGGGGAGGTATATTCGCGGTGCAGCCGCGCCTCCACCGTTGCCCGATGGTGGCTGCGCTCCTCAGCGCTCCCCGGCGGCATGTAGGTTTCCGAATCCCATTCGAGCAGGTTCACCACATGCTCCAGGTCAATGACCTGCTCCAGAATCGACTTCAAGCGATTGAATTTTTCTTCCATGCAAAGCTCCTTGAAACCGTATTTTCCTGCCTAGATCACTCGCCAGCGCAGCGGTGCGCCGCGCAGGGCAGCAAGCACTTCCTCGGCGATGTCCACTGCGGCGCGACGCTGAGCTTCTGCGGTCTGGGCAGCGATGTGCGGGGTGGCGATCACCCGCGGGTGTCGCGTCAATGGATTTTCGCCTGGCGGCTCCAGGGCGAATACGTCCAGGGCTGCGCCGGCGACTCTGCCCGCCTCCAACGCCGCTAGAAGAGCCGCCTCGTCAACCAAGCCGCCGCGCGCCGTGCAGATCAGGCGCACGCCCGGTTTCATTTGACGAAAGGACACCGCGTTAAGCATGCCGCGGGTCTGTCGGTTGAGTGGCGCGTGCAGACTGATGAAATCAGCGCAAGCGTACAGCTCTTCCAGCCCAACCGGCTTGGCGCCACGCTGTCGGATCGTCTCCGCTGCAAGCCACGGATCATGACCGATCACCTCCATCCCCAGGCAGCGCGCCCGCTGAGCCACCGCCGTTCCGACGTTGCCCATGCCAATGATCCCCAGCGTTTTGCCATACAATTCCACGCCGGTCAACTCATTTTTCCGCCATTCGCCAGCCTTCATGCTCCGGTCGGCCTCCGGAATCTGACGCGCCAGCGCCAGCATCAGCCCAAGCGTGTGTTCAGCTACTGCCAGGGTGGTCGCCTGGGGTGTGTTGACCACCACCACGCCCATCTCGGCGGCTGCTTCCAAATCGATGTTGTCCACGCCAACCCCAGCCCGGCCAACGACTTTCAAGCCCGGCGCGGCGACAAAGATCGCCCGCGTCACCCGGCTGCGGCTGCGCACGATCAGCGCCTGGCAATCTCCCACCGCCTGCAAAAGCTCGTCCGATGATAGCCCGGTGCGATCTTCCACATGCGCCTGGGCGCGCAAGATAGCTTTGCCTGCTTCATCCAGGCCATCGGCAATCAGCACCGTCCATTCAGACATGCCGCAGCTCTCGCCTCAAGTTTCGATTCTACCTGATTTACCCTGCCTCACCCGCCCAGGTTTACCCCGATCAAGCGACCAATCAAGAAGGTGACGGCTGCGGCCGCCAACCCAAAAGCCATCTGACGCGCTCCGGAGAAGATGGCGCTCTTCCCAGTGAACAGGGTGATCCCGGCTCCAATGATGAACAGCCCAATCATGCTCAGACCCACGCTGGCGATCACCGCCGCCATCCCTTCTAAAAAGATGAAAGCTACTACCGGGATGATTGCCCCCAGCGCAAACAAGAAGAAGGAGGTGAGGGCTGCTTCCCAGGCTGAACCGCCCAGCTCTCCCGGGTCAACACCCAATTCCTCGCGCGCCAGCGTCTCCAGGGCGCTCTTTGGGTCTTGCAGGATCTGGCGCGCCATCTGGCGCGCCTGCTCGGCTGCTACCCCGCGCGATTGATAGATCAGCGCCAGCTCCTCGGCCTCCTCCTCCGGCGCGCTGGCAATCTCGGCGCTTTCAATGCCGATCTGGTGCTCGTAGAGCTCACGCGAACTCTGCACTGAGAGCCATTCGCCTAACGCCATCGAGATCGCCCCCGCCAGCAGCCCGGCCAGGCCGGTGATCAGGATGGCCTTTCCCGAAAGCTCCGCCCCGGCGACGCCCATCACCAGGCTCAAGTTAGAGACCAACCCATCATTTGCCCCCAGCACTGCAGCCCGCAATGCGTTGCCGCCAGCGGCGCGGTGACGACCCTCGAGCTGCGCCAGGCGCCCGCCTTCGATCCCTCCAGTCCCTATCTGGGTGATATAACGCAACAGGCGGGCATGCGAACTCTCATCAGCGGCCATGCGCCGGGCGTCGGGGCGCTGGTCGTAGTCGCGCCGGTCGATCTGCTCCATCCCGATCACTGTCGGCAGGATCAGCCCCGGCCCAAAACGCCTGGCCAGCCAGCCCAGCAGTCTCGTCCGCCAGCCAGGGTGGTCAGCCGGCACGATTACGCCCGACTCCTCCAGCCGCGCCGCCCAGGTTTCAGCATGGCGTTTCTCCGTCGCTGCCATACGCCGATAGACCTCCGCCAGCTGCGCGTCCTTTTCGACCTCAGCCAGAATTTGATACAGGCGAGCGCCATCGCGCTCGTCTTGCAGGGAGGCGAGGATTTGTTTCGTTTCACGTGATCTCATTTTGCTGTACCCAATTGACCTTTCAACGTTGGATCAATAAATGTATTCATTATAACCCCACGCCCGATTGACCTGCGTGATCGAGGCATCACAGGGAAGGAGGTCAGCCAGCCCTGGCACAGACGTGCACAGAGGATGGGCTTTCGGGTAAAATCCCTTTCAGGCGGGGATCAATTCCCCGCTATTCTACTCCAAGGTGCGCCAAATTGCCCACAAAATGATTTTTGCCGGAGGTCATCCATGACTGAATCGTACATCATTGTACTGGTGACTGCGCCATCTGCCGAGAGCGCCGAAGCCATTGCTCACAGTCTGGTGGAGCAGAAGCTGGCCGCCTGTGTCAATCTCATCCCCCAAGTGCGCTCGATTTACTCCTGGCAAGGCGCGGTGCAGAGCGATGAAGAAATCCTGCTGGTGATCAAAACCCGCCGGCAGCTCTTCGACGAGAAACTCGTTCCCGCCGTGCAGGCGCTCCACCCTTACGAAGTGCCCGAGATCATCGCCCTGCCCATCGATATGGGCGCCAGGGGCTACCTGGACTGGATCCGGCAAGAGACGCTTGAGAGTTGAACCCATCTGGAGGCAGCATGAAGTACGACTTCGACACCCATCCCCCGCGGCGGGGCACCTCCAGCGAAAAATGGGATCGCTATCCCGAAGACGTGCTGCCGATGTGGGTGGCAGACATGGACTTTGTCTCTCCTGAGCCGGTCATCCGCGCTTTGCGCCAGCGCGTGGAACACGGCGTTTTTGGCTACCCGGACGATCAGCACGGATGGGAGCCGATCAAGGAGGTCATCGTTGCGCGCCTGGCGCAGCGTTACCGCTGGGTGGTGCAACCAGACGAGCTGTTCTTCTTCCCCGGCGTTATCGTCGGCTTCAACCTGGCCTGCCACCTGTTGGATGATACCCGTCCTGGGGTGATGGTACAGACGCCGGTCTATCCGCCTATTTGGAAGGCAGCCCAGGTGACCGGCAAACTCTCTCAGGAGACGGAGTTGCTGCGCTCGGCAGATGGGTCTTACAGTGTCGATTGGGATGCCTTCGAAGCAGCGTTTAACGAGCAGACCGGCTTGTTCATCCTGTGCAACCCGCACAATCCGGTCGGCCGCGTTTACCGACGCGCCGAGCTGGAGCACATGGCGCAAATTTGCCTGGAACATGACGTGCTGATTTGCTCGGATGAGATCCACTGCGATTTGACCTACCCCGGTTATGAACACCTGCCCATCGCCTCGCTGGACGGCGAAATCGCCCGCCATACGATCACGCTCATGTCGCCCAGCAAGACTTTCAACCTGCCCGGCCTGCAATTTTCATTCGCGGTTATTCAAAATCCTGAGCTACGCCGCCGCTATCGCCAGGCTGGCAAGGGTCTGGTCAGTTGGGTCAACTTGCTCGGTCGCGTGGCTGCCCTGGCCGCTTATCGCGAAGGCCAGGAGTGGCTGGATCAGTTGCTGGTCTATCTGAGGGGCAATCGCACCTACCTGGCTGAAACGATCAAGAGCGAGATGCCGGAGATTCGCATGACCATGCCGGAAGGCACCTACCTGGGCTGGCTGGACTGCCGGGAGGCAGGCATTGCGGGCAACCCGTACGAGTTCTTCCTGGAGAAAGCCCGCCTCGCCCTGGGGGATGGCGCCTTGTTCGGCCAGGGCGGCGAGGGCTTCGTCCGCCTCAACTTTGGCTGCCCCAGGGCAACGCTGGCGGAAGGGCTGGATAGGATGAAGCAGGCGTTGCAAAAGCGTGCATACATCAAGAATGATCGGGATACTTGAAATTCTCCTCCAGCATCCTTCTGCTGTAAAGCGTGCATTTCCCTCTGATGGATTTTCCAGCTTGACATTGTTCCATAGGTGAGATACTTAGTAGTGTAGCACTCAACATCGTTGTGTTACTTTGAGAATTCAGGATACGCCACAATCTCGCTCTGATATTCCCCGCTGGCGTACTCCTCCAGCAGCCTGAGCAGGTCGTTGAGGGCTGCTTCCACCGCCAGCCTGCCCCCGGTGTGCTGCGCCTCGATGGTGAAGATCGCCTCCTGTGTCGCTTCTGTCACCGCGCTTCCCTGGCTTTGCCGCCAGCACCAGCGCCGCGCCACGACTGCGCCCGAATCGGCAGTAAAAATCACCTCCCCGGCTTCGGGGTGCTCGTCGGCTGCCTCCCCCAGCGCAGTGAAACGCTCATCCCCCTTAGCAAAGTGCACGGTGATGCCCCCTCCCAGCGCAGTCCAATCGAAAGCCGCCACCGGCAAGGCATAGCGGATGCTCACCAGATTGCAGATATCCACCAGGGTATTGATGCTGGGGATATCTCCCTTCTTGGTCAGCCGGCGCAGTAGCGCCTCGGCTGCACTGCGATATTGGGTGGGATCCACGCCAAACAGGCGGAAGGCAGCTCGCCAGCCCGCCAGCGACTCGATCTCGCTCAACGGTGTGCCGCCGATGCGCTCAATAGTGCGGCGCTGTTCCTCCAGGTAAATACGGCGCAATCCTTCCGGCGTTGGACTGTTACGCATTTGCCTCCCCAGCAGGGCGCCTCCCACTAAGTGGGGGAAGCGCGCCAGAATAGCAGAGTCATAGCGGAATGGTATCCCGGCTGCGGCGTGAATTTGGCTCATGGTCGCCTCACTCATAGCGCAACGCCTCCACTGGCTCCAGATTGGCCGCCCGATTGGCCGGATACAGCCCAAAGAACAGCCCCACCGCCGTGGAGAACAGCGTCGCCAGCAGCACCGTGTCCAATCCAATTGCCGGGTTGATCTCGGCGTTGTTGGCAGCGGCGATGCGCCCCACAGCAAAGGAAATCAGCCAGCCCAGAGCAATGCCCACCAGCCCACCGAGCAGGCTGAGCACCGACGACTCGGTCAAGAATTGCACCAGGATGTCGGCTTTACGGGCGCCCAGCGCTTTGCGCAGGCCAATTTCGCGCGTGCGCTCGGTCACCGAGACCAGCATGATGTTCATGATGCCGATACCGCCTACCAGCAGCGAAATGGCAGCTATGCCCCCCAGGAAGATGGTGAGGACATTGGTGATCGTGCGAGCGGTGTCCAGGAAATCCTGCTGGGTGAGCACGGTGAAATCGTCCAGCCCAATCTCGGTGCGATGGCGGGCGCGCAGGATTTGCGAGATTTCCTCGGCAGCCAGCGGCACCGAGCGGGCATCTACCGCCTGCACCAGCAGCAGATCGACCCGGTCGCGCGTCTGGCGGCGCAACAACCGCGCCTGGGCGGTGGTCAGCGGCACCATGACGACGTCATCCTGATTGGAAAAACCGGAACCGCCCTTTGCCTCCAGCACGCCAATAATGCGGAAGGGCTGGCCCTCGATGCGCAGCGTCTCGCCCACCAGGCCTTCCTTGCGCCCGAAGAGTCGTTCGGCGGTCTCCGGGCCGATCACCGCCACCGAAGCCTGCCCCAGGATGTGCTCTTCCTGGATGAAACTCCCTTCGACAACGTTGACGTTGCGCACCGGGCTGTATTCCGGGGTGACGCCATTCAGCGTGGTGGTGGTCGTCTCGCCGGCAAAAGCCACTTTGGCATTGCCTTGCAGAACCGGCGCGACGCGAGCAACGGACGGCGCCTGGAAGTGATCGCTGATGGCAGCGGCGTCGCCCAGGGTGATCGGCTTGGGGTTGCGCACATCTTCCGAGCCGCCGCGAAAGACGAACAGCAGGTTGGTGCCGATGCCCTGGATGGAGCCGGTGATGGTGTTTTCAGCGCCGCGCCCGATCGAGATCATGGCGATGACTGCCGCCACGCCGATGACAATACCCAGAATCGTCAGGCCGGAGCGCAGCTTGTTAGCTGCCAGGCTTTCCAGGGCTTCGATCAAGGATTGCCAGTATTTCATACCTGATCCTCCACAACCACACCGTCGCGAATATGAACGATGCGCTGGCTGCGGGCAGCCACCTCGGCGTCATGGGTGACGATGATCAACGTAGTGCCACGCTCCTGGTTAAGCGTGAGCAGCAACCGGATGATCTCCTCGCCGGAGCGGGTATCCAGGTTGCCGGTGGGCTCGTCAGCCAGGATGATGGCCGGGTTGTTCACCAGGGCGCGGGCAATCGCCACGCGTTGCTGCTGTCCGCCGGAGAGCTCGCTGGGGCGATGGTGCAATCGGTCGCCCAGGCCCACCAGCTCGAGCGCTTCTCGGGCGCGTTCCTTGCGCCCTTTGATCACCCCGGCATAGCGCATCGGCAACTCCACGTTCGCCAGAGCAGTGGCGCGCGGGAGCAGGTTGAAGCTCTGGAAGACGAAACCCACCTTGCGATTGCGGATATCGGCAAGCTGGTCGTCGCGCAGATGGGAAACATCCTCCCCATCGAGGATGTAAACGCCGGAGGTCGGCCGATCGAGGCAGCCAATCATGTTCATCAGCGTGGACTTGCCCGAACCCGAAGGCCCCATGATGGCCACCACTTCGCCGCGGCGTATTTGCAGGGAGAGGCCGCGCAGCGCGTGCACTTCTACCTCGCCCATCTTGTACACTTTGGTCAGATTCTTCGCCTCAATGACCCAGTCCATAGCTGGTTACCTTTCGCGAGCCAGTTACGGCTACTGTTTCCTGCCGCGTTTATCGTTGGACAAAGGGTGGTGGGCCATTCTGGCTGAAAACCAACGGTGGGTTCAGCACAATCGCATCACCGGGTTTCAGATCACCTTCCAGCAACTGGCTCATCGTTTCGGAAGACGCCCCTAACGTGACCCGAATCGGCTCAGGGCGGCCGTTTTTGAGCACATACACCACGCGTTGCCCCTCCAACAGGCGCACCGCGCGGTTTGGCACCAGAAGCACGTCAGTCAATTGCTCCACCACGATGTTGACGGCGGCGGTCATGCCCGGTTTCACCGCCGCGTCGGCGTTGGTTAACTCCACCGTCACGCCAAAGTCCACCACACCCTGGTTGGACGTGCCCACGAGGGCCACCTCAATCACCTTGCCCTGGTACTCGCGGTCCAGGATGGCGTCAAAGACGAGCTTGACTGTCTGCCCGAGTTTGATTCGGTTGATATCCACCTCGGAAACACGCACATCAACCAGTAGGCGGGAGAGGTCGTCCAAACGAAAGCCAGGCGTACCTGGGGTCACCTGATCGCCGATTTTGCTCTCGACACGGGTAATCGTGCCGGCAAACGGGGCTGTCAGGCGCGCCTGATTGATGGCAGCCTGGGCAGCAGCCACGCGCGCTTCGGCGGCAGCGATGTCATCCGGATCGGCGCCGTCTTTGAGGCGCTCCCACTCACGCTGGGCGTCGGCAAGCTGCGCTTCCAACAGGGCGATGTCTGCCGGGTTGGGACCGTCCTTGACGCGCTCCCACTCTCGTTGCGCCTGGGCAAGCTGGGCGCGAGCCGTTGCCAGATTGGCTTCAGCAACAGCCTGGTCGGTGGCGCTGGCGGCGCCCTGCAGGCTGTTCAACCGGCGCACAGCGGCATCGTACTGTTGCTGGGCGGCTGCTACCTCGCTGAGCAGGCGGGCGCGGGTGACGTCGGTCTCCGGACGGTTCTGATACGGCTTGTAGCGCTCATTGGCGCGGTCGAGGCGATCTTTGGCCAGCGTCACCTGGGCTTTCGCTTCATCAATATAGCTCTGACTGGCCGGGGTTCGGGCGTTGCGCAGCGCCCGCTCAGCGTTCTCCACAGCCTTTTGGGCGTTCGCCAGGGCATTGGCGGCACGGGCGCGCACCTGTTCAGGATCTCGAGCGTCCTCCAGAGCCTGCTGCGCCTGTTCTAATGCCTGCAAAGCCTTTGCCTGCTGCAGCCTGGAGTTCAACAGGTCTTCCAGCGCTCTCCTGGCGTTCACCAGATCAGCCTGGGCCAGGATAATGGACTGCGGCAGGGAGGTCAATTCCAGCGATGCCAGCTCCTGACCTGCGCTGACAAGCTCGCCCTCAGCCACCAGAATGGATGCCACTGTACCGCTGGTCTGCCAGTTCAGCACAGCGGTCTGGTTAGCGCGCACCACACCGGTTGCGCCAACCGTGGCGGTCAGATCGCCGCGTTCCAGCGGCGCCGTTTGATAAGTCCCCTGAGCAGCGGCCTGCTGCACGCGATAGCGCGAGAACAGGAAAATCCCGCCTGCTACAACAAGGATTGCAATGATAAGAAACACCCATTTCTTCATCCGTCCCTCCAACTTCATCCGCCAGCCGCCTGGGGTGAACACCCTGGCCTGTACCGGCGGGATATTCTTACAGGCAATACATTGCTCATGGCCTGAACAGCAGGCGCACACCGGATTGCCCGGTTATCCGGCCATCAGCTAGCTCCGTCAACGGGCTGACTATGACCAAATCGCCTGGTCGCAGGTCACCCGCCAGAACCTGGGTATACTCTGTCGAAGCATCCCCCAGCGTCAGCGGCACGGGGAGCGCCTGCCCATCGCGCAAAACGTAGACCACGCGCTGGCCTTCGTGGAATCGCAAAGCGCGGTTCGGCACCAGCAGAGCGTCCTTGATTTCTTTGACCACCATCGTCGCCGCGGCGGTCATCCCTGGCCTGACGGCTTGGTCGGCGTCGGCGATTTCCACCACTACCCGAAAGCTCACCACGCCCTGCACCTGCTCGCCGACCGCCGATACATCCAGCACCACGCCGGAATACACCTTGCCGGGAATGCCATCGAAGGTCAAGGTCACTAACTGGCCCGGCTGAACGCGGTTCACGTCCACCTCAGAGACGAACACATCCGCCAGCATGCGCGAGGTGTCATCCAGGCGGAAAGCGAGACTGCCCGGGGTGACCTTATCACCCGGCTTGATCGAAACGCTGGTAATCATGCCGCCGAATGGAGCTTCCAGACGCGGCAGGCGCATCGCCGCACGAGCCGCCTCCAGGCGCGCCTGGGCAGCCTGCACCTGATCCGGGTCAGGGCCTTCCTTCCAGCGCTCTAGCTCGCGCAGGGCGTCGGCAAGCTGCGCCTCCAAGACAGCGATATCACCAGGGCTGGCGCCTTCCTTCGCCCGCTGCCACTTGCGCTCAGCATGGGCAACCTGGGCTTTCGCCAGCTCTACCGCGGCTTCCGCCAGGGCTACATCGTTCGGGTTGGGCGGCTCCTGGAGCTGGCGATAACGCCGCAGGGAATCTTCATAAGCCCGCTGGTCTCGCAGACGCTTTTGCTCCAGCCCTTCCAGAATCTGCTGATACAGCGCGCGGCTCTCCCAGAACATGTAGTTGCGCGGGTTCTTCCGCACCCGTTGTTCGTACAGGCGAATATCCTCGAGGGTGCGATTGAGCACCCTTTCAGCCATCAGCAGGTTGGCAGCCGCCTGATCCAGCGCGGCCTGCGGCACCGGCCGGGTGAGGATGGCCAACTGGCGTTCAGCATCCTCGAGGGTGCGGCGCGCTGCCGCCAACTCTTGCCAGGCTGCCGCCTGTAACCGAGACGGGTCGCGGGCGTCCTCCAGCAAGTTGCGGGCGTCGTCAACCGCTTTGAGAGCCCTGGCTCGCTGGATTTCCGATTCCAACAGACGATCGAGCTCGCGCTGAGCCTGGATCATCTCAGCCCGCGCCAGGATGACCGCCTGCGGCAGGGAGGTTTCGGCCAGCGTAGCCAGCGCCTGACCGACGACGACGTGGTCACCGGTTCTAACCAACACCCGCTCGACGGTGCCGCTGGTCTTCCAGGCGAGAACGGCGCTCTGGTTGGAGCGGACGAAGCCATCGGCGCTGACCGTAATTTTCAGATCGCCACGCTGCACACTCTCCGTCTCCAGATCAGCCCGCGCCAGGCGCAATCTACCCAAGACAAACCAGACCGCTCCTGCCAGCAGGAGGGTCAGGCAAAAACCAATAAGGATTTTCACCCCACGATTCATTTCCGCCGATCTTGACTGCGTATGCGTCTCAGAATGTAAATATCCTTAGAATTTTACTCCAGAGCTATTCCAACCAGCCCTGCACATGCCAGGATTCATGGATTTCTAAGCATAATCTGTGACAACCGTCACATGATCTGATGACATCTGAGACTGAACGTAAACTCTGTATCTCGGTATGATTTTCAACAGCGAAAATGACCCTCACAGGAGACGAAAAGGATGCAAGCCATACCGAGCGAGTTCCTCGCCATAGACCGAAAGACACGCGCCCGCATCCCATTCGCCGATGTTGACCTGCGCGATCCACAAGAGCGCATCCGTGACTTCGACGATGTGGTGATCCCGCTGGACGCCGAGCGCGCCATGCTGGAGGCTTCCCGCTGCGTCCACTGTCCAGACCCGGCCGCTTGCGTGAGCGCTTGCCCGGCCCACACCGACATTCCCTCCGCAATGTGGCTGATCGAACAGGGCAAGTTCCTCGAAGCCGCCCGGTTGTACCGCCAAACCAGCTCTCTGCCGGAGATCTGCGGCAGGGTCTGCCCGCATGAACAACTCTGCCAGGGTTCCTGCGTGGGCAACAAGCGCCATGCCCCGGTGTTGACCGGCGCGCTGGAAGCCTTTGTCACCGATTACGAGCGCCGCATGGGGGCTGTTAGCCTGCCGGTAGGCGCGCCTACCGGGCGGAGAGTGGCAATCGTTGGCGCCGGCCCCGCCGGCCTGGCCTGCGCCGAGCAGCTCGTGCAAAAAGGCCACCAGGTAACCATCTTCGAGGCTAAACCTCAGCCGGGTGGATTGTTGGTTTACGGCATTCCAAACTTCAAACTGCCGAAAGATGTCGTCTTCGCCCGCTGGAACGACCTTGCCCAGGCAGGTGTAACTTTTGTGGGGAACACCGTGATCGGCAAAGACCTCACGATAGACGATCTTTTCAACCAGGGTTACGAGGCGGTTTTCGTTGGGGTTGGCTCCGAGATTGACGCCCCGATGGAGGTGCCCGGCGAAGACCTGCCCGGCGTTTACAAAGCCACCGAGTTCCTGATGCGCGCCAACGTTGACCTGGAGATGCTGCCGGCAGGGATGAACGCCCGGCCAATTATCGGTCGCAGAGTGGCGGTGATCGGCGGC
>FWPU01003670.1_pt1 | contig 38044 bp, 34 predicted proteins | sample 2228361 | NCBI WGS metagenome assembly FWPU01 (sample SAMEA103939777, study PRJEB20133) | metagenome | reverse complement strand
ATGGTGGCGGGTCTTACGGACCACATCTGGAGCTTGGAGGAGCTGTTGACCCATGTTCCTGTTCCTATCAACGATTCATAGGGAGACTACCCTGCGCTTGGCTCTTGAAAAATCGGATTGGCATCGCAAGACCTCCTTCCTCTGTGGAAAAGCACGGGCAGGAGAGTGCCCGTGCTTGATGTTGCTACGATGTGCCCGTGCCCATCAGGGCGGTCTGCCACAATCCGTAGCCGACCCCGTAGCGGGCACGCACGCCGTAGTAGACGCGGTCGCGCATAAACACCTGCTCCGAGTTCGGGCTGTCCAACGCCGAGAACTCCAACGGCACATCCTGACGCTCTTGCAGTATCACAGCCCGAACGGAACGGGAAGTGTCCAACAGGAACCACTTGTCCGCATCTGCCCCTGTGATGTAGGGCGTCACGATAAGGCGCAGCTTGCCCTGTAGCACATTCTTATACGGAGTGTAGTAGGTAGGGCTACTCGCTTGCACCACAATCGGCGACTCCAGCAACTCCATCGCCAGCCAGTGCAGTTTCGGTCCTACCAACAAGGTATCGGGCATTATGCCCATCGGTCGTCCCCGATCGTCCTTGAACTCCATCATCTGCGCAATCGCTTTCTGAAGCGATTCGGTGTTCAGCGCGCCCTCATACAGATTGCTCTGTACGCCACTCTCACCCTCTTGGTGGTCCGTGTCGAACAGCAACCGCCCGTCGTAGCACACTCCGTCGACAGCGCCTCGAAGAAGTGCCTGAACCACCAACTGCTCTCGGTGGCGCACCGCCTCCAACGCTAAATCACGCACCCGCATGCGAATCATGTCGTATTGCTCGTCCTCCAGCGCACGCCGTTCCACTGCAATTGAGGCTTCCCATGTGCGGTCGCTAATCGCATACTCCAGCACACGCAGACCTGTCGGAGTACGCTCGTCCACAAACTCGCGCATCACGGGCACGGTGCCCAGCCAACCGTATTTCTGAGTCGGCAGGGTTGTGCGCACAATCGTGGCAATACGGGGCACGATGCTCTCGCCCTCTATCTGGCGGTAGGCACTGAAAAACTCAGTGCGCAGACCCGCCTCTACCAACGACAGCAAATCGCTCCGTACTAAAGGCATCTTTCACTCCCCCCTTACACGGTGTGATTGTCGATGCGGATACGCACGCGATTGCCCTCCACCAGCTCCACTGCTGTGCCTACCGTCACATTGTGCGTGCTGGTCTTGGCAACCTCATTATCGCTGACGGCGCGCACCACGACCCCCAAGTCGGCTTGCGAGTAGATTCCCGAACGGTTGTACACAAAACTCCCACGCTTGATGACCCGACAGCGGACAGCACCGTTCGCTCCGTTCGTGTTGTCCACACTCTCGAACGCCACCCCCACAAAGCGCAGGTTCGGCGCATCACTGGCAGGCACAAGGTAACCCGTATTATCCACACAAACCAACGCCCCCTTCCAGATTTTAGCATTCGCCTTCACCAGATAGGCAATCAGCAACCCCTCGCGTTCCAAAGTCTCATACGGCTGACTCAATGCTGGCATCACCGCACCTCCTTCCGAGCGTTCAGAATCTCGATCGGGTTCAAATCTGGAAATGCCCGACGCACGAACGCCAACTCCTCCGCATCGAGCGTGGGCAACTCCTGCTCTGGCACAGGCGCAACCTCCCCAAGCAACACACGAGAGGGCAAACTCTCTACAAAGCGTCGGAACAGCTCGGCAATCGAGAGGCTCTCTCCACTAAACTGCACAGTCGCTTCCCCATGAGTGAGGATTGCCTCAGCAAACGCCACCTGTTCAGGGGTCAACTGCCCCTTCAAAACCCAGCGTTGAATCTGCTCACGCACCTCATAAGCGCGCAACTGCGCCTCTAACTCGCGCACGCGCGCTTCCCAAAACCCATCCATTTGCGCAGTCTCCATCCACACAACCTCCTCTGCTGATACAGGAGTGGTCGCACGAAAGAGTTGAGCGCTCGCCACGCGCGGGTTGCCAGTCACCGACACCTCCAGCACACGGCTCAAATCCCGACTCAGCCCCACGCTAAGCCCCCGCACCCGCAACCGTTGAAGCAGAGCATCCGCCTCAGGCAATAGGGCAATCTGGGCATATAACCCCGTGCCCTCCTGCCACAGGCGCACCACCCAGCCCAGCAAAAAGGGCGAGGGGCGATGCTCCACAAACACGGGCACAGGCGCACGAAAATGGGACACCAATCGCCGAAGATGCGACTCGGTAATCACAACCCCCTTATCAGGATACACACCCACCTCTAACAACTTCGCATGGCGAAACACCCACTCCATCCGCACAACGCCTCCGTACCCCATGCAGACGCACAACACCTCAACTGTCAACCTGTCGGGAGCCATACTGAGGGGGTTCACTACCCAAATTCCCAACTACAACGAGGAACATCACAAGGAGAACCTTCACAAGAGAGAACTGGTGGGCCCGGCAGGACTCGAACCTGCAACCAAGCGGTTATGAGCCGCCCGCTCTGCCATTGAGCTACGGGCCCCCTCCGTAGGCTTAATTATACCGTATGCACCCCCCCAAAGTGGAGTGATTCTCAATCCACTTGAGCCGCTGCCGAAGGCTCGGATGGACACTATCCGACGATTCAAGAGGGTCGCACCTGTTTAGGGCGTAAATCTTGCATAGGGCAGAACGAAGCGAGTCCGCTCCGTATTCGCTTATCGCAAAGGCATCTGCTTCGCGCTCATGGCGATGCCTTAGCCACACCATCGGCAGATTAAGTGCAAAAAACAGTATCCCCATCAAGAGCACCCCTATCCAGTTAGGTAAGCGCTCCGCTAAGGGAGCTAACCCCACCGTCAGCCCTACTGCAGTTCCCAACAGATACACCCAAAGCCGTACCAGTCGGCGTCGCTGGGCAAGGTGCGCTACCTCATGTGCCAACACCGCCAGCACCTCCCGCTCGCTGAGATTCGCCATCAGATAATCGCTAATCGCTATCCGTCCCCCCGGCAGGGCGAAGGCGTTTGCCATACGCGCACGCCTCCCATCTAACACCACGACCTCAACCCCGTATAACCCTATCGAACGCGCCAACCGCTGCACTTCTGACTGTAAACTGGTGGTAAGCGAAAGGGAGCGCACGGGCAACACCCAACGCCCGCGATAGAACAGCACCGCCAACCCCACTGTAGTCATCCCCATAGCGCCTGCAATCAGCACGCCCAATGCTCCCTCCGTATGCCACCCCCCCTTAAGCGTATACCCCAGAGTCAACAACCCCATGCATCCTATTACTAACGGCGCCACCTGCTCGAAAACAAAGCTAATTCGCACCCGCACATAGTCCCCTAAGGAAAGCTCAAGCCCCCGATGAAAGCGCTCTATTGGGTAGAGTTTCCAAAACATTAGCGCGAACTCGCCCAGCAAAAGCACCAGCCCCCAGCCCAGACTGAGCGCAATCCAAGGCTCTCCTCGAACAGTGCTCATCCCGTAAGCGATGAAGAGCACCCCTAACTTAAGACCCATAGATAGCCATACCCACCGCTTAAGGACACGCAACACACGGAAGAACTCAGCAGGCTCCCGTAGGGAAATGTGCTGAACGAGTGCCCAGCCTCGCCAGACCAAAAGCACACTCATCACAAACAAAACAAACCAAACCACCAGAAGGTATTATCGGCAAAACCCAAGAGGATAGAGCATCAATTGGGAATTATGGGCATGTGTATCTCTCCTTGCCGAAAGGGTTCAAAAAAGGTCCCAGCTGTAAACCCCAATGGTGGGCGGTGTTGGACTCGAACCAACGACCTCTTCGGTGTGAACGAAGCGCTCTACCACTGAGCTAACCGCCCACGCCTCTGGTGCGCGGGGTGGGACTCGAACCCACACGGGCTACGCCCACATGGCCCTCAACCATGCGTGTCTACCAATTCCACCACCCGCGCTGGAACGCCCTTATTATACCCCATCCAATTCCCTGCCTGTCAAGACTAACCCCATCCACCACATCCAAAATGGGGTATAATAACTTGTAGAGGAAATAACTATGAGCACACGAAAGGGTCTTTTGAGTTTCGCACTTGCGCTCTGCGTGAGCACACTCGGCGCACAAACCGTCTACTCCACGAGCTTCGAGGAGTTTACTGCCAACCAGACGATTGTAGGACAATATGGGTGGCTTGAATTCCATCTTGACAACCCAGCGAATCCAAACACCTGCATCATCCGTACCGAGCTTGCCCGAACAGGGTCTAAATCCGCAAAGGTAACCCCCTCGAACGGTGCTACTTCCAGCTGGTGGTGGAAAGGGGTAGACCATGACACCAACGGCACGGGGTTCATCATCGTCATCTGGGATATGTACCTCACCGCAAGCACACTCCAAGGCAACTACGGAATCGACATGTACACCCCAGATGTAGACCGAATCGCTTCCGTGCGTGTCAACTTCGCAGACCAGATTGAAATGGTCGGCTTTCCTGGGGGGCTTCAAGAAGTGATTACAACCAGCCTAACCTACACGCGCAACACATGGGCGCGTTTCAAAGCGGTGCTCAACTATAACACTCGCACGATGGAGCTCTTTGTAAACGGAGAGTCTGCAGGCTCCACGGAGATGAATCCCGCCGCAAGCAATGTGTTTGGTGATGCGGATATCTGGCACTTCAATATCGGAAGCGACTCCAACGACAGCGGATACTACGACAACCTCATCATTCTCTACTCTGCAACGACTCCTGTTGAGGGCGATGTGGACGGCAACGGTTGTGTGGATGATGCCGACCTGTTGGCGGTGTTGTTCGCCTTCGGCGGAAACGATGTCCAAGCGGATGTGAACGCCGACGGTATTGTTGACGACGCCGACCTCTTAACCGTGCTCTTCAACTTCGGGAGCGGTTGCTAAAGCGTTCCTTCTAAGCCTCCCTCGCAGAAGGGAGGCTTTACGCCTTCACCCGCATCTGAGCAGGTAAGTGCTCAGGTAACAACTCTTCTGCATCGGGTGGGGCGAGCACCACCGATGCCTCAATCACATTCTCCAGCTCACGCACATTGCCCTTCCAGCAGTGATTTTGCAATATCCTCAGCGTTTCAGGATTGAGAGTTCGCAGGGCACGCCCGTTTTCCTCGGCATACTTGCGCACAAAATATTCCGCAAGCAAGGGAATATCCTCTGGGCGCTCCCGCAACGGAGGCAGATGAAGATGAACCACCTTCAAGCGGTAGTAAAGGTCCTCTCGGAAGTTGCCTGCGGAAATCTCCTTCTCGAGGTCTCGATTAGTAGCCGTGATGAGGCGCACATCGATAGGAATCGTCTCGTTGCTTCCCAGTCGTTGAATCTCGCGTTCTTGAATCACGCGTAGAAGCTTCGCCTGAATCAGCAAGGGAATCTCGCCCACCTCGTCCAGAAAGAGCGTGCCTCCGTTTGCCGACTCGAACTTCCCGATGCGGTCAGTATCAGCACCTGTGTAGGCGCCCTTCACGGCTCCAAACAGCTCCACCTCTATCAGTGTCTCGGGAATCGCCGCACAGGAAACCGCCACAAACGGTCCGTTCGCACGACTGCTCTTCTCATGAAGCATGCGGGCGATGAGCTCCTTGCCCGTGCCACTCTCGCCCGTAATCAGCACTGAGGCACGCGTATCCGCAACCCGTTCGACCGTCTCCAACACCTCGCGAATCGCGCGACTCTGCCCAATAAAGACCGTCTGCTTCTTGGGCGGTTTCCCTTTTTTGCTGACTTTGGATTGCGCACCTTGCTCAAGGAGCGCATTCCGCACCACCTTGCGCAGAGTGTCCAAGTCCAACGGTTTGGTCAGAAACTCGTAAGCGCCTGCACGAATCGCTTCCACCGCCATCGGTATCGTGCCGTAGGCGGTCATCATCACCACAGCAGTCTGGGGATAATCGGCGCGTATCTGTTTCAGTAGCTCCAACCCGCTCATATCGGGCATCACGACATCGCTCAGCACCACATCCACAGGCGTCTCCAGAAGAATCCGCAACGCCTGATGCCCACCCTCCGCGAGATGGACATGATAGCCCTCCTTCAGGAAGGCACGCTCCAACACTCTGCGAATGTTCAACTCATCATCCACTATCAGGATTGTCCTTCTCATCGAGAGCACCTACCCGTTCCAAAGGGTTCCTCTGTCAAACGCCCAACGAAAAAATTCATCAAACTTCTCATCAGCCTCTCTCTGGATTAAATTTTCGGTAAGCAGAGCGTGAAAATAGAGCCACCTTCAGAATGGTTCTCTACTTGCACGCGCCCACCGTGTCCTTCCATTATCTTTTGGACGATACTCAACCCCAATCCGGTTCCCCGCGTGCGGGTGGTGAAAAAGGGATTGAAAATACGGTCGCGAATTTCCTCTGGCACTCCTGAACCTGTGTCCTGAATCTGAATCCAGACCTCATGCGACGACTCTGACGCCACTACCCGCACCGTGCCCCCCTCAGGCATCGCCTGGAAAGCATTCTGAAGCAGATTGCGCAACGCCTGTTCCAGTCGGCTGGGGTCAGCAAAAACCATGAGAGCCTCAGGCACCTGAATTTGCACCTTGAAAGCATTCTGCTTGAGCAGAGGGGCAAACGCCCGCAACGCTCGCTCCACTAACGGCTTGAGCATAACCTGCTCCCGTTGAATCTGGAACGGCTTGGCAAACTCTAAAAACTCCTCTGCAATCTCGGCAAGGCGCACCACCTCTTGCTCAATAACTTCTATATAAACCCGCATTCCATCGGGCACTGGTTCATAACGCAGGAGGTCCACCGCACCTTTTAATGCAGTCAGCGGGTTGCGAATCTCATGGGCAATCGTGGCGGTCATCTGCCCAACCGTAGCCAGCCGTTCCACCTGGCTCAGACGCGCCTCCAAGTTGACATACTCCGTAATGTCCTCAAAAAGCACCACTGCACCCTGATGGAGCGTTTGCTTCCCACGAGATAGACCCGACTCAATAGGAGAAGATGATCGGCTCTGCGCCACAAGCGGGGTCACAGTGAAATTGAGCATTCGAACCCCCTGCGGAGGGTTCCGCAACTCTACCTTATAGACACTTCGTGCCCCCTGCCCCGCCACCACTGCCTGAATCGCTTCCATCAGAGCGTTTCGTTTCTCCGAGGGGATTGCCTCTGCCAACTGCTCCAACAGCTTCGTATAATGCTGGTGCATCATCTCCCGCGCCGAGTAGCCTAAAATTCGCTCCGCTGTGCGATTCCATGTCGTAATCCGCCCCTCCGTGTCGACCGTGAACATACCCGAACCCAAACTGCGTAAAATGTTGTCGCGGAACGCCGCCAACTGCTGGTTCTCTATCAGTCGCTGTTTCGCTTCCTGATAAAGACGGGCGTTCTCAAGCGCAATCCCCACCTGATTCACAAACGCTACTAACAGTTCCACCTGTTCAGGAGTGAACATCCCTCCCTGATCGGCATTATCCACCAACAGCACTCCGATGCAGTTGCCGTGCACCACTATTGGCAGTACGCAATAACGATTCGCCCCAATAGCGCGCCCAAACCCACGCAAAGGCTGAACCTCGTGTCGCGCATCCTGCACGACTAACGGAATCCGTTTTTGGGCAACAATCCCAATCACTCCTTGCCCCCGCCGAAATCCCCGCGGCGAGAACATCCCCGCATGATAGCCGTGCAGAAATCGCGGTACATAGACACGAGACGAATCTTTCTGCAAAAAAAGCGCACAGCGCGAAAAGCCCACCTGCTCGGCTATCTGGCGTGCCACAATCTCGAACAACTTATCAATATCCAAGACGGAAGTCACAACCTGAGTGAGGTCGCTTAAGGTGGTCAAGCGCTGGATATTCCGATGAAGCCTCTCATAAAGGCGAACGTTCTCAAGGGCAAGCGCAACCTGTGTGACAAAAATCGTGAACAAGCGGAGGTCCTCCTGACCAAAAGGCGGAGACGGAACAAGGCGTCGAATAGTCAGCACCCCAAACACCTTGTTTTCGCGGTCGCGCAACGGCACGCAAATCGAACCGCTAATCTCAGGACGACGCTCCACCCCACGCAGTTGGGGACTCAGCTCAGGGTCTGTAATCAGCATCGGCTCCCCTGTAAGCGCAACAATCCCCGCTATGCCCTCGCCTAACGGCACTTGCGCTTCTGCAATCATCGTCTCGGGCAAACCATAGCTGGCGACAATACGCAAGGTCTCGGTTTCGGGGTCAAGGAGCATAAGAGTACACGCATCGGCGTCCATCGCTTGAGTGGCTCGGCGTGTGGCTATTTTCAGAAACTGCTCCAATCCCTCGGTGCCCGATGCCAGCGCGCTTTCATAGAGATTCGCCACCGCCGTCAGCCGACGCTCCGACTGCAACCGCAAACTGCTCAACTCCCGATAAAACCGCTCATGGCGCCCCAACAAAAGCGCAACCGAACCCACCAGCTCCCACAAAGGTTCCAAACGACGCTCAACAGGAACCCTCAGCACATAATACAACTCCGCTATCGAAAGAGGCACCATGCCCCACGCCCACCCATCCTGCTCGTGCCAGTAAATCGTTCCCCCTTTCCCACCTGGTTGCGTACGATCCGAGCGCACCTCCGAAAGCAACGGCTCAGGAAGACAGACCTCAAGTTCTATCGGGGCTTGAGCCAACACCATCGGATGCCTCCGCTGGGGAAGCACTACCAGGGCATTCCACACCTGTGCCTTCTCGGCTACCTTGCGTATCAAGTGCGTCAGCGCCTCAGTGCCCGAACCCTCCGTCGCAGCTTGCACAACCTCGACCACCCAGTCCATATGCCACACCACAGAAGAGTTTTTCCACTTTTCTCCCGCTCCTCCTGCCACTTCGGCAGGAACTCTCATCCGAATGGAGAACTCCCCCAAACAGACGAAACTCAAAAATGGAGGTTCACGAATGAGTCAAGTACGATTAGGGTTCATCGGCAGCGGAGGCATGGCACGCCACCATATGAATGTGCTTCATCAAAGGGTTCCATCTGCCACTATCGTGGCAATCACCGAGCCGAGCGAAGACCAACGACGCGCCACGCTCGAACGGTTCCCCCATCTGCAAGGCGTAGCGTTCTACAACGACCACCGCGAAATGCTTGAAAAAGAGCAACTGGACGGTGTGCTGATTATCTCACCCCACACCCTTCACTTCCCCCAAGCGATGGACGCCCTTGACAAGGGACTCCATGTGATGATTGAAAAGCCGATGGTCTGCACGCTCGAACACGCCCGTACGCTTGTCAAACGGTTTCGCGAAACAGGCAAAATCGGGCTGGTCGCCTATCAACGACACTACATCCCTATCTACCGCTATGTCTACGAGGGCATCCGTCGGGGCGAAATAGGAGAACCCCATTTCGTGCAAGCCATCAACCTGCAAAACTGGATGCGCGGTACCGCTGGCACTTGGCGTCAAGACCCCGCCCTCTCAGGCGGAGGGCAACTGAACGATACAGGCTCACACCTTGTGGACTTCCTGATGTGGGTCATCGACGCGCCCGCCACGAAAGTGAGCGCCTATATCCGATACTTTGACCGCCAAGTGGACATCAACTCGGCACTCGCCTTCGAGTATGCCAACGGCACCATCGGCAACCTCTCGATCATCGGCAGTACCACCGTCGGCTGGCACGAGGAAATCACCATCGTCGGTGCGGAAGGCACCTACCTCATCCGCCATGACCGCTTGGAGTTCTGTGATGCCCATGGTAACCGCTACCCTGTAGAAAACCTCCCTGAGGGCAATACGCCTGTGGAGAACTTTGTACAGGCGATTCTTGGCAATCAGGGGGTCCAATCACGCCCAGAAGATGCCCTCAAGGTGATTGCGTTCACCGAATCGGCATGGGAGTCTGCGCGCCAAGGCGGAAACGCAGTTCCCATCCCCACCGAGTAATCTGTCCCCTGCAAGGTTCCCCTCGTTGACGGAGGAACCCTGCTCTCTTCTTGGTTCCCCCCGTCAACGGGGGGAACCTCAAGGAGGGGGGCAAACTCAGGTCTACCGACGCTCCGTCTCCCACATAGCAGGGTTCCACAGCATCGGTTTATACATCCACCAGCTTGCAAGGTCGCGCTGGTCGCTGAAATGAGGGGAGTTCGGGTTCTCGCTCTGCCCAGGTGGAAGCACATTCTCGCCATAAGCAGACTTGCCGAACTGGATAATCTGGATGTAGGAACCCCGGTCTGTGTAGGGCACCCCTGCTAATGCATTCCCCCAGTTCATGCGAGGGGCACGATAGCGCCAGCGGGTCATATCCTCGCCATACTGACGCTTGAGCTGGGTAAGCGCGTCCGCAAGTGCAATCGTCAGCAGTTCCTCTGGTTTCTTGCCGTTGAAATAGTCATACAGTCGGGGGACAGGAGCGCGTCTGTCTTTGAGCGCATAGTAGATATAACTCGGCTGGATTGCCATACGGAACAGATCAGGGCTGAAGAAGTTGCCAAGGTCGTCGGCAAAGACGCGGGTACGAGTGGCATCCAGCCACGCATCCCAGATTGCCTTAGCGGTACTGCCCTCCCGCTCGTAGCAATCCCAAGCAGAAAGCACCTGAAGTACCTGCTTCATTTCGGGCGTCAGATTCTTCTCGTTGCGGCGGATAATCGCCAGCATTTCGGGCAGGAGCTTGCCCGCATCCTCGTCATACTCGGCTATGTCGCGTATCATCGCCTTGATGTCGTCCAAAGTCAACAGGGGTTTCCGATTAGCGAGGTCAATCAGCCGATAGACGCGGAAGATAGCGCCCCACACGGGCGTATCGGCATTCTCCCACCACACGACAGGCTTATTGTTCCAGTTCATAATAAACCCGCGCTTGGGATTAATCACCTTCGGCATCTGCTCGAACGGCATAATTCCCTGCCAATCGTATTCGCCTGTGCCCAGCGCGGGCAAGCGGGGGTCCACTCCCTCTGCACGAATGGGCACGCGCCCGCCATACCAGTAGCCAATATCCCCCTCCTTGGTCACTGCATGGAGATTAAAAGAGGTAGGGGCAAACGACGCAGCACGCTCAAAGTCGCGGATGGTGCGCGCTTGATAGAAGCCATAAAGCGTGCGCATCATCTCCAGCTCTTTGTCCCAATAGCCCATCGCCTTCGCCAGCGCAAGGTTATTGCGACGGTCGATGCCCACAATCGGACCATGCACCGAGCGATAGACCGTTATCTCCACAGGGTCGATTCCTTTGACGCGGATAACCTCCGTGCGCTTTTCAAAGTTGCGCCACGCACCTTTGTACCAATACTGCTCCTGATTTTCGGGGTTGAGCTTCTCAATAAACACATCCACGAGGTCGCCTATGCCGGAGGTGAAGGTCCAAGCGCCATGAGGGGTCATCCCTATTAGCACACCGGGAATGCCCGGAAACCCCATGCCCATCACATTGATTCCAGCTCCAACAAGATGCACCTCCGCTGCGATATGGGGAATGCTAAAGCCCATCTGAGGCGCGCCCACAAGAATGGGGTAGCCAGTAGCAGACTTCTTGGGATGGACGAGCATGGCATAACTGCCGAGCTGGGTAAACAACCCATGGGCACGCGCGAACTCGACTTGCGCCTCCCCCGAGGCGATACGAAGCGCGGGCAGAAGCACATCCAACCCCATATCGGGCAGAGTCTCAAGGTGGCGACGCAGACTCTCCAGTGTCTTACGCGGGTCTACCCGATGTGCCTTCCGAGTCTCATCCTCTGGGGGAACACTGGTGGGCGAAGTGGGGTCTTGAATCCATAGCAGGTCGTTCGCCCATACGGGCGCGAGGTCCTTATTGCGCGCCTTCAGCAGTTGATAGAGGGCGTAGTTGCGCAGGTCGCCCGCCGCCACAACGCCCCCAAACCGTCGGGACATCATCACCCCGATCGCCACTGTATCGGTAGGACGCCAAGGGCGAGGCTCTATCCCGTGCTCGGCATACTGAGGGGGAAGCTGATTCGTTCGCTTCGCCTCATCTATCCAAGCGTTCACCCCGTCCGCAAAGCCTCGGATGGCAGTCTGATGCTCCTCAGGTAGGCGAGCAATCTGGTTGAGCATCTCCTCTTCCGTATAGCCTTCGGTTCGGGCAGATTTGTCCTGTTCCAGTGCTGAGGCGCCCATCATCTCTGCAAGTTCCCCTCGTGCCTGCCTTCGATACATCTCCATCTGCCACAAGCGGTCTTGGGCAATTGCGTAGCCGTTGCCATAAAACAACCCATACAGGCTGTCGGCTTGAATATGGGGAACCCCATAGCGGTCGCGATAGATGCGCACCGTCTCGCCACGCACACTCAGACTCGTAACTTGCGCACTGGCACTTACTATAAGGCTCAATACAACCAACAGAAAGCCGTTCCGACGCATAGTAGTACCTCCTTGTAATCGCTTATGGCTTTCGACTCATGGGTCGAAATCTCCTGCTTGCTCTGCTCCAATTCTCCTGACAAGCGAAAGACTCAAAACATTCTGCAAAATTCCGATAATCAAGGTGAGGTGAGCGCAATGACGGAACCGGTCACCCCTCCAGTGCGGGTAGACCCGATACGCGTGGTTCCGAAGGAGGAGCGGAAGGAACGCCCCCCTAAGCGGGAAACCCGACCGAACCCTCCGAAGCACCCTTCCTCACCAACCCCGAATGAGGAAGAAACGCACCAGCTGGATGTGGAGGTATAAACGATGGCGGAACTGATGGTGCTACTTCAAGCCCTGCTGTTGGTGGCGGGGTGGTTGCTGTTCCTGCGCGCGCAGGCTGAGCTGCGCGCCCAAGTGGCGCGCCAATCGCTTACAGGAGAACTGGAATCGCTTCACCAAACCCTCGATGCGCTTCTCACACGACTCATTCAGGAAAACGACCGCGCTGAGCAACTCCTCGAATTGCTAAGGGCACAAACACCTCACGAATGCACCCAATCAGAAGAAAACACCGAGACCCCCACCCAAATCGGAAGCGATTCAGGGTATAACCTATATCGTCAGGAATCGCCCATTTTCAGCGCAATAGTGCAGTTAGCCCAAGAGGGGCTTAGCCCCGCAGAAATCGCGCGCCAAACAGGCTACGCACTGGGCGAAGTGGAACTGATTCTGAACCTAAATCGTAGACATATGGAGGAAGACCGATGAAACGATGGCTTTACTTCGGCAGTAGTACGCTTATCATGCTCCTTGCGGTTGGGTTAAGCGCATGCGGGAATAAAGAGCAACCAGTTGCGACTATCAACGGAAAACCGCTTTCTCAAGAGGAATACTATCGCCGTACCGAACAGCTCCCAACGATTGCCCAAGTCGTCGGCACGCAGATTATCACTCAACCAGCAGGCTACGCCGCGCTTCTTCGCATGGTACGCGAGCAAATCCTCATCGATATGGCACAAGAGGAAGGCGTGATGCCAACCGACCAACAGGTCGAAGAGCGTGTCCAACGAACCTTCCGAGAGAACCCCCAGATTAAGCAGGCAATCACAGAGCAGAAGCAGATTACCCTCGACGATTTCCGGCGCGAGGTGCGTGCCCAACTCATCGTGTTCAACCTCCAAACAAAGGGCGTAACCGTCACCGAACAGGAGGTACAAAAGTTCTACGAGGAGAACAAACAACGATTCTATCGCCCCGCCTCCGCTACCGTGCGTGCCCTCACCGTTCGCAACCCCAATATACTCCAGCAAATTGATGACGACCTCAAGCGAGGGTTCAACTTCCGCACAATCGCTCAGAAATACGAGCAGAATCCCGCCGCAGGAGTGCAAACAGGAGAAACCGAGATTGCGCTGGAAGGTCCCGTAGAAAACACTCCCCAGGGGCAAGCGTTCCTAAGGCTCCGCAACGCTCTCAAGGATGTGAAGCCAGGCGGGATTACTGGCTGGATCGACTTCGGTCAAGAGAAGGTACGGATCGAGGTCATCACACGCAACCCCGGACGCCAACTGCCCTACGAGGAGGTTAAGGAGGCAATTCGGGAGCAACTGATGCTTCAAAAAGGCGCCCAAACAGGACGCGACCTCAACCTCGAACTGGCAAAACGCATGGCGAACGCCAAAATAGAGGTTTTAGCACCTCAATGGAAAGAGCAGTTCGCTAAAGATATGGAACAGCTCAAGAAAAACCTCGAAGAGCTCGAGAAGCAGAAACAGCAGACCGGACAAGCCCCAGCAGGTCAGCAACCTACTCAACAGTCGAGCTCGAGGTAGCCGATGATTTACATCGTAGGGCTGGGACCGGGTGGTGCCTCAGAGATGAGCGCAAACGCTCTGGGAGCGCTTCGTCGCGCCAAGAAAGTACTCCTTCGCACGGAAAAACACCCCGCGATCAGCGCTCTACGGCTGGCAGGCATCGCGTTCGAATCGCTCGATTCGCTGGAACTACCCCCTGACCCTCAGGCACGAAGCCGCGCCCTCGCCGAATATGTCATCCGCACAGCGCAGGAGGTTAGCCCCCTCGCCTATGCCGTACCCGGACATCCCCTCATCGCCGAGGACTCCGTGCGTATCGTGTTAGAGCAAGCACGGGAGCACAATATTCGCACTACCATCGTGCCAAGCCGAAGCTTCTTGGAACCCGTGCTGGAAGCCGTCGGCTATGAGATGAGCCACGGGCTTCAGGTGATCGACGCAGGCTCCCTTCCACAGGTGCAACCCAATCCTGCGCTCGCCCAAATCTACTACCAACTGGAGAACCCCGAACTGGTGAAGCGAGTCCAACAGGCACTCCTTCAGTACTACCCTCCCGACTTCCGCGTCACCCTCGTGCATGCAGCGGGCATGTTGGGGTTCACGGAAGTGCTTCCTGTACCCATCGAGAGCCTCGCCCAGCAAAAGTACGACCCGCTTATAAGCCTGTTTGTGTCCCCTTGCCCTCAGCGCCAGCGTCGCTACGAGGGCTTCGAGGGGCTTGTGGAGGTGGTCAGGGCTTTACGCGGTCCCGAAGGATGCCCTTGGGATAAGGAGCAAACCCATCAGAGCCTCATCCCCTACCTGATAGAGGAAGCCTATGAGGTCGTGGAGGCAATTGAGCGCAACCAGCCGTCAGCCCTGCGCGAAGAGTTGGGCGACCTCTTGCTTCAGGTGCTGATGCACAGCCAGATTGCAAGCGAATCAGGGCAGTTCGATATTCATCAGGTAATCCAAAGCCTGATAGCCAAACTCACCGAGCGCCACCCCCATGTATTCGGGGATGTACGCGCCGAAGATGCCGAAACCGTGCTTCAAAACTGGGACCGCATCAAGCGCGAGCAAACCGCTCAGGAGTCAATCCTTGAGGGAATTCCCCGCTCCATGCCCGCCCTCTTGCGCGCGCTGGAGGTCTCCAAACGCGCCGCAAGAGCAGGATTCGAATGGGAGAACATTCAAGGAGTGTTCGAGAAACTGGAAGAGGAACTTACCGAGCTTCGCTCCGCTATCGAGCAAGCCAACTCCCAGCGCATCGCAGAGGAGATAGGCGATGCCCTCTTCACGCTGGTCAATATTGCCCGCCACGCACGCCTCGACCCCGAAGATAGCCTCCGTAAAATGGTCGACCGCTTTATCGCCCGCTTCCAGTGGATGGAACAGACCGCCCGCCAGCAAGGACGCTCTCTCGAAAGCCTCACCCCCGACGAGTGGGAAGAACTGTGGCAGAAAGCAAAGAGGGAGTCGTAGATGAGCATCGCACCACGCCCCCATGTCCGAAACCTCACACCTTACAAACCCGGTAAGCCCCCCGAACTGCTCAATCAAGAGCTAGGGCTAACAGAACTCATCAAACTCGCCTCGAACGAGAACCCGCTTGGTGCATCGCCTCTGGTCTATCAAGCCATCCAAGAGGCACTGCCCACCATCCACCTCTATCCCGATGGGGGTTGCCAAACACTTAGAACTGCTATCGCCCAGTTTTATAACCTACCTCCAGACCACTTCATTTTCGGAAACGGTTCCGATGAGCTGATTCACCTCTTAGGAGTAGCCTACTTAGACCCCGACGATGAGGTCATTATGGCAGACCCCGCCTTCATTCGCTACGATGCGTGCGCCCTTCTGAACAGGGCACGCCTGCACAAAGTGCCCCTTACCCCTCGCGAGTTCCGTCACGACCTGCCCGCCATGCTCTCACAAGTCAACGAGCGCACAAAGCTCTTCTTCCTCGCCAACCCCAACAATCCCACAGGCACTATCGTGACCAAAAGGGAACTGGACTGGCTCTTAGAGCACCTACCCGCCCATGTGCTTCTGGTGTTGGACGAAGCCTATTTTGAATACGCAGACCATCCAGAGTACCCAAACGGGATTGAGTATGTGCGGGCAGGTGGCAATCTCATCGTGTTACGCACTTTCTCGAAGGCATATGGGTTGGCAGGGCTACGAATCGGCTACGGAATCGCCCGCCCAGAGATTCTGGACGCCCTTGAACGCGTACGCGAGCCGTTCAATGTGAACACGCTCGCTCAAGTATCGGCAGTCGCAGCGCTCAAAGACCAAGCCCATGCAGAACGCACCCGCACACTCAATCGCCAATCGCTGGACTATCTGCAAGCAGAGTGCGAGCGGTTGGGATTACACACCGTGCCCTCCTACGCAAACTTCCTGCTAATAGAGGTAGGCGACAAAGCAGAAGCAATCGCTCAATCCCTGCTTCGGCAAGGAGTGCTGGTGCGCACGGGCGGGGTGTTCGGACTGCCCACCTACCTGCGTGTGAACACGGGCACCGCTGAGCAGAATCGACGCTTTGTGTCCGCATTAGAGCACGCCCTTCAGGAAGTGAGGGGATGAGCATGCAAAACCGAACCCCTTCTGACTCCCTCCCCGAACCCCCTCCTTCTCCAAACAGGGAAGGAGCCGAGACCCTGCAGGACACTCCGAATCATGAGACCCTTCACCAACACGATACCAAGACACCACTTCCCCACTCCCCTGACCCCACCGAGTATTGGAAGAAACTGTTCATACTCGGCTTCTTTGTGGCGCCAGTGGTGCTCACGGTTATAGTGCTTCTTTCGCCTGCGGTTCGGGAACTGCGCACCGCCCAGCTCGCAAAAAACGACCAGCTCATTCAAGCCGTGGAGGCGGGAGACCTCCAGCGCGTTCAGCAGTTGATGAGCCAAGGGGCAAATGTGAATGCGCGCACCCGCGCGGGACTAACCGCCCTCAGCCTTGCGGTGATTCACGGACACGACGAGATTGCGCTCTGGCTCATCCAGCAAGGCGCAAGTTTAGATGCACGAGACCGCTCTGGCGACCGCCAGCAGAAATATCCAGGCTACTCCCCCGTGCACTATGCGGCGCTCTATGGGCGTACTCGCGTGCTCTCTGCCATGCTGGATGCGGGCGTCTCGGTGAACTTACGCGACCGAAACGGCTATACCTTGCTGATGTTGGCAAGCGAGAACGGGCATTTAGAAACGGTGAAACTCCTGCTCAAGCGCGGTGCCGACCCCTTCGCTCGCAGTGCCTTAGGCGAGACCGCGTTGGACTGTGCACGGCGCAGTGGCAACCCTGAGCTGATTCAACTGTTGACCCAAGCTGTTGCTAAAGGCTCTCCAAGAGGCGCGCCAGCGGGCGATTGAGCGCATCTAATACCGCGCTCGCAACCGCGCGCCCAAGGTCCGCACGCACAAACGCACTCCCTACTAACTCTTGGCGTGTCTCCCCCTCTTGCCACAGGAGAAAGGCGTTCACAACGGAACGCTCGGTATCGGTCGAGGTCTCTTGCACCTCGATCAGCGAAAGGTTGACACTGGCAGGCAACAGGGGTTTTAGCGCGTTCAGGATTGCTTCTGCTATCAACGGGGGCAGTTTCGCCTCGCCTTCAGCAGTGCCTTCCAAACTGCGCCCCTCGTACCATAGGTAGACATGCGCCTTTGCCCGACGCCCTTCCCGCTCGTAAGAAACACTCTGAATCCGCACGCGCCGTTCGGGGGGGCGCGTTTCCCCCACCACCGCCTGCATCGGCAGGGTCAACTGGCTTCCAGTCGCAGTTGCGGTGCCCTTCATCATCATACATTCCTGGCTCGCCAGATTGATGAGGTTGTCCACTGTCGCCGCATAGTGAACCTGCTCGCGTTCGCGCGTACGCTTCCCACCTTGATAGCCATAAGAGACCGAAATGCTCATATCCACATCAGGGACGCGAATTGCCGAGACAGTACGGCTAATATGGTGTGCCAGCAACCCCGCCTCTTCACGCCGACGCAAAGTCGCAATCGCAAACTCGTCCCCACCCCACCGACAGACCACATCGGTTTCGGGATCTGTCTCCTCAATTAGCACGCGCGCCACCCGCCTAAGCACCTCATCCCCTACTAAGTGCCCATACCGTTTGTTAAATAGCCCAAAGTTGTCGAGGTCAAAGAAGAGCACCGTGATTTCGCGCCCCTGCGAGAGCTGATCGATGCTCCATTCGCGCAGATAGTCGGACCACGGCAAGCCCGTCATGGGGTCATAACTGCGTCCGATTTCGGGCAGAAGGTCAAAAATCGTGAGAATACCCACCAGTTGCCCCTCTCGCGTAATGGGGATGATGGTCGTCTGGTTTTGGGCAAACCACTCCGCCACAGTGCGCAAGGAGGCGGTCTCTGAAAAGGCAGGAATATCGGTGCGCATCACCGCTCGAACGGGCGTCTCGAGAGGAACTCCTAACAGCTGGGCATACTCCACGATGCCCACAACCGACTGACCATCGAACACAGGCAACCCCGTCATTCGATGCCCGCGTAGCAGAATCAGTGCCGACTCCACCGTGTGTTCAGGATGAACCCACACGCGGCACGGCTTCACCAGATGAGCAATGGTGCGCACCGAGTAGTCACGCTCCCCCCGTCCTTGCAATCCCTTATCGGAGCTTTGATTTTCGTACCTTCCTTCCACAATCGCAAACAGGTGCGGGTTCATCACAGCCTCCTTGCACTACCCTTTAGACGAATCATACACCATTCTGGGGCGTGACCGCACTGGATAAATTACGGGTTTGCGTCCGTTTTCCTGCCGTTTCATCGTGCCAGCCACTCCACAGGAGTAAAGACCCCGCGAAAATCGTCACCCCGTCCAGCACTCAGATTGCGCATCAGATTGCCAACGCTCATCCCCATCGATTCAGGCTTTTCCACAACCGCAAGGTCGCACTGTCCCGCCCCAAACCAGCGACGATTCTCTGCACGCCAGCCCATCACCCCCAGATTGGGCAAGGAACCGACCTCTATCGCCAGCGCAGGCGCATCGGAACCGAAAGCGAACACCCCTTTGATTGTGGGGTCTATTTTGGCGCGCTCCAACGCAAGGCGAAGCTTCTCAGTATCCCAAGTGGTGATAAGCTGGGCGCTCACCCGCTTGTTGAACAGCAACCCATGCCGAAAGCCCTCCCACAACTCGCTGGTTGCCCCAGGCACGGGGTGGTTGCCTATCACCATCACACGCCCTCTTGGAATACAACGCGCATACCACTTCCCAGCCCGATAGCCCACATCGTAATAGTGAGTGCCCACATAGCCCGAACGCGCCGTCTTGGAGATGTCCACCCCTACCACTATCACAGGAATGCCCGCCAGCATACTGCGGTCTATGGTCTTTATCGCCCACTCATCAGGAACCGTGCAGATTGCGATTACAGTCCAGCGCGGTTCCTGAAGGATTTGGGAAGCGACCGCCTCGCGCTCCTCAGGCGTAAAATGGAAGACCTCCACCTCAATCTCGGGCAAGTCCAGTCGGCTCCTCAGCCCCTTCTCAAACTCCTCCCAGAAATCGCTCGGTTGCGATTGCAGATAGACCGCCATAGGGAACTGGAACTTCTCTGCAGAGGGGAGTTGACGATGGCATGCCAAAAGGCTCCCTGTGAGTAGCACCGCAACAATCCCACTCTGGAGGTACGCTCTCATCCTGCTAACTCCCGTTCCTATAAAGCACTGAAAGGCGCAAGGATTAATCCTCCAAAAGCACCTGAAGTTCAGGATAGAGCTGATTGTACTCTTCCACATTGCGAGTGGGCTGGTTCAGGAGCCAATCGCGCAGGTATCCTGCTAAAATTGAACCAGAGGTGAGCGTGAAAATCCCATACTGGCGGTAGGCTTCCGCACGCACAGGGTCATTCACTTTCGCTGCGATGCGCCGAACCCCGAACAGTTCGCGCGCCATCTGCGCCACCATCAGGTTCGTGTTATCCCCGTTCGTGCAGGCGATAAAGGCGTCAGACTTCTCGACCTCCGCCCGACGCAACACATCCTCATCCAAACCGTCGCCCAGCACGATTCGGCAACCGTGCTTCTTGCCCAACCGCTGAAATGCATCGTTCGAACGGTCAATCACCGTTACCTCGTGTCCCGCTCGGCTCATGAGCAGGGCGAGAATCGAACCCGTGCGTCCACAACCCATAATCGTGATTCTCATCGTCGCTTATCCTCCGGGCGTACATAGAGGCACACCTGCATCGGTGCTTTGCGCAAAACGGTTTCCACTGTATCGGAGAGCATCTGACGCCCCCCACGATACGAGGCAGAGAGCATCAGCAAATCGCACCCCTGCTCCTTTGCGACCTTCACGATGGTGTATCCGCAGTTGTGAGTGGCTTGCACAAGTGTTTCCATATCGGAATAGCCATTTTCCTCACCGATTTCGCGCGCTGCCGCTGCAAGGCATTCCCCTGCCTCCAACTTTTCAGGGGGGCATTGCGCCAGGTCGGTAGAGCGCGAAACCTCCACCAAACACAGCACCGTCAACTTTGCCGAAAAGACATCCGCCAGCATACAAGCCGAGCGCAAAAGCTCGCGGTCCGCTGGGCTGTTCTCAAACACCACCATCAGGTGGGTAGGGAACCCTTCCTCCTTCGGATGCGCTCTGCGTCGTCGCCAGCCAAACAGTCGGAATCCCATCGTCGCTCAGCGCCTTCGCGAATTCGTTGGGCGGGGCATAAGATAGCGTCGCATCTGCCACACCCGTAGAAACGCCCACACTACGAGAATCCCGCCTATGAACAGCCCCTCCACACGCTGGTGCAGGATGTATTCGTAGTAGATGAAGTAGCCCCCCAATACAGCCATTAATGCACTCAACCCATATCGCAATCCCATTCCCATCGTTGCCTCCATATTATACTCTTTCCAGTTCCTCCCTCAGCAGTTCCTGCACACGCTGGGGGTTGGCGCGACCCTGCGTTGCCTTCATCACCTGACCGACCAAGAACCCGATTACGCTGGTCTTTCCGCCTTTGTATTTCTCTACCACATCGGGGTTCTCAACAAGCACTTGGCGGGCGGTGGCGCGCAGTGCCTCCTCATCGCTAATCTGCACCATGCCACGCTCTTGCACAATCTTGGAGGGCATCTCGCCCGTCTGGAACACCTCGTCAAACAGCTCCTTTGCGATGCGCCCTGTAATCGTGCCGTTCTTGATAAGCCCGACCAATTCTGCTAAATGAGCAGGGGTGAGGCGCGATTGGCTAATCGGCAGGTTCGTCTCGTTCAGCCGTGCCTGAAGTTCCACCGTAATCCAGTTGCAGGCAGTCTTCGGCTCAACATCCAAACGCACACACTCCTCAAAGTAGAGGGCGGTGTCGTAGTCGGCAGTGAGCAGTTTCGCATCGTAGTCCGAGAGAGCGTACTCCTTGCGGTAGCGGTCGGCTTTCGCAAGGGGCAGTTCGGGGATGGTCTGTTTCAGCGACTCGAGCCACTCCTCGGTTATCTGAATGGGCACAATATCGGGTTCGGGGAAGTAGCGATAGTCCTGCTCGAACTCTTTGGTGCGCATCGGGAAGCTGTACGCGCCCTCATCGCTCCAGCCTCGCGTCTCCTGCACCACCTGCCCGCCCGATTCCAGAATCTGGATATGGCGCTGAACCTCAAACTCGATGCCCCGCACCACCGAACGGAACGAGTTGAGATTTTTGAGTTCGGTTTTAACACCCAGCTTATCGGAGCCTTCAGGGGCAACGCTGATGTTCGGTTCGCAACGCAAAGAGCCTTCCTCCATCTTGCCGTCGCACACGCGCAGATAGGTCAGAATTGCGCGCAGTTGTACAAGATACTCCCGTGCCTCCTCTGCCGAGTGGATGTCGGGCGGAAAGTCGGTGACAATCTCCATCAAGGGAATGCCTGCACGGTTGTAGTCCACCTCGCTCTCGCCCAGCAGATAGTGAAACAGTTTGCCCGTGTCCTCCTCTAAATGCACCCGCTTTATCCTCACCTTCTTACGCTCACCGTTGACCTCTATCTCCAAATATCCGTGCGTGCCGATTGGGTGAATTTCGCCATATTGCGAGATTTGATACCCTTTGGGCAGGTCGGGGTAGAAGTAGTTCTTGCGATAGAAGAGCGCAACAGGGGCAATCTTACAGTTGAGGGCGAGCGCAGTGCGAATCACATGCTCTACTGCCTTGTGATTGGGCACAGGCAGAGTGCCTGGTAGCCCCAAACAGATGGGGCACACATTCGTGTTAGGAAGCTCCCCGAAAGTAGTAGGGCACGCGCAGAACATCTTGCTCGCAGTGAGCAACTGCGCATGCACCTCCATGCCGATGCTGGGTATGTACCGCAAGGCTTGCCTCCAAAAGCCAATTATACCCCTGTGGGTACGCTCAGGGAGGGCACGGGTGGGTGAGAGTTTGTAAGGAGGCTGAGAGATGGGCGACCCTCCTGAAGAAACTTCTGGAGTGGTATCGTTGCAATTTCGATTCCGAAATCGATTCTTCGACCCAATCTGTGCTATACTGTAGGTAGGCGAACCAATCGCCATTGGAGGCACCATGATGAGAAGACTGATGATGCTGATTCCGATGCTCCTGCTTTGGCTGGGAGCGAACGCCCAATCGGGCGGACCGTACGACCTGAGCTGGTGGACCATCGACGGCGGGGGGGTTACCTTCGCCACAGGCGGGGTATACAACCTCGGTGGAACGATTGGTCAACCCGATGCCAGCAACGCCCTCACAGGAGGTCCCTACAGCCTCACAGGGGGCTTCTGGTTTGCCCCTGCGTGCATCGCCACGAACGGCGATGTGGACGGCAACGGCTGTGTGGACGATGCCGACCTGCTCAGTGTGTTGTTCAACTTCGGGGCATCGGGATTGAACCCTGCCGATGTGAACTGCGATGCTCTGGTGGACGATGCCGACCTGCTGATTGTCTTGTTCAACTTCGGTACAGGATGTTAGCCCTCTCTCCCAGACAGTTCGGCTTACCACGCGGGTTCTCATCCCGCCTCCTCTGGTTCCCCCCATAAAGGGGGGAACCCAACATGAATCGGCTCATGACAGAGTATTCCCCACCCCTGCTTTAGAGGAGGCGCTCCTCGCCCAGAGCGTAGTAGTGCCCACGATGATAGACGAGAGGCAGTTTTTCAGGATTGCCGACCGCACGCAGAGGCTCTCCAACCACCAACATGTGGCTTCCATACACTCGGCGGTCTAACACTCGGCACTCAAACTGTGCAGAACTGCCCGCTATCAGAGGTGCAGGGATATAGCGCGCAGGTTCGGTGGGGATGTTGAACTCGGCAATCTTGTTCACCTCTCGTCCCGAGTGGCGTCCACACGCACGGGCAATCCACACTTGGTCGTCTGCCAGCAGGCTGACCCCAAAGAACTCGGCACGCTCAATCAGTCCCCGCGTGAATCGCTCCTCACCTACAAACACCCCAATCAAGGGAGGTTTCAACGATACAGGAGCACACCATTCGGCACTCATAGCGTTCGTGATTCCGTCCAGCGATACGGTAACCACACTCACCGAGTTGACGAAACGCCAAGCGGCACGGTCTATCTGTTCGAGCGGTCGGGGTGTTTCCATCGTAAGGGAAAGGATACCCTGCCCAGAGGGTATACTGAAGGCGCAATGAGTGGATTCATAGAACTCGGCGCTCTTGGCTTGGTGAGCTTGCTGGTGGTCAGCGTTGTGCAAGGGGAGGGGAATGCTTCTCTACCCGACCGCGTATTATATACCTTCGAGGAAGGGAAGCCGTTAGAACTGCGCACGCATCGCACTCAGGTACGCTTAGAGCGCAGACGTGCCCCGCAAGGCAAACAAGCCCTCTATGTGGAGTTCCTGGAAGGGGAGTGGCCCAATATCGCTTTTTATGCAGGCAATCCCCCATGGGATTGGCGGGGCTACACAGGTTTGTGTCTCACTGTTCGCAACCCCGGCAAAGAGAATATGCAGTTTGGGGTACGGGTGGATGATGACCCTCGTGCCGACGGGGCACAGTTCTGCAGGCAAGGCTGGGGCATGATTGAAGCGGGCAAAACACGAACCTTTGTGCTCCCGCTCGCCTCCTACGACCCAATGAGTATCGGAATGCGCGGTCTGCCCAATCCCCGCCCCGATGTGTCCTCAGTCTCGCTCACCACGATAAACCCGTTGCGCTTGGAACATATCGTGTCGCTGATGATATTCATGCACCGTCCCCAACCCGGCACCCCGCTGATTATTGATGATATTCGCCTTGTGGCATGGCTTCCTGACCCTAAGACGCTCCGAGATTTGGTGGATGAGTTTGGGCAGTATACAGGAGCAGATTGGCGTGGGAAGCTCAAAAGTGCCCGTGAGTTCGCTCAGCGCATCCGTGCCGAACAGCGCGACCTGCAGGCACACCCCCCTTCCCCCGACTTCGATAAGTACGGCGGATGGCTGAAGGGACCTCGCCTGCAAGCAACGGGCTACTTCCGCACCGAGAAGGTGAAAGGCAAGTGGTGGCTTGTGACCCCCAACGGCACGCCGTTCCTCTCTATCGGGATGGACTGTGCGAACCTTGGCGAAGCCACGATGATAACGGGGCGTGAGCATCTGTTCCGCTGGCTCCCAAAGGACGATGAACCGCTTGCCCATCACCGCTGGTTCGCTTCAGGCGTCATTCGCGGCCCTGTAAAGGAAGGGATGGTCTATAACTTCTACTCAGCGAACCTACGACGCAAGTACGGCGACCACTTCCGAGAACGCTGGGCAGAGGTCACCCTCCAACGCCTACGCTCGTGGGGATTCAACACGATTGGTGCTTGGTCGGAATGGGAACTGTTGCGAGCAGGCAAAATCCCCTACACGGTGATACTCCATATTGGAGGCGAGCATGCACGGGTCAGTAGTGGGATCGACTTCTGGGGCAAAATGCACGACCCGTTCGACCCGCGCTTCGAGCAGAGTGTGCGCCAAGCAATCGAAGCCGTTGCCAAGCGAGTCGGCGACGACCCCTACTGTATCGGCTACTTCATCGATAACGAGCTGAGCTGGACAGGTGGATATGAAGAAGGGGGACTCTATGGGTTGGCGTTCGGCGCACTCAGTGAGGATGCCGAACAGTCACCTGCCAAGCGTGCCCTCATTGAGCAACTGCGCACCAAGTATGGCACCATCTCAGCCCTCAACTCGGCATGGAACACCGCCTACCCCGATTGGGAAACGCTTGCGAAGCCTCAGCGCATCACTGCCACCTCAACACCCGAACAACGCAAAGATCTGAGGATATTCGTATTGCAATTGGCAGAACGCTACTTCAGCACGGTGCGTCGCGTGCTCAAGGAGTATGCTCCGAATCATCTCTACTTGGGTGCGCGCTTTGCATGGGTACATCCTGCCGTCCTTCAGGTGGCAAGCAACTATTGCGATGTGCTAAGTTTCAACATCTACTCGAAGAGCGTTGCGGGGTGGTGGGAACCGACTCTCTCTCAGGTGGACAAGCCTGCTATTGGCGGTGAGTTCCACTTCGGATCGCTCGATAGTGGCATGTTCCATCCCGGACTCGTGCCTGCAACCAGTCAACGCCACCGCGCCGAAATGTACCGCAACTACCTCTACAGTGTTGCCGATCACCCTCAATTCGTGGGGTGCCACTGGTTTCAATATATCGACCAGCCCACCACAGGACGCTGGTTCGACGGCGAGAACTACAATATCGGCTTCGTGAGTATCACCGACACGCCTTACCCCGAACTGGTTGCGATGGCACGCAAGGTGAACCGCGAGGTCTACGCGCGCCGATATGGGCTATAATTAGGGTTATGAAGGCACGATTATTGTTGGTGAAAGGCTGGCTGATACTCACCAGCACGCTCTATGCGCAGAGCTTGGTCGACTCCAGCCTAACCTATGAGACGGTAGTGAGTTCTGGAATTGCGTTCCCTATAGCGATTGAGTTCCTCAGCCCCGATGACCCCTCCCGCTTCTTCCTGATAGAGAAAAACTCAGGGCGTGTGAAACTGGTGCAGAACGGGACGGTGGTGGCAACGGTTTTAGACCTGCCTGTGAATAACGCCAGCGAGCGCGGTCTGCTGGGTGTTGCCCTCCATCCCGACTTCGCCACGAACGGCTATGTCTATCTCTACTACACACGCTCCAGCACAGGAAGCGATACAAGTACCCAGAGCGCATGGCTCGATAACCGAGTAGAGCGCTACACTTGGAACGGAAGCGCGCTTGTGAACCCCGTGTTGATTGTGAACTTCCCACGAGACCCTGCGCAAAACAATGGACCCAACCACGATGGCGGGGTTATCTTGTTCGGACCCGACGGTAAACTGTATGGCGTTACGGGCGACCTTAACCGCGGCTTCCTTGATAACCCACGCATCGAGCAAAATACAAGCACGACCGCAGTTGCAGGAGTGGGTGGGATTTTCCGCCTGAATCCCGATGGTTCTATCCCGCCTGATAACCCCTTCCTCAGCCATTCCGATGTGCGCATCCGACGCCTTTGGGCATATGGCATTCGGAACAGTTTCGGCATGGTGTTCGACTCGCTCACCGCTCGCCTCTGGCTCACCGAGAACGGTCCGAATGTATACGATGAGATCAACTTAGTGGAGCGCGGGTTCAACAGCGGGTGGCTTAAGATTATGGGACCCGACAGCCGAAACGCCACCTACAACGAGAACGGCAACACCCCTTACAACGCCAACAACTTGGTTTACCTCCCCAACTCGTATTATGCCGACCCGAAGTTCTCGTGGCTTACACCGATTGGGGTGACCTCTATTCAGTTCCTGCGCAGTGCGCGTTTTGCGGACGGCACACGCGACCAGGCAATTGTGGGCGAGACGAACAACAGCCGACTATATATGTTCCAAATGAAGGAGGCACGCGACGATTTCATTCTGACAGGCGGATTAGCCGACCGTGTGGCGGATAGCGCTACCGAACGCAATCTGCTTACTTGGGGCACAAACTGGGGCATCGTCACCGACCTCAAGATAGGACCCGATGGCTACCTCTATGTGGTGTCGCATTACGCAAATCGTGTCTATCGCATTCGCCCTGTGAATCCGCCTCCGATTGTGCGCGGCAAAGCAACCTTAGAGGGGCGCACAGGGCTACCCCTTGGAGTGCCTCTTCAGCTGACCCTGTTGCAGGGCAATAATCCCGTTCAGCAAATCGCAACAACGCTCGATGCCTACGGACGATTCTCCGAGCGGGTGGCGAACACGGGGAGCTACACCGTGCGCGCCAAAGCAGGCACCTACCTCTCGGTGAGCATACCGAATGTGACGATTGGCTCGGCAGGCTTCGCCTACCTTGCGCTGAACTTCACCACGAATGGCGATGTGAATGGCGACGATGTGATCGACGATGCTGATCTGCTTGCCGTGCTATTCGACTTCGGTCGCACCGACGCCCCGCCTTCCGACCTGAATGGCGACGGTGTTGTGGATGATGCCGACCTGTTGATAGTGCTGTTCAATTTCGGTGCTGGAGGCTAAATAAAACGGGGCGGTTCTTAGGGAACCGCCCCGTCTCCTTTCTAATAAGTGCTACCTAAGGTACTCCTTTCCCTTTGCGTGCTTCATATCTTTGCTCCCTTTCAGCGACACACGCGCTCTAATAGGCTCTACAGCAATTTTTGTGCCATTCACACGATTCGTCGCTCCACAATCGCCACTGGGTCGAAAGTTCGCAATCGCCAGCCAATCGTGATGAGCGCAAATGTCAGCACCATCAACGGCACGGGAAGGGTGTACTGATAGGCAATCGGGTCTAACGGCTCCAGATAAAGCCCACGCGGTTCCATAATGCCGTACTTCGCCCAGAAGAGTACCCCGATTGCTATCAACACGCCCAACACCCAGCCTGCAATCACCACCGTCACGGTCTCCAGCGAGACCCGCACCAGCAGTTCCCGGCGCGTGTAGCCGATTGCCTGCAGAAGCCCGAACTCCACCAGTCGCTGTTGAAAATAGATGTTCGCCAGAAGCCCCGTCATCGTCGCCAACATCAACGAGACGACGACCACCACAATCCCCGTGATGAAGTAGAGGTTGCGGAAGGCGCGATGGGTCTCCTCTTGCAGTTCCGCATAAGTCCAGACGCGCGCCTGCTCGCCACGCAGATTGTCGCGTAGCCAACGGTCGAACTTCGGCTGATTGCGAAGGGTGTCGGCAAACAGAATCAGGTTGCGAGTGGGCGGAAAGAAATGGTTCTTTACAAACTCATCGGAGGTGATGGCGAGCCAAGTATCCCCCTCCAGTATGCCCACCACATGCACAGGCACAGGCGCATACTGGTCGGGAATGAGGGGCGACAGCACCACATCGCCCAGTTTTAGGTTCTTATTGCGCATCAGCGGTTCTGAAAGCACCACCTCCGGCATATTGGGCAGCGGATAGCGCCCTGCTTTGAGCCTTAGCCGACAGCGCGCCACCAGTATCTCCATATCCTCTGGTTTCAGCCCGAAAATCACAAACGGCATCTTGCCGACGATGGTCTCTGCATTCATGAAGCACACGAGGGTCTCATAGTGGGCAAGGTAGTGGGGGGCTTGCCGGATGCGCTCCAGCAGTTCAGGCTTCAGTCGGTCGCTCCCGCGCGGGGTAATCGCAGCGAAGTAGCGGTTGTAGTCGTAGATTTTGAGAATCGTGCGGTCGATGGAGTTGAGCAAGGCGACCACGCTGGCAATCGTGATCACTGCCAACGCCAGCACAAGGGTCAACGGGAGGCTTCTGCCCGGATTGCGCACCAGAAAGAGCAACGGCGACAGCGGATGATGCCTTGGCATGGCAAGGGAATTATACTGCAATCAGGTACAATCTTCGCTAATGCGCAACAAACACCACCGAGTATCGGTCAAACGCCGTCCACATGTGAGCCGTTCTCCCCACGATGAGGCGCCCCCTGTGTTGGCGGGTCGGAAGGCGCGCCATTGGGTGCAAGCCTTCCTAAGCGGGATGGGCGAACCCGAACCCCAACCGTTCGTGCCATCCGACTTCCAACTGCAGGCGGTTGCGGAAGTGTTGGAACGCGACACCCTCGTGGTCGCCCCTACAGGAAGCGGAAAGACTTGGATTGCCGAGGAGGCAATCACCCAGTTCCTTCAAGAGGGGCGACGAAGCTGGTACACCACCCCCCTCAAAGCGCTTAGCAACCAGAAGTACGACTCGTTCCGTGCCCGCTTTGGCGAAGAAAGGGTAGGACTGCTCACTGGGGAACGGCGCGAGAACTCGCAAGCGCAAATCGTGGTCGCCACGACCGAGGTGCTTCGGAATATTCTGTATGCTGAGCCTTGGTCGGTGGCGGGCGACTTTATCGTCTTGGATGAGGTGCACTATCTCGCCGACCCAGAGCGAGGTGTGACTTGGGAGGAAGTGCTGATTTTGGCACCCAAAGAGTGCAGGTTTTTGCTCTTATCTGCTACAATCGCCAACTTTGACGAGTTTGCAGAATGGATTGGGGAGGTGCGCGGAGCGGAGCCTGCGCTCATTTGGGTAGGTCCAGAGGAGCGTCCTGTGCCGTTGCGCTACGGGTTTTTAGACCGCTTTGGTCGCCCGCTTCCGTTGGAGCTGGGCACCCTGCTTCCGACACCCATCTTGCGTCGGCTCCTGTGGCACGGTGCGCCCGACCCCGTGACGGTGGTGCATTATCTGCGGGAGCGTCAGCTGTTGCCTGCGATTGTGTTCCTTCCGCGTCGGCGCGATTGTGATGAGGCGGTGCGTGCCTTCCGTCGCTACGAGATGGAGGAAGGACGCGCAGAGCGCGAAACTCTGTTTGGGGAGGTGGCTCAGCAGTATCCACGCTTGTGGGAGCACCCCTTAGCACCGATTTTGCTTCGGGCAGGGGCGGCACCCCATCACGCAGGGCATCTCACAGCATGGAAAATAGTGGTCGAACGAATGCTTCAGGCTGGGCTGGTGCGTGCGGTGTTCGCTACAACGACACTCGCTGCAGGGCTGGATGTACCCGCTCGTACGGTGGTGCTTCCCACTCTGCGTGCCCGCACAGAAACGGGCGAACGGTTCCTAAGCGCGCTGGAGTTCCACCAGATGACCGGGCGCGCAGGAAGGCGTGGGAAGGACAAGGTCGGCTTCGTGATACTGCTTCCCCGCCACACGGGCGATGTGGAGCGTGCCCTCGAACTTGCTCAAAGTGAGCCAGAAGAGTTGCGCTCGGCGTTCCGAGTGCAGTACTATCAGGTGCTGAACCTGCTGGCAACGATGGGCTACGACGATGCACTGACAATCGTAGACAAAAGCTTCGCCGTCTACCAACTAACGCACCATAGCCAGCGCAAAGCCAGTAGCGTACAACGCCAACTGCACAACGAGTTCAAACGACGGGCAAGCCTGCTCCAATATCTGGGCTACCTCACCGACGATTGGCACCCAACCGAAGTGGGCAAATGGGCACTGCTGGTGCGCCACGAGCGCTCCCTGCTTATCGTAGAAGCAGTGCGTCGTGGACTGATGGAGAGCCTGTCCCCTCCTCAACTGGCGGGCTGGTGTGCTACCCTTGTATCGGAACGCTCGCCACGATTCCCAGTGGCGCGAATCGACCTGGCACCGCTGGAATGGCTGGTGGAAGAGATAGAGGAGCTGGAGAAGCAGTTCCGTATCCCACCCTCTCGCTTTTTAGAGGAGTTCGCAGGTGAACACTGGAGCGATGCCCACCGACGCGCTACCGCCGTCTATCGCTGGGCGGAGGAGGCTTGGGACTGGGAAACGCTGGTGGAAAACACAGGTAGTGAGGAAGGCGACCTGCAACGGCTGATTCTGCAGTCCGCAGAGGTTCTGCGCCAACTCCAAGACCTGCCGATGCCGATTGCCGACACTGCCAAGCAGGCACGCGCCTTGTTGATGCGCGAACCAGTGGTGGAAATTGCTTTTCAGACTACCGCTGAGCTGGAGCAGGAAGAGGCTTTACCTCCCACCACCCCATAATTTCAAACGGGGCAGAAAACGCCCCGTGTGCTGTTGATACTCGGCATACTCTGGGTAGCGCAGTCGTAGGCGACGCTCCTCCTCACGCGCCTTGAGGTTGAAAAAGACCGCCAACACCAGCCCACCTATTAGTCCCCACGGCTTCTGCATTATGAGTGCCAACCCGAGCACCAGTGCAATTAGCCCTGCATACATCGGGTGGCGAATATGGGCGTAGAGTCCCGTCCTGATCAAGCCGAGTTGGGGGTTCGGCTCAGGCAGGGGGGTCAGGTTGCGCCCATGCGCCAACAGCGAGGGCACCAAAAGCAACCCCGCCATTAGCAGCAGAGGCACACCCAGCCATCTTCCCAGCCCCCACTCCCCTGCAGGCGTGAGCACCAGAACCATGCCCACCAGCCCAAACAGCACAAACTGCACCACTACCCAACCCATGCTCATTTAGCAAGGATACCCCACGACTATGGTTTGTACCTCCACCTTTTGGGAAACATCGTTGCCCTCATGAATGTGCCATCTGGGTCGCTAACAGTAATGGAGAACCCTTCCTTTTTAGGAAATTGGCTGAAACTCGGAAAACTAACTGGTTCTATCGTGACCTCGGCTTTCTTCAGAAAGCCTAAGAAGTTAGGATGGCGTGCAGAGGGTGTTCCACAATAGATGTGAGAAGCGTAGATGCTATTATGCGTCCAAAGGCGACGCGTGCGCTTGAGCGTGCCCTCACGAACCTCTCTTGCTTGGAAACTGGTCTTTTTGCCATGCTTAAGGGCGTTAAACACAAGAGGAGCGTTCGGAAGTTCCTCTATCCACGCAAAGACAGGTATCACACTGAGCGCATAAGCACCTCCCATCCAGTTCATGATGCGATAGAAGCCAATCCCATACAAGTCGGGGTTATCGGCTTCCACCAGAAGATGGCGGGCAAACTGCGCGATCGCTTCGGGAGGCACTTCATACCCCTTACGATGCTTCTGAACAGAGCGCTCCAGCGCAAACAGCGCATCCAGAGGATAGTCATACTGACGGTCTAAGAAGGCGAAGCGGTTGCGCGCCACGAACACCCCATCCTCAAGGCTATAGTGCCAAGCCCCCATGAGACGCTTGAACGCCTCGATATAGACTGTATTCTCAGATTTACCCTCTGCCTCCGCTTCCATCAGCACAGCAAACAGGTAAGGAAGTAAAGGCCACCAGCTATCGCACGCCTCATAATCCCATAGTGCCACCTTCGAAGTTCCTCCCCTTTCCTCAGCTGATTCTTGGAATATCCCTTCCACGAGGAATCGAAGGGTGTGCTTTCCTTTGAGCGTCCCCGGCAACCATTCCCGTTCAGGGGCTAACTCCATCAGCACCTCGCGGTCGAAGGTCTTTGCCCAGCGCTCCAACACCTGTGAAAGGCTACACAGTCCGTCCACATCAAAGCCAGTATAAAAGGCGGGATCAGAAAGGAAGTCGACAGAGTGCTGAGAGAGTTGCTGGTTGTAGGCTTGGGCGGTTGCCCCCATCTGCTCAAACAGGCTCTCTATGGATAAGGGGTCAGCAAATATCGTTACGGGAACAAAAAGCCATCCTGTGCCCCCTTGGCGTGCTGAGATAAAATCGCAGTAGGGCGTAATCGTACGGGTGGTAGGGTCCCAGCTCACCACGCCTAACACCCAATCATGCTCGCGCCCTCGACTCTTAAGCAGGTCTATCCAGTTCTTGGCGCCAGGGCTGCCCTTCAGGAACTCATCCACATCGTTGACCGTCAGTCCGGGAATGCCCTGCGCAAGGGGGCGCTGGAAAGTGACGATGCGCTGGCGTATCAGCTGATGGGTAAGTTTTTTGTTCCAGTTTGCACTCATCCACTTGAGCATTGCATAGCCGTCCAGCGACTGCGCCCAGTAGATGCGAAGCTCCTCCCGGTAGCGTGCAAGCTCCTCCGGAGGGACAGGTTGGTCCACTGGAATGGAGCTGGAGATAGAGGGCAAACTTGTGTAGCGCTGTTTGAGCTGTTGCCGTGGCTGTGCTAAAAGAGGCGCATAGGCGCGCAACTCTTGCTGGATTCGCGTGTCCACCACCTGCACATAAGCGTTGAAGAGCGCTTCGTCCCTCTGTACCACTTCGGGGGCACGCACAATTTCCCACTCATGAACCCCATTCTGCTCGCCAAGATACTCGAACTGTACCTCCAAGACACGCTCCAGCAGGCTCTTGACTTCATTGAGAGGACGGTTCTTGAGCGCAATCAGCACCCCACGACGCTGAAGTGAGGGATGAACGCGAATACGATGTTGGGGCGTGCTGAGCTGTTCGGCAAGCTCGGCATAGGTCATCACAGCGGGTGCAATCGTGATAGTGTCAGAAGGGAGCGGGGGTGGTTCCTTGTGCGAACGCAACAGGACAACAAAGCTCAGAGCAGAGACGACTATCACGATGCCCACAAGGGCAAGCCCCGCCCTCCACGAACAGGAGGGCGGGTGCTTCTGAAGGTTCCGACTCTCCATTTGCATGGGAAGCCTCCCAAGCCTAATTACGAAATGGGAGGCACTCCTGTTTCTTCAGCATATTACTTCCCTTCTGCCCATGCCATCACGATGCGCAGAACCGCCTCCCCACAGGTGTAAAAGTTGCCTAAGAGCAGATGCTCACTGGTGGAGTGGATGTCCGCTGCACCAGTGGGGAACACAAGGCACTCGATGCCCATCCCTGCAAACGCATTTGCATCGGAGCCACCGCCTGTGCGCGTCAGTCGGGCATTCACCCTTAGTTCCTTCATTACCTGTAAGGCGATTCGGGCAATTGGAGAGTTCGGGTCGGTGCTGACCGCATCGAGGGTTTTGGTGAGCGTGACCTCTGCTTTGCCCTCGTGTTCTGTGGCGACGCGCTCGCACACCTCCTGCCACTCGCGCATCAGGCTTTCCAACTGCTTGGGGTTGAAACTGCGGAACTCGCCCACCACCTTCACGCGGTCGGGCACGATGTTCATCGCCTGTCCGCCCTCTATCACACCCACATTCGCAGTGGTATCGGCATCGAGGCGCCCCCAGCGCATTTGGGCAATCGCTTTGCTCGCCATCCAGATAGCATTGCGTCCTTTTTCAGGCTCTGCACCTGCGTGCGATGCTTTGCCGTGAAACACTACTTCGAACCTCCAGTGGGCGGGCGAGGCGTTGAAGATTTCTTCAGGGGTCTCACGCCCATCCACCACCAGCCCATATCTTGCGGTAAGCTTGGAGGGGTCTAACGCTTTTGCACCCAATAGCCCCTTCTCTTCACGGATTGTGAAGACCACCTCCAACGGTGGGTGAGGCAGGTTGCGCTCTTTGAGCGTTTGAAGCACTTCTAAGATGATAGCCACGCCCGCTTTGTTGTCTGCCCCCAAGATGGTAGAGCCATCGGTGCGGATGCGGTCGCCTTCGCGCACAATCTGGATGTTAGAGGTGGGCCAGACGGTGTCTACATGGGCGTTCAGCAGGAGGGGGGTTGCATTCGTCGTGCCTTTGAAGCGGGCAATCACATTCCCGCCTGTGCCCCCGATTTGCTTGCTGGCGGAGTCGATATCGACACTCTCGGCACCAAGTTGGCGCAACCGCTCGGCAACATAGGCACAGATTTCTGCCTCGTTCTCGCTCCCGCTTTCAATCTTAGCGAGGGCAATGAAGGTCTCGGTCATCCGCTCGCGGTTGATATAGAACTCGGTCTGCTGAGCTGTTGCGAGCGCTATGAATAGCCCTAAAACCCAAAGCGCGTAGGCTCGCGCGCGCATCGTGCCACTCATAGTGGGGAGTATACCTTGAATGCCACAAATTCAGGCAACCATCTCCATCCAACTCCTCTGTGAACTCTTCACACTCATCATTCTGAGCGTAGCGAAGAATCTCGGTGAGACCCTTCGCATTCGCTCAGGGTGACGAGAAGTGGCGTCATTCTCTCCCCTTCGTCATTCTGAGCATAGCGAAGAATCTCGCCCCAGACCCTTCGCATTCGCTCAGGGTAACGCTATAAAGACGCCCTCCAATGCGTGTACATCGCAAACGACAGGGAAGAAAAATCGCCTATTTTAGAGGTGACAGGTAGCAGGAATACCATTCTGTGCGTCGAATAGAACATCAGGGGGTAAAACCCGATGGAAGCGGTGGCGCATTTTGAGGAGGTCTCTGAATGGCGTCCTTGCGTGGAAGGGTGGTTTCTTAGGAGAAGGGTCGGCAATCTGTGCCGAGAGGACTTGGTGCAGCAGTGCCTGATTCGGCTCTGGCATGCCCACGAGCGAGGATGTGAGATATGCAGGGCTTACATCCACTCGGTCTGTGAGAGCGTATGGTACGACTACCTACGCCAGTGCCAGCGCCGAGTGCCGACTATCGCTATAGAGGACTGTCTTGGCTGTGCTGTCGTAGAAGACGGCTACTCACAGGTAGAAGCGCGTTGGATTGTGGAGCAAGCACTGGCGCAACTCTCGGAACGCGAGCAGGTGATAGTGCGACGACACTACCTGCACGAGGAGTCATTTCCTGAGATTGCCGAATCGCTGGGCGAGCCTGTGGAGCGTGTGAAGAAAGCCTGCCAGCGGGCGATTGCCAAACTCCAACGCTGGGCACGCGAAAATGCGGGGGGGGGGGGGGGAGGACGAATAATCTTTTCGTGCGAATTGTCCCCTGTCATGGGATTGGGGCGTTAATTAAGGTGTGATGAGTACGACCGTAGTGACCCAATCGGCACGCGCTCGTAAGCGTCTTATCCCACCGCTTGTGCTAATAGGGATAGGACTTGTCTGGTTAGGCGTGTTAGGCTTCAAAAGCGTGGTGTCTGGCAATCGGCTGTGGCTGATTGGAGGGGATGTCCACCTAGGCACAGTGCGCAACGACCAACCGATACGCCATCGGTTCTGGCTGATGAATCCGCATCTGCGTGAGGTCTCGGTAAAGGTTTCGCCTTCTTGCGGATGCTCGGTAGCGAATCTGCCCTATAATACGCTCACACCTCTGAACGGTTTTCCTGTGGAGGTGGTGATAGAGCCGTTAGGACTTCCTTCAGGAATGGAGCATGAGAAGTCCTTCTTAATACAAGCGCGTCTGGGCGAAGAGGAATGGACGGAGCGCGTGGTGGTGCGATTTTTCTTGGAGGCTGTCCCCAAATGACGAATGAGAGCGTTTAATAGGGGTGATGGAGGTGAAACGATGCGCAATAGATTGCTAACAATAACGATATTGGCAGTTGGATTATCTGCAGCTCCGATACTGCATGGAGATGTGACCACCCAACGAACTCAACAACCATTTCCCATAATTCCGCTCAAGCCGATGCCAGATGCGCGATGCGAACGCCGTTCGTTCCCACCAAGAACCCCTATTCATGGGTGTTTTTTTAAAGTGGTGAGAGAGTCTGATGGCAGCTTGAGGATGCGGTGCTTGGGAGAATGCGTGAAGCATGACAACACCACTCTTTACTTCAATGTATGTGTTCCCTCACAAGGCAGTACTTGTAATCCGTACCAAATTCAGATACGCATCGGTTCTGGACGAGTCGCACCTTGTGAGGACAGTTATAGTGCTGGTTGGTGGGGTTGTACTTGTCCCCCTGATAATCCTGACAATCTTAATAATCCGTGGCAACCTGTTGGAGGCAGGGTAGTTACTATTAATGTCTGCTGATGAATCACTGTAGATAGCCTTGGGAATCTGAATTCCCAAGGCTATCTGTTATATAGGAGTGTGAGCATGAAATATCAAATATTGATGCTTTTTGGATTGCTGATACTATGTATATCAAATGCTCAAAGCCACCATGAGATATACAATCAGCTCAAGGCACGCGAACAAAAGGCTGTTGGTAAAGCCTACCATTGGACATCTGAAGTCTATTCCAAAAGCACAAAAAAGTATCCACATGAGTATCGGGAGCTTGTCGATCTAAAAATCGAGCCTTTGAGTGAAGGAGCAGTTGTGTTTCGTGGTCATTATCCCGCACCTAATGAGGAGGGAGGACATGAGGTATTAAGGTTCCACACCATATATCACCCTGAATGGTATGGTTGTATTACCTATGATGCTTCAGAAACAATTCCGTACTCATTTACTGTAGTCCGTACCTACAAGCATCCCTTTAGGCAACCTTTACCTTTCTGCTATGGGTGGCTTGCCTCCAGCAATTTGATCTTTATTGTAGGAAGTGCCCCCCACCCAGCACTGTTTGATTCCATCCCGCAAGTTCCTATAAAGGTTGAGGAGACATCAGATCAACAGCTTATTTTATATACAAGACCATCTATCGACTTCAAAGCAGAGATAAAATTCGATATTCAGAAGCAAGCTATTAGTGAACTGTTTACCTATTCTGGTGCTGAGTCTATACCCTATGATTGGCGAAACAGGCGAGTATCTGAAGAGGAGATTTTGAGAGAGGAGGCTCTGGGGCGATTCAAACTTAAACCTGAGCAACATCTGCAGGTAAAGAAATGGCATAAAGTAGACGAACTCTGGTGCCCTGCTGAGTTTTTGCAAGAGCGTTTTGGTCTTTTTGACATCTATCAGGCAACATGGCGTCTTCAATCGGTTCGGGATGTGAAAACCCCTCGCGACTGGCGCACCGAAATCCCTAAAGGTATTGTTGTAATGGACTATCGACACTGCGGACCCGTTGCAGGCACAATCCCTGAAGGATGCCAACCCGCTATCTACGAATGGCAAGGCGACTTTGAAGACCGCGCCCCTGCAGGAGCAACCTCCAATCGCCCTGTCCCGTGGCTCTCGTGGATTCTCTTAGCTACGCCAATACTCTTGATTATACTCGGCACACTCTGGCTCCTCAAACGATGGCGACAAGCCCATGCTTGAGACCCTATCGATGACCTGCCTCTGGGGCGTAGCTGGATTAGCCCTGTGGGGACAGCGCACCCTTCCTGCCCGCCCTACAAGAGGGATTGGCTGGAGTTTAGTGGCGATGTGTGCGTTCGTAGCAACCCTAAGCACCCTATCGCAGTTCAGGTGGAGTGTCGCAACATCAACAGCCGTGCGACCGATGGCACTCTGGACTCTTGGATT
>FWPU01003669.1_pt1 | contig 38049 bp, 38 predicted proteins | sample 2228361 | NCBI WGS metagenome assembly FWPU01 (sample SAMEA103939777, study PRJEB20133) | metagenome | reverse complement strand
GACGGGCGGCAAAGCCGCCCGCCCGCCAACCCCCACCCTTCACACCCCCTTTCCCCCGCCTGGCGGGGGAAAGGGGGCAAGGGGGATAGAGGGCCTGAGTAGTTACCGGCGCTGATGACTATGTTGTTTGCGCCGCCATCAGACGAGCGGCCACGGGTAGGGCCGACGATTCTCCGGCGGGTCGGGAAAGCGATTCTCCTGCAGCAGAGCGGTCAACCGGCGCCGGATACCCGCGATCTCTGCCCGGCTGAGCAGCTCTGCCAGATCGGCAAGCAGGGGGGCGTCCCCGTCGTCGAGCGTCTGCTGGAGCCGTCTCAGGTCGGCAGCCAGGTCGGCGGGCAGCTTCTGGCCGGCGAAATCCCAGATGACAGTGCGCAGTTTGGGTTCTACGTGGAAGCACAGGCCCTGGTCAATGGCCACGATGCGGCCAGGGCCGAGCGACAGGCAGTGGCCGGCCTTGCGATCGGCATTGTTGCAGACGATGTCGAACAACGCCAGCGCCTGGAGGACATGGCGGTAGGCCGGATCGTGCTGAAAGGTGAAGAAATGCGCATTCTGATCGGCCTCGGCGAAGAGCTGAACCGAGCCGAGACCGTGGGGGCCGCGGCGCAGCACGGTCGGCGGCACCAGGTTCCAGCGTAAGGCCCGACTCACCAGATAAGCAGCGGTCTCGCGGCGGGCCAGCGTGCCGCGCGGGAAGTCCCAGAGTGGCTGTTCTCCCCGGACCGGCTTGTAGATCACGACGATGCGGTCCGCCTCGGGGCCGATCTGTCCCAGAAATGTGTAGTTCGAGCTCCAAGGCATCAGCCCGATGATCTGCAGCGTGCCGACGCGGAGCCGCTCCAGCAGCTCCTCTTCTGCCGGATGAAACGGCGGCTGGAGTGGCTCCGCGCGCGGGCTCATTGCAGGTAATCGTCGCTATCCCAGCGACGTCGGAAGAGTGTCAGGCAGAAGTGGCCGAAGTCATCGATCGGTTCGCCGCAGTTGGGGCAGAGCGGCCGGCCTGCGGCAACCACCGCTTCGGCCTGGCGGCTCAGTAGCAAGGCCTGGCCGCGAGTGGTGAAGACCTGAATGCTGTCCTCGCTTGCTTCGTCTTCGGAGAATTCGACCACCTCCTCCGCATCGGCGTCTTGTAGGGTGAGGACGACCAGGTCGTGCAGGCGATCGTAGCTTAAGCCGATGCTGCCGACGCGGAACCTGGGCTCCAGCGGTTCGCTGAGCTCCAGTTTGGGCTCGGCGGCCACCAGGGGTTCATCCAGTTCCGGGTATTCCGCGCGGATATCTTCGAGCAGTTTGGGCAGGCGGCGGCCCAGCGCCAATGCCTGCTCTTTGCCGATGATCCACGAAACGATCTCGCCATCAATGCGGGCTTGCAGGATGAAGATGCGCTGTCCTGCCTCGCCGATGGCGCCGGCCGTGATGCGCGAGACCGGATAGATGTCGTCGTCATAATAGTTCACCATAGCGCCTCTCCATGTGCCATGCTGCTGAGGTCTGCGCTGATAGCAGGCGATGCGGTCCGCTGCGCTAGGAAAGATGCGCGGTGTCGTTGCAGCGCACCAGGCGCGGGCCCTGCGGCGTGAAGGCCAGTTCGCTGAGCGATGCCGGATCGAGCACGAGGCGCTGAAAGAGATCAATGTGGAGCCCCGTGTAGTGTGCCAGCGCCGCTTTGAGTGGATCGGCATGCGACACGACCAGCACGACGCCGCCCGGATGTGCGGCGCGAATCCCCTCCAGAGCACGCACCACGCGCGCCTGCACGGCGGTGATGCCCTCGCCGCCGGGATGCGCCACCCCGCTCGGATAGGCCTGCATTTTCAGCCAGATGTCGGTTTGGGTCAACTCGCTGATGGCCTGGCCGGTCCAGTCGCCGCAATCGGTCTCGTTCAGGTCTTCGAGCACCTGGATGGACAAGCCATGCGCCGCAGCCACCGGTTCGCCGGTTTCGCGCGCTCGCTCCAGCGGGCTGCTGTAGATGGCCGTGAGTGGCACATTGGCCAGGCGCGCGGCCAGTGCCTGGGCCTGTCGGCATCCTTTTTCATTCAAGTGGACGCCGGGCGTGCGACCGGCCAGGCGGCCAGCATCGAGATAGTCATTGTGCGCGTGGCGCACCAGAAGCAGACGGGTGATCTCCTCGTTCATTCGATTGGATCTCGATCGGAAAACGCGGTGGCGGTTGAAAATCGCCCCATTCGAGGGCGATCCCTGCCCATTCGGGGATGCCGGATCGGGAGTGGATCAGCGCATCCCCGATCTCGCGCAAGACGTTCATCATGTCCTGTACCGCGCGCTGCCAGCGCGCGCTGCGTTCCTCGGCGAGCGATGCGGCGACCTCGTCCGGGCTGAGCGGTTGTCCGTCTTCCTGCGCCGCCTCCATGATGCGGCCGGACACCCAGACGTACAGATCGGCGGCGGTCGAGTCGCTGAACTGTTGTAGAAGTTTGTACCGTTCGATGGCGGCCACGATCGGCCGGTAGACGTTCAGATACCAGTCGGCGGCCGCGTCGGCGAGGCTGAGCTCCCCGCATCCGGGACAATCGCGCGCCATGAAGTAGCGATGCACCTGGATGTGTTCGAGCAGTTTGAGGTAGCCGCCGGGCCTGGTGAAGCGGATGTCGTGGATCGGCCCGAAGCGTGCTTCCAGGCCGGTCTGTTGCATGAAACTGGCGCGCTCGGCCTTGATGATGGCGACATCGAGGGTGTCGCCGGCTTTGAGGCCGGGGTCCACCGGGATCTCGGTCACATAAGCGGCGATCTTGTCGAAGCCGGCCGCGCGTGCGGCCGAGACGCGATGGTTGCCGTCGGCTACGAAGTAGACGTCGCCGAGCTTGTAGACTTCGATCGGCGGCACGCCTTCCAGGCTGCTCATGGCCCGATAGACGCGCGCCCAACGTTCCCGCGAGATGCCTTCGCGCGGCCGGAAGTCGCGCGTGAAATCGCGGTAGCGGCCCACGCTGCCGACGATCTTGTCCAGGGGGATCATCTCCACCTCGCGGCGGGGTATCTTCTGGTATGCCTGAAGGATTTGAATCAGATTCTCAAACGGCAGGAGATCCGCATCTCTGCCGGTCAAGCGGGCGAAGAAATCCTGGCGATCGGCCCGACGCCGTTCCTTCCAGAATTGCTCGTATACCTCATGGGCAGAGTCGGTAAAAGTCAACGCGTCCATCGTCCCAACGATTCGGCGCAAAAAATCGCCCCGGAAACCACGTCTCCGGGGCTATTTGCACCTGGTAGCGGATACGGGATTCGAACCCGTGTCTCCGCCTTGAGAGGGCGATATCCTGGGCCTCTAGACGAATCCGCCACACCAAACACAGCCATTATACGGAGAGGGCGGTTTGGTGTCAAATCTGGCAGACGCGTCAACAGGGCGGCTACGGGCCTGCAGGCTGCCCGGTCGCATTGCGGCCATGTTCTTTGTGAGGCTGGCCGGAGCAGCCACTACGGATTGCTGCCTGCCTGCGCGGCCAAGGCGCGCGTGTTCTCTTCGATGTTGATGAGCAACGACAGGATGCTGCCGATGGCGAACAACTGGATGAACCAGACAATACCGAAGATCGGTAACCCCAGCATGACCGCCCACGGCGCGATCTCGTACCACGGTGCCCCGCGCGCGGACGCCGAGAGGAAGGACGGCAGCCCGATGAGCAACGCGATCACTGCAACGAGCAGCGCGAGCCAGGCCAACGCTTTCAAGATGGTCGCGATGACACGCAGTACCTGGTATTTATGAGGTACGTTCATGGACGCAAACATCCTTTCTGAAGCGGGGGAACGATCAGCAGATGCCTGACCGTTCCCTGCCTTCTTGCTATGTAGAGGTTAATGTGTTTGCGGCTGGATCGGCTTCGCATTCGGCGCCAGGGGGAAGAAAACCATGATGCCGATGTCCAGCGTATCCAGCATGGGCACAATCTGATTCACCGTCGGTATAATCGGGCTGCCCGGGTTCATCTGCGCGTAGATCTCGGCCACGTTCTTCAGCATCTGTTTGTCCCAGGTGAAGGTGGGGAGAGGACTGTTGTTGATATAAACATGGAGACCGACGGGCGTTGTGCGCAGCTCCAGGAACTGGATGTTCTTGCTTTGCAGGTTGTCGCGCATGGCCGGGTCGAGCGCCAGCGGCAACGGCAGGCCGAGCGCAGCAAGATCATAGCCGGTGATACCGAGGATGGACGGCACACCCTGGGCATCGTAGCGCACGTCGAATTTAAAAATAAAGGAGGCGGGATCCTTGCTTGGATTGGCCTTGGCCATCACGTCGGCCGGATCGGCCAGCGGCAGGGCCCTGGCCGCTGGCTGCAACGGGAACCGCACCACGACATCCAGCCCGAGTCGGCTGACGATCGGCAGCAGCTTGCGGATTGTGGTGTAGAGGCCCTCGTTGCCGGGATCAAGTGCCATCAACAGGTCAATCGCCTGGGCCAGCGATTTGTCATCCCAGGAGATGTGGGGCATCCGCTTGCCATTGACCATCAGAGACACGCCGTCGCCGGTCTGTCGCATCTCGATGTGCTGGATGTCCGCGTTGGTCATCCAGGTCACCAGGCCGGGATCGAGCCGGATGCCGCTCAGGTCCTGGTTGAGCAGGGTGCCGACATCGGCCAGCTTCATGCCGAGGACCATCGGGTTGCCGTCCCGGTCGAATTCGATTTCGAGCCGGGGCAGAGCCAGCAGGAAAGTATCCCCGCTTTCGGTCCTTGGACTGATGGAGGGCGCCATTGCCGGGCCGCAGGCTGCGAGCGCCAGCATCGCAAGAACGAGTGAGACCAGAAGCAACTTACGCATGAATGACCTCCCTATGGCGTGCAATGTGTGGCAACTTCTGACAGCATCGTGGCCTGCCCGCGAGAACGAGAACGGCGCCAGAGCCTTGGTGCCTGTTCTTGCACTCGGCGGGGGCGCCGGCAGCCAATGCTCAGCGTTTGGGCGGCGGCACGGCCCGCGCGCCAGGCGCGGTGGGCAGCAGGATCAACACGTCTATGTCGGCTCGATCTAGCCCGGGCGCGATCTCGTTCGCCAGCACGCTGTACGGGCTATCGGGCATGAACTGTTTGACCAGCTCGGCCGCATTCATGAGGAAGCGGCTGTCCCATACCAGATGGGGCAGTGGCTTGTCGTTGGCATAGATGAAGAGACCGCCGGGTTGGCTGCGGACGTGCAGGTACTGGATGTTCAGGGCTTGAAGTCGCTTGATCACGTCCGGTTCGAGCAACTGTGGCAACGCCACCCCAAACGGGGCCAGGTCTTCAGCCGTCACATCGAAGATCGCAGGTGTGCCCTGTTCGGTGACCTTCGCGTCGAGCTTGACGACCGCGGTGGCCGGCCCTTCCGACGGCTGCGGCGCCACCCGTGCGCCTTCCTCCAGGCCGATCAGTGGGATGTCCGGAGCCCCGCTCTGTTTGGGCAGCTGCACGACGATGTCCAGGCCCAGCCGACGCACCAGAGGCAGCAGCTTCTTGGCGATGGCGAGGTCCTGGCCCATCACGGCTTGCGCCAGGTCCACGGCCTGGCTCAGGGCTTCGTCATCCCAGCCGAGATGGGGCAGCGGCTTGCCGTTGGCAAAGATGACCAGGCCCCGACTCAGGGTGCGGATCTCCAGATGTTGGACGTTGGCGAGGATCAGGGTATCGAGCAGCGGTTGCGGGAAGCGGATGTCCAGGCCGAAAAGCGCAGGCGAGATGCCGAGGACCGAGAGGTTGCCGGCAGGGTTAACTTTCACGACGATGCGCGGCAGGGCCAGCATGAACGGTTCAGCCGCTTTGGGTGGGGCGGCCGCGGGCTGAGCAGGTGCGCCGCATCCGCTCAGCAGCACGATGGCGACAAGAAGTACGGTCAATGTCCACTTCGACATCGTGAGCTCTCCTCCTTTCGCGTGTACAGGCCCAATACTTTTGTGAACAATTCATGGACAATCTGTAAAGTCATTATAACGCATCTGGCGCCGCCGCACAAGGGTCAAATTATACGGAAACTATACGTTTTCCCTACGCTCAGGCAGGCATGCCGGCCGCGCGCGCCTCTTCGGGATGCAACGCAGCCCAGACCTTCTCGCTGGTGATCGGCAAGGCATCTATGCGGACGCCCACGGCATTGTACACGGCGTTGGCAATGGCTGGCGCGGTCGGTACCATGGGGTGTTCGCCGACGCCGCGCGCGCCGAACGGGCCATCGTCCTGAGGCACTTCGATGATGATGTTCTCGGTCTCCAGAGGCGCGTCCACGGCTGTGGCGATCCGATAGTCGGTGAAATTCGGGTTGGCCGGTACGCCTTCTTTGAGGATGATCTGTTCCAACAGCGCCGTGCTCATCCCTTGCACTGCGCCGCCTTCCATCTGCGTGCGCACCATCTCCGGGTTGATGGCCCGGCCGACGTCGTAGGCCGATACGATCTTGAGCACGGTGACTTCGCCGGTTTCGTCGTCCACCTCCACCTCGACCGCCTGGCAGCCGGTGGTGAAGTGTACGACCGCACGCGGGCCCTGGCCGGTCTCCGGGTCGAGCGGGGTGACGTATTCCGGCATGAAGCGGCCCTGGCCCACCACCGGGCCGCCCACCCAGGTGCCATCGGGCCGTTGCAGGCCGTAGATCACCAGATCGCGCAGCGGCCGTGATTCCTCCGTGCGATAGCTCACGACCTGGCCGTCAACGATGTCCAGGTCGTTGATGTCTTCACCCCACGCCTCGGCTACGGCCTGCAGGATCTGGCGCCGGGCGTTTTCGGCCGCTTGCAGCACCGCGTTCCCCATGCTCCAGGTCAGCCGGCTGGCTACCGTCTGCCACTCGTAGGGGCTGTAGTCGGTGTCCACGGTGTTCACGCGCACGTCTTCGACCCGAATGCCCAGGCCTTCGGCGGCCAGCTGCGCCATGGCGGTCAGAGCGCCCTGGCCGATATCTACCCCGCCGATGCTGACGGTAGCCGTGCCGTCTTCGTTCAGACGGACGACCGCACTGGAGCCCGGATTGGGCGGCATGGCTGGCGCTTTCCACATGGCCGCCAGCCCCTTGCCGCGACGTTTGTGGGGTCGCCTTCCCGGCCCTTCCCCGGCGAGGGGCGGGGTGTTGTCCTCTCTGGCCGGGAGGGGAGCCGGGGATGAGGCCCAGCCAATCGCCTCTGCAGCCTTCTGGATGCAGAGGCTGAGGCCGGTGGGATGCATGATCATGCCGGTCAGCGTCTCCTGGCCATCTTTCAGGCAGTTCAGGAGGCGCACCTGCACCGGATCGAGGCCCAGTCGCTGCGCCATCTGATCAATGTGCTGTTCGATGCCGAAGTGGATTTCGGCCATGCCGAAGCCGCGCATTGGGCCGCCGATCGGATGATTGGTGTAGACGCAGTAGCTGTCCACGTGGATGTTGGGCACGTAGTAGGGGCCGGTGCCGCTGTAGCCCGCGGCGCGCGTGATGTTCACGCCGTACTCGGTGTAGGCGCCGCCATCCCAGTAGAAGCGATTCTCCACGGCCGTGATGCGGCCTTCCCGCGTCATGCCCATCTTGATGTACGCCACCAGGCCCTGGCGGACGAAAGTGGTGTAGAATTCCTCCTCGCGCGTCATGCGCAGCTTGACCGGCCGGCCGCGGGCATGCATGGCCAGCGCCACGGCCGCACCTTCGATGCTGACGCCGGCCTTCGAGCCGAAGCCGCCGCCTACGTAGGGGGTGATGACCCGCAGCTGGCTGTGGCCGATGTTGAGCGCCTTGGCGATCAGGTTCCGCTGCGCGAACGGAGATTGGCTGGAGGACCATAGCGTGATCTTGCCGTTGACGTCCTGCTGGGCGACGCAGACGTGGGGTTCGAGCGGCACATGCTGGATGTGCGGCACCCGATAGCGGTGCTCGTAGATCAGGTCGGCCGCCGCCCAGCCCTGCGCCATGTCTCCTTTGCGTACCTTGAACCAGTTCGAGATGTTGGTGCCGGGCTGCGGGAAGATGAAAGGCGCGCACTCGTAGCTGCCCAGCTCGGGATGGACGAGGGGTGCGGCCGGGCTGACGCCGAATTCGGGGTCGAAGACACCCGGCAGCGGCTCATACTCCACCTCGATCAGGTCGAGCGCCCGCTGTGCGATCTCCGGCGTGTCGGCGGCCACCGCAGCCACCGCCTCGCCCACGTAGCGCACGCGATCCAGCGCGAAGATGCGGCGATCCTTCAGATACAGGCCGGTGTAGCCCGGGAAATCCTGGCCGGTGACCACGACGCGCACGCCCGGCAACGCCCTGGCTTTGCTCACGTCAATGCGTTTGATGAGGCCGTGAGCGATCGGGCTGCGCTTGATCATGCCGTAGAGGAGGGCCGGCCCGAACGGGATGTCGTCCACGTAGGTCGCGGCGCCGGTCACCTTCGCCCGGCCCTCGACGCGCAGCGGGCTGGTGCCGATGATGCTAGGCTTCCTGGCAGGTTGGTAGGTTGGTGGATTGGTAGAATGGGGGCTGCCCCCTGACTCCTGCCCCCTGATCCCTGTCTTTTGATCCCTGACTCCTGACGCCTGGCTCATCGCGCGGCCTCCTTTCCGGCCCTCGCCGCCATCTTGACCGCGTCAACGATGCGAATGTAGCCCGTGCAGCGGCAGAGATTGCCGACCAGCGCCTCGCGGATGGTTGTTTCGGTGGGATTGGGGTCGCGGTCGAGCAGGGCGCGCGCGTTGATCAGGATGCCGGGCGTACAGAAGCCGCACTGGGTGGCGCCGGTGGCGATGAAGGCCTCTTGCAGCGGGTCAAGCTGATCGTCGTGTGCCAGTCCTTCCACGGTGATGACCTCCGCTCCCGCCACCTCGGGGGCCAGCACCATGCAGGAATTGACCGGCTCGAAGCGCTCGGCGCCTGGCCAGCGGATGAGCACGGCGCAGGCACCGCACTCGCCGGCCTCGCAGCCGTTCTTCGTCCCGGTCAGGGCCAGTTGTTCGCGCAGGACCTGGAGCAGGGTATGGTGCGATGCGACCACGATCTCGTAGGGCTCGCCGTTGACGGTGAAGTGGAGGCTATGTTTCATGTGGCTCCTCCTTGTGCGGAGGAAAGCTGCGGCCGGCCGGCAGGCAGATCGGCGAGCACGGCCTCGGCCCCGCGGCGGACGAGGACGGCGACCATGGCCCGGCGATAGGCGGCGCTGGCGCGGATGTCGTCAATGGGACGGGCTGCGGCCGCAGCCAGCGCGGCCGCGCGGCGAATGCCTTCTGGCGAGGCGTCCTGGGCCAGCGCGGCCTCGGCTTCCGTCGCGCGCAGTGGGGTGGGTCCCACGGCGCCCAGGGCGATGCGCCATTCGACTGCAGCGGCAGGCGAATCGTCGCTCCTGCGATATACGGCCACGCTCACGAGGGAGATATCGCCCACCTTTGTCCGGCCCAACTTGTTGAAAACCCCCCGGCTGCTGGCCGGCGCCGGGGGCAGATGCAGCGCGGTCAGGAACTCGCCGGCGCGCAGGGCGGTCTTGCCCGGGCCGACGAAGAACTGGGCGATGGGGATGCGTCGGATGCCCTGTGAGCCGTAGACCTCGGCCATGGCCTCCAGGCAGTAGAGCGCTGGCGCAGTATCAGCGGCAGGCGAGGCGTTGCAACAGTTGCCGCCGATCGTGGCGCGGTTGCGCAGCTGATAGGAGGCGACCGAGTTGCATGCCTGGACGAGGAGGTCGTAGCGCGCTTGCACCAGCGGATGCGTCGCCACTTGGTTCATAGTGCAGCCGGCGCCGATGATCAGCCAGCCATCGCGGCCAGGCAGGATCTCCCTCATGCCGGGCAGACCCTTCAGGTCCACCACGGCCTGCGGCTTCACGAACCCCCCGCGCGCTCGAATCAGCAGGTCTGTCCCGCCCAAGAACGGCCGCACCGTGCCGTTGCCCGCGGCCAACAACGCGCTGGCCTCGGCATGGTCTTTGGGGATGAGGTAGTCGAAGGGTTGCAACGTCGCTTTTCTCCAGATGTTGTCCAGGTAAGTCGGGAAGTTGGGAAGTTGGGAAGTTGGGAAGTTGGTAAATTGGTAAATTGGTACATTGGTTGGATCCAAACTAATCTACCAATTTCCTAACCTACCAATCTACCAATCTACCAATCTACCAACCTACCAACCTCCTAACCTACCAATCTACCAATCTACCAATCTCCTAACCTACCAATCTACCAATCTACCAATTTCCTAACCTACCAATCTACCAATTTCCTAACCTACCAATCTACCAATCTCCTAACCTACCAATCTACCAATCTACCAACCTCCCAACCTCCCAACCTCCCGACCTCCCAACGACTAAAACTCGATATTGCTGCGTTCCTTCACGCCGAACTTCGATGGCGGCAGCCAGACGAAGATGGTGTTGATCAGGATGCCGACAATCGCCGAGAAGACAATGGCCGGGATGCCGTTCGGGAACAGCACCGGAATCGGGAAGGGGAAGAGGCCATCTTTCAGAGCCAGGTTGCCGCCGATGCCCAGCACCAGGATCGTCGCGCCGATGGCCAGGTTCTTCGGGTCGAACAGGTTCACCCGTTCGCTCTGAATCAACGCGATGCCCTGCTTGCCGATGACGCCGAACAGATAGATTGCCAGGCCGCCGGTGACCGCCACGGGGATGGTGTTGACCAGCGCGGCCAGCTTGCCGATGAAGCCGAGCAGGATGGCGATGCCGCCGGCTGCAAAGAGCACCGGCACCGAGTAGTTGCGGGTGATCGCCATCAGCGAGTTGTTCTCGCCATAGTTGGTGCCTGCGCAGCCGCCCAGGAAGCCTACGACCAGGTCATCGGCGCCGTCGGCCACCAGGTTCAAACCGATCAAGTTCTTGATCGAGAGCGGCTTGCGGCCCAGGTCTTTGGCGAGCTGGTCAATGTAGAGGCTCATCTGATACAAGTGGGCGGTGGATTCTGGGATGGTGGCGATGGCGATGAGCGCTACGCTGACCACCACCGACCAGGCGCGCGGGTCGGTGAACGCCGGAACGGTGATGTTGGGCACGCGCAACCAGGCCGCCTCGGCGACCAGGCCGAAGTTCACCAGGCCGAACGGAATGGCGATGATATAGCCGACGATTGCGCCCAGCAAGATGGGCAACATGCCGAGCAGCCCCTTGCCCTGGAGGTAGACCGAGAAGCCGATGGTGACGATCAACGTGATGAACGCCACCAGCCAGTTGGCCGAGGCCATATTCAGAGCCGCGCCGGAGAGGGCTATGCCGATGACCACGGCGACCGAGCCGGTGATGACGGGCGGCAGTGCCTTGTCCAACGCCGCCTTACCGATGCGCATGATCAACAAGCCGACGATGATCTCGAGAATGCCCGTGCCCATGATGCCGACCTGCGCCAGACGAACACCCTCCGGGCAGTAGAAGGTGTTGGGGTCTTTGAAGCAGTCCGGTGCATACAACGACATGACGGTGATGATGACGGTGATGTAGCTGAAGCTGGAGCCGTAGTACATCGGGATCTGACGCCGGGAGACCAGCAAGGCCACGATTGTGCCAAGCCCGCTCGCCAGCAGGGTGACGCCGACATCGAACTTCGTGAGGATCGCCACCAGCACGGTGGCGGGGAACATGGTGAGCACCTGCTGGAAGCCGAGGCTCAGCATGGCGCCAATGGGTGGGGTGTCGTTCGGCATATAGCCGAGGACGGGTTTCTGGGCTTCGACGGCCATCTTGGATTACTCCTTGTGAGACTGATGAAAGAGAAAAGAAACGGTGATGGACGGTCGGGGGAGTGCACGGCTCCCGATAGATGTGCCGCATAACCTCCGGTCAAGAAATCACCATGCAACAACCGGCGCGCGTGCTCTTGCTCCGAGGAAAGCGGAGAGGCTTCCGTATCCGGACAACTTTGGCTTTGGACGGCCGCACGCGCTACAGCCCGGCGCATGTATGTCGGAGTGTAGCATCAGTGGCGTTAGCTGTCAACTCGCATCGAGTCGGTTCAGCAATTCCAAATATGGGTTGGGATTGGTTAGCCGGGCGTCAATTCGAGCCCGGCCAACATGAAATCGAGCAACCGCTCCCAACCATCAAAGTAGTGATAACGGGTCAACGCCCGGATATCGTCAAAAAAGGTCTTGCGTGTCCCCAGGGCAGCGCGCAGGCGGCGATACTTTTCATCGCAGAGCTGGAGCACGGTGTGAAACAGGAAGGCCAGCAGGATGAGCATCACCACGACCGCGGCCAGATATTGCTTACCATGGCCGTAGTTATGTTCGAGGTAGTAACCCTGATTCTTGAGCACGTTGTTGTTTTCGTTTTCGATCGTCCAGCGACTGCGTCCTGCGGCAACCACAGGGCGGATGGTGTCTGCGGTCAACTGGTAGTCGGTGGTCCAGGCGTTATGGGATAAGACCTCCCCCGTGCCTTCGCTGACGATGATGAGTTCGCACCAGTTGGCCAGCCATGCCTTGGGGCCGGCGCGCAACGGCACTTGATTGACGTAGCGATAGGTCCAGAGTTCGAAGCCGTGGCCGGTCCAACGGCGGTCACAGACCTGCGCGACAGCCCCGATTTTGGCCAGCAAGGCGACTTCTTCATACAGCGTGGTATGCGAGTCCGGCTTGCAGGTCAGAATGAAACTCAGCCGGTGCGTCTGCAAGAGTTCGCACAACGGCTGATGGCAGTGCAAATCGTCGGCCAGGATCGTCACCCGTTGAGCCGCCAGCTGCGGCCCATTCCGTTCGATCCAGCGCCGGGCAGCGTTGCGCTCGCAATCCTGTTTCTCGGCGCCATCCTGGGACATGATGAACTCCGGTTCCATGACCAGCACCTCGGCCTTGCCGGGTCGCACCAGGGCGGGAATGAGCGCCGTATGGGCATAGCGCGTGCCGGTCTCCTTCTCGATGACGGTACACTGCGCACAGTGGATCGTCGTCGAGGAGAAATACTGCGTGCCATCCAGGGAGCACAACAGCCCGTCGTTGAAGCTGCGATAGTCTTTCAGGACGCCGACCTCCGTTAACCGCTGCAGCACGGCCCAAAACGGTGGCCGCAGATAGGCCGGCGCAAGCGGATCCAGCAGATTGCGAATCTGCGGATCACTGGGAATGTGGGCGACGCCGAAGAGACTTTGGGCATTATCACGTCCTCTGCGGCGTTGCATGTCGCGTTGGCGGGCCAAAAACGAGGGCGTTTGGGTGAAGAAGACCCCGAAGGCGCTCAAGGCGGCATCGCTGATGGTGTACTGGCACTATCACCTTTGGCTCAGTTTGTCATATTTGGAATTGCTGCCGCAGTACAGGGTGTGCTTTGCACTTGCCAGCTCAAACACGACCACATCGTAAAATAGGAGGATTCATAATGAAGATAAACGAGGATTGGCAGGCTGTGGCGATCAGTTTCGTCCTGATTTTTCTGGCGATCATTAGTGTGATAAACCCAGGATGGATGAAGTTTTAGTTACATATAGGAAAAGGAGAAATTCTTATGTCTATATCTGCTAAGGTAGAGCGTATGCCCTCGAAGTCGGCCGGGGTTATGATCGGACTTGTAATCGTTGTGGTCTTGGCATTTCTGGCTCGTTGGTTGAAGCTTCAAGTTTATCCGCTTAATTTGCCTCTGGGCATTCCTGGCCGGGCGTTGGAATATCCTCTCTGGGCCGCCTTAGTCGGCCTGGCAGCTAATTGGCTGCTGAAAACTACGAAGACCTATGACTTGGTGAGGAATGGATTTCGGACCGAATTGTTTCTTAAGGTAGGGTTGGTGCTCCTGGGTACCACGATCAGCTTCAAGGTCATTGTCACAGCTGCAGGCGGCGCGGTCGTTCAAGGTCTGGTATTGGTCACGTCTGTTTTCTTCTTCAGTTGGTGGTTAAGCGGGAAATACAATCTACCCAAGACTTTGCGAGCTGTGATGTCTACTGCGATTGCTGTGTGTGGGGTATCTGCAGCGATTGCGGCCGCAGGCGCTGTGTTAGCCAAGAAAGAAGAGGTCACCTATATCACAGCGCTGGTGATCATTACAGCTCTACCGTTGATGGTTATTGCGCCCCTCTTGGGAAGTGCACTTGGCTTGCCAGAACCCGTTGCCGGCGCGTGGTTCGGCGGCAACATTGATACCACGGCTGCGGTTGTGGGCGCCGGCACAATGTACGGTAAGACGGCCCAGCAGATTGCCAGCATCGTCAAACAGACCCAAAACGCATTGATCGGTGTAGTAGCCTTTCTTTTGGCGTTATACTTTAGTCTAAAGAGCGACGACAAAAGCAGGCGTCCGAGCGCCGGTATCATCTGGCAGCGTTTTCCGAAGTTCGTGTTAGGCTTTATTGCGGCCTCGTTGCTGTACACTTTCGGAGCTATCGGGAAGGATGCTGGCGCTGCCCTTGCAGCACTAAAAGACTGGGCCTTCTGTCTGGCGTTTGTTTCGATGGGTTTGGATATCAGTATCGGCGAAATCAAGAAGATGGGCTGGGCGCCTGTATCGGTGTACCTGATCGTGACCGTATTCAATACGATCGTGGCCTTATTGGTCGCCTGGGTTATCTTCGGTTGGTTACTGCCGATCAAGCTGTAGGTAACCGTTGAAGCGACGGAATTATCATTAGTGTGTGCTCTTCCGGAATGGTACTGGACTGACAGCGCAGGATACTGTAGTGTCACAGCCGTGATCCCTGCTTACAACGAAGCATCGCGCATTGGTCAGACAGTACGGGCAGTGGCGCCACTTGTAGAAGAAGTATTGGTGATCGATGACGGCAGCCGCGATGATACGGCTGCCGTCGCCCTCGCCGCCGGTGCGCAAGTGTTGCGTCAGCCAGTTAATCGGGGCTATATTGCTGCGATCAAGCGTGGCTTTCGTGAAGCTCATGGAGCTATCGTGGTAACTGTGGATGCAGATGGCGAATTTCCTGCAGAATGCATTCCATATCTGGTGCAGCCGATCAAAGAAGGGCGAGCCGATATGGTCCAGGGGCATCGCGATCGAATCCCACGGCTGTCCGAAAGGTTTTTGAATTGGTTGGCGGGCTTGGCTGATCCAGTGGGCGACTCAGGCACCGGTCTGCGAGCTTTACGTGCTGATCTGGCGCGGAGATTGCAATTACGAGGCGCGTGCATCTGTGGTGTTTTTACATTGGAAGTGTGCGCGCTAGGGGGTCGGGTAGTGGATATACCGATTGTTCTGAAAACGGTCAACAAGCCACGTCGCATAGCATGGTATCATATCCGTCAATTCTTCTATTTGTTGCCGTGGCTGATACGAAGGCTGATACGAAATAATCCCCTGAGAAAGCGAGTCTATGCATGAGTGACAATCCGTGGCAACGAAAGCGCGTATTAATCACAGGCGTCTGCGGTACTGTTGGCAGCGAATTGCTGCGACAGGTGGTTGCCCACAATCCGCAGGAAGTCATCGGATTGGACAACAACGAAAGCGCCACGTTCTTTCTGATGGAGGACTATAGCGCCTATCCGAATGTGCATCTGTATGTCGGCGATGTGAGGGACCGGGACCGACTGATGCGAGCGATGCAGGATGTAGATATTGTCCTCCATGCGGCGGCATTGAAGCACGTGAGCCTATGTGAGCAGGCCCCGCGTGATGCTGTGCAGACCAATATTCTAGGCACGCAAAATGTCATAGATGCAGCAATTGCCAATGGTGTTGAGCGCGTCTTGTTTACGTCGTCAGATAAAGCAGTTAACCCAACCAGCGTGATGGGCACCACCAAGTTGATGTGCGAGCGGCTGATCACAGCAGCCAATGCTTACCGGCGCAACAGTGGACCGATTCTGGCTTCGACCCGTTTTGGTAACGTCCTTGGCTCGCGTGGTTCGGTTATTCCGTTGTTCATGCAGCAGATCGCCCGTGGCGGGCCGGTGACCCTGACCGATGTGCGCATGACGCGCTTTATAATGACACTGGAACAAGCAGTGCGGCTGGTGATGGACTCGGTGTTTCTGGCGCGCGGCGGCGAGGTATTTGTTACCAAGATGCCGGTAGTGCGCATTGCGGACCTGGCTGCAGTGATGATCGAGGAACTGGCTCCGCGTTACGGGTTTGATCCGGCCCGGGTGCGCGTGGAGGTCATCGGCACGAAACTCGGTGAAAAGCTCTACGAAGAGCTGATGAACGAAGAAGAAACGAGGCGGACTATTGAGCTGCGCGATTACTTCGTTATCTTGCCCGGCTTCAAACCGGTTTACGAAACGATTGAATACGTGTATCCCGAGATCGTCAATCATTCGGTGAGTCATGCTTACAATTCAAGTGTCGAAACCCCATTGACTCGCGATGCATTGCGCTGTTATTTGCTTGAAAATCACCTTCTCGTGGAAAGGAACGGTAAACCATGCGTATCTTGATCCTCGGCGGCGACGGCTATCTGGGCTGGCCGACCGCCATGCATTTCGCGGCCAAAGGCCATGATGTGTGTGTCATGGACAACTATCTGCGGCGCACCCTGGCGCTGCAAACGCAGTCCGAGGCGCTGATGCCGAACCCGGACCTGCCGAAGCGAGCTGCGATCTTCGAGGCAGCCTCTGGCAAGAAGATCAAAGTCGTGATCGGCGATGTGACCAATTATCGTTTGCTCGCGCGGGTTTTCCAGGAATTCCAACCCGAAAGTGTGATTCACTATGCAGAGCAGCCTGCGGCACCCTATGGCATGGTGGACTACGAGGAGGCACGGTTGACTTTGAACAACAACCTGAACGCCACCTTCAATACCATTTGGGCGGTGATGCAGCATGCGCCCGACTGTCAGATCGTTAAGTTGGGCACGATGGGCGAATATGGCACGCCCAACATTGATATCGAAGAGGGTTGGATCGAAATCGAACATAAGGGGCGCAAGCAGAAATTCCTTTATCCAAGACAGGCCGGCAGCCTGTATCATACGACCAAGGTGCTGGACACCGATCTGTTGTGGTTCTACGTGCGCACTTTCGGCATTCGCGTTACAGACTTGATGCAGGGGCCGGTGTATGGCCTTTCGACGCCGGAGACCGATTTGGATGAACGGCTGTTGCCCAACTTCCACTATGACGATATCTTCGGCACGGTGGTAAACCGTTTCCTGGTTCAGGCCGTGGCCGGGGTACCGTTGACGGTGTTCGGCAAGGGCGGCCAGACGCGAGGCTATTTGAACCTGATAGACACACTTCAATGTGTGGAATTGGCGGTTACGAAGCCGGCCGCGAAGGGGGAACTGCGCATTCTGAACCAGTTCGTGGAGACCTTCTCGGTGAATCAGTGGGCCGAGCGAATTAAGCGAGTGGGCGACAGCATGGGCTTAAACGTGCAGATCGCACACATTGATAATCCACGCAAAGAGATGGAGGAACATTATTACAACCCGGCGCACTCGGGCTTGTTGGAGTTGGGGCTGCAACCACACCCCGTGACCGACGAGATCATCGCCGGCATGTTGGCACAGGTGATGAAATATAAGGATTTGATTGACACCGATAAGATCATGCCGCGAGTGCGGTGGAAGTAAAAAGGAGCGCCGTATATTCTGATTGTTGGTGTGGGACAGTGCCAGGCTTGTAGACACAAGCCTGGCACTGCAGTGTTTCTTGGGGGATGGCGTCTTTTCTATGGTAAGTGCCGGATACTTTAGAGGGTATACCGACGAACGAACATAATCATCGTGTGCAAGCATGAGTAATGCGCTGAAAAGCATTAGCCGCTTCAATGCGGCATTGGTTGGTGTTTTGATCATAACCATAGTGGTTAGCGATCTATTGAATTCATGGGATCGTAACCGAACCTATCTGATTGTCGTATCGTCGCTACTGCAACGTGAGGCACCTGCGATACACCAAGTCGGCGGACATCTGGAGCAAACGGCAACAACATCGGAGAAAGCGTGGGTACAGTTTGCTTTCGGGAGCGTCGCTCTACGCCTCGGGAGAATCGAGGACGCCCGCAATGCTCTAGAAAAGGCCTGGAGTTCAGGTTATCATCGTCCTGTTACTGTTCTTCGGTTAGGCGAGGCGCTATGGGCTAAGGGAGAGCAAGAGGCAGCTTTGGCAACATGGCGACAAGACCAACATATTGCTTCCTACTTTCGTATGCGTGGCGACAGCGCGATTGACCGTGGTGATCTGGTGACGGCAGAAGAAGCATTCTCTATCCAAACTAATCTTGAGTTAGTGCCGACTGACGCCTTAATTGCACAGGGCAAAGTGCGTTATGCGCAAGAGCGCTGGGACGAAGCGTATCAATCGTTTGCGAGGGCTGCCAATCTCAATCCTAACTTACCTCTCGTTCATTACTATCTGGGCATGTTGTTGGTTAGGACGCCGGATAGCAGTTCGCAGGCATATCTCCACTTTCGACAAGTCTTGCAGCTTAATCCTGATTTCGGCCCTGGCCCCTATCTCAACCTGGGTTTGATCGAACGACAACGAGGCAATTACGAACAAGCAGCCCAATGGTATCAGAAAGGGGTTGAGCGCTTTCCTGATAATAAGCTGTTATGGTTGAACTATGCCATCAATGAATTTCAGCGCAAAGCTTATCAGAAATCGTTGGCTTTACTTGAAAGGGTTGATGTGCTGGACACTAGATGGCATCTTTTGTATTATTGGAAAGCGCGCAACTATTTTGCTATGGGTGATCATGAGACAACCATCCGGTTAGCTGAGCAATCAAACCGGCTTGCGCCTTCTGCGTTAAGTTGGAATCTTCTGGGTGATAGCTATCAAGCACTTGGTCGAATAGAGGCCGCTCGCGCCGCCTATCAGCAAGCGCTTAACCTGGAACCGGGCAATACCTATGCGGCTCAGCGTTTGAGTGCGCTTTCAGGGAAATAGAACAGGATGGACAGATCATCGGGAGACCATTCGATGCCGACGGCACATCCTCGACGTTTGGCATTCAGCAGTATAGCCAGCCTTCTCAGCCAGGTCTTAGCCGTTCCGATTTTGTTGCTTCTAACACCATTTATAATCCACACATTGGGGATGACACAGTATGGCATTTGGGCAGTTATGACGCTTTTCGTTGGTTATACTGGCCTGGCAGAATTCGGATTGCGAATCCCTTTGATTAAGTATGTGGCGGAAAGCGCAGCCCAAGGAGATTACGCAGCTATCAACCGATTCGTCAATACCACATTGGCTACCTATCTGATCCTGGTCGGGTCTATAATCTTACTTCTGACCCTAGGACTCGACTGGTTAATTGACATGTTGTTCGGTGATGGCATTGATGTCGGCCGAATTCGGCCGTTGCTGCTTGTGATGTTGGTAGCATTCGGCACCGAGTTGTCGTTTAGTGTGTTGCCGGCCTTGCTCTCTGGCTTACAACGGGTTGATCTGGCTGCTTTTGGCGAGATGTTCTCCAAGATCATTGGGGCCTTGGGAACCGTCATCGTTTTGCAGCTCGGCTGGGAGATTCCAGGCTTGGTGATAAATTACCTCGTGGCTGCTTTGCTCACCGTCGTATTTTTGTTCTGGCTTGCCCGCCGTCAATTTCCTCGCTTGCAGCTGAACCCGTTCGCCTTTGATTGGGCTACTTTCCGCAAGATGTTTGCTTTCAGTGCTCGGGTGCAAGTGGCCACATTGGCGCAATTCGCCAATACGAACCTCAATCGAACGCTGCTGGCCTATTTTCTCTCGCCCGTAGATGTAGGCTACTATCAAATCGCCCAGCGGACCTACAGTGTCGTCGGCTCTTTGCCGCAGTCGCTTGTCCGCACACTGATCCCGGCCGCCTCGGATTTGAATGCTTCAGGCCAGGAAGAACGACTGCGCCAACTGTATTTCCGGTCGCTTAAGTATATCGCTTCGTTTGCCCTTCCCTTGTTCGTCGGCGTGATGGTGATCGTTCACCCGTTCTTCCGGGTATGGTTAGGGCCGGATGAAGGTTTTCGGAAGTCGGCATGGACGGTGATCATTGTCCTATCGTCCTACATATTGCTCAATATCTCCAGTAGCGGTTACACGATCCTGCATGGCCTGGGCAAACCTCAATATCCGATGCGTCAAGCTTTGATCCATCTGGTGCTCAATATCAGCCTGGCCACGTTGCTTACCTGGCGCATGGGTTATTATGGCGCGCCGTTGAGCCTCAGCCTGGCTACCATGATCAGTTAGGTTTACTGGCAGGTCGTGATTCATCGTCAGTTGCGCGTGCGCGTGCGCGAGACTTTACAGTTCAGTATCGGCCGGCCGCTGGTTGCCACGATGATCTCTGGCGTGGCGATTGCATTTTTGCAGTCAATTCTTTCGGCTACCAACTTCGCATTTATTATTGTGTATGGATTGGTGTTTCTGGTAGTTTACGCCGGAATCCTTTATGCAATTGGGGGATTGGACGTATACGATCGCAGGCTTCTTATGGAAACATGTTTTGCGCCGGCCCTGCGCTTTATTCGACGCCCGAGTCAGACAAAAGTGGCGCATCGCTGACACAATTTAGTTATATTGGTGGTGGAGGAAGTTTTGTGATCACAAGTAAATCGCTGTCGCTGCAAAGACAACTGCAGAGATGGTGGCCTACGGCGGCGATCCTGGCGGCCGCTCTGTTGCTCTTTCCTGGCCTGATTTTGTGGCTTGGATTTGATCGGGCTCTTCGGCTGGTAGTACAGCTTGGTGGCAGCCTGACAATAGTACTTGTTGCCTTACTTCGGTCAACCTGGATTGTGATTGCGTTGTTCTTGGTGCTGGGGCTATTCGGCCAGCAGCTCTTTATTCCTGGTGTCCCGCTTAATCTGCGCGGCACCGAAGTTCTTACGTTATTGTTATTCCTCTGGTGGATATCCGAAAAAGCCCTGCGCCGCACGCGCGCGCCTCGTTCATCGCTGGATGTGCCTGTGGCTGCTTATTGCGCCGTGCTAGTTGTGGGGGTTCTTTACGGGATCGTTGCCGGCTGGGAACCGCGCGTGGCGGTGCGTGAGGGAATCAAGCTGGGAGTCATCATTCTCTACTTTCCTCTCAAGGAGTTGTTGTCCCGCCATCCCAGGCTGTTCACGCGCGGTATCCTTTTGCCTATCCAGATCGGCGTGGCGATCAGCGCTTCATTGGCAATTGCAAGCGTGTTGGCACGGGGCGATCCGATTGTGCTCGATCCATATCAACCTGAAACTGCGCTTAACGCATTCGAGATCGAAGGCCTCAGCCGGTTGGAAGCCCTGGTGCCAGCGACTAGTTTCGCGTTTGTGGCGCTGATGAGCATGGGACAGTTACTGATTACGCGCAAAACACTTACTCGTGTATTACTGGCGGCCCTGATTAGCTCAGCAAGTATAGGGGTTTTCCTCACATTTACACGTACCCGCTGGATTGGATTGGCGCTGGGGATGTTAATTCTGCTGGTTAGTTTTGCGCGGAGAGCTCGGCCCCAAAGCTGGATCAGTTTTATGGCTATTTTTATCCTACTTGGTATTGTTATGTGGTTTGCTCCAACCTTTTTTGATATAAGCACAGAGGTAATCATCGCCTCTCGGCTGGATACTTGGGTAACTCAAGGACTAGACTATCGCGGGGGTGTTCACCGTCTGAATGAGGCGCAGGCATATTGGGGTAGTTTTTTGGCAGCTCCGGTTTTTGGCCAAGGATTAGGTGCAAAGGTCTCTTTTTATACGCCAGGACAAGGGGTTATTACACGTACATACGCCCATAATGATTATGTGATGTTTTTGGGAAAACTAGGTCTTGTTGTTGTGGTTGTGTTTATCTGGCTGACGCGCACCGTCTGGCGTGAATTGCAGGTTGTCTTTCGGTTTTCTCGAGAGACGATAACGCAGTACGAGGTCATCAGTTTAGTGGCTTTTCTGGCCGGAATACTGCTGACTGCAGCCAGCATTAGTGGGTTCACCAACTTCGGAACTGGACCACTTGTCGCGGCAAGTCTCGCTTATATTGAACTGCGCACGCAAGAGTCAAGACAAAAATGACACATTTCATATGTGGGGAGGCTCTTAATTGAGACTCTATGTTCTGTGGAATCGAGAAATTCGCGGTGAAATTAACCGAGCGTTTTACCAGCGCATCCGCTATTTCGCGATGCGTGATTCGGTCGTCTTGCTGGTAAATAAGCACGCCGTTATTGATCCTTTTCTGGCGCAACATTTGACTGTTGTGAGGTGTCCCATTACAATAGTTGTCCCCGAAAGGAAAAAGCATAGCTTATTACGCTTGTTACGTCCCCCACTCAATTTGCTCAATTTCCTCCTTTTTTCTGTTTGGGTCTTATGGAAACTAGGTGTCTCGTCCCGACAGGTCGATGATGACGCCATTGTTTATACGTTTCAAACTAGTGAAATTGGCATTGGCCATCTGTTACAACGATTGGGCTATCGTCTGGTTGTAGATGTTGTTGATTCTCCTGCCCACGTGATTGAGATGACTGCGCATCGGCCGCTCCTGCAAGCGGTGATACGATGGACACGACACAGGATCCTCCGAGTATCCTCAGCCTTGAGATGCGCCGATCTGGTGATAGTAGTCGCTTGGGCCCCAGATCAAGGACTTGCGCAAGAGGTCATTGATCAATATGGTGTCTCGCCCCATAAGCTCCTGGCTGTGCCTAATGGTGTTGATTTGGTTGTTACAAATCCAGCCCAGATGCAACGCCATCGTAGTGAAGAGGCGGTCATCTTTTACAACGGACTAATTTCCGATCTCAAAGGGTTTGACACGCTTGTCAGTGCGCTTGAGCGACTAGTTGAAGATATTCCCGCGATTCATTTGGTGGTAGCAGGGCGGCCGGCGCGTGAATACGAGGCCAAGTTTCAGGAATTGCTTAGAAGTATTCCCTTGGGCCGACATATCACCTACCTTGGCTGGATTGCACATCCATTGTGTTTGCAGCAGGTATTGGACTCTGATGTCTGTGTGTTTCCGGCACCAGCCTATATCACCAATTACCGCTACTCGTTACCGATCAAGGTCTTCGAATATCTTGCCCTGGGACGGCCTACTGTGGTTTCCGATCTGCCAGGCTTACGTACTGTCATTCAGCATCGGGTCAATGGTTTATTGGTGCCACCAGAGGATCCTCAGGCCCTAGCTGATGCTATCAAGCTCGTTCTGACCGATCATACGCTACGCAATACACTAGAAGCGAATGCTCGTGAGAGTATAATGGCCTATCATTGGGATGCTATCAACGCGCGGGTGCGAGCGCGGGTTCTAACTCTGTGCCAACCTAATCATAAGTTGCCTTGAGGAATGTACTTAATGAAATTGATGACGACATTTCACCATGCAACATTGCTTCTCTTCTCTCCCGGTTTGCCTCCCCGCCACAATCTCATGTTGCGCTCACTGCATGCTCATGGTTGGCGTATTTCGGTCATTGCGTGGGATCGTGGAGTCGGCGAATCGAGAATGTTGTCGGACTATACCGATTTTATAGAGGATTGGCAGCACATTCATATTCCCGGCGCCATCGGCAGCGCTCGGAATGCTTTACGTCTTGGGCAGTTGTATCGAGCGTATCGCGAGGTATTGGCGCGGAGCGAGCCACCTGATTTGACGATTTTCTCTCACTTGTTTCTTCTGCCGCTCCTATCGGCCTGGCCAGGCAAAAAGGTTTACGATGCCCTGGAAATGTACGCACTGAATATGTCGTTTTATTTTGGGCCATTGCACCGACTGATGCGGCCGGTGATGAGCCTCATTGAGGGCTTTCTTGCGCGTCGCGCTGATGGGATTTTGACAGTAGATTCCCGGCAGGGCTGGTTGGAAACGCACTATCGGCGTTGGAATCGGTTGGTCACGGTGTTATGGAACGTTCCATCGCGAGCAGAAGATCCTACCCAGAGTGAAATAGCTGCGTTGGGCCACGCGTATGGTCATCGCAAAGCGATCATGTTTGTAGGCGGGCTGTTACCCCAGAAAGGCCTACGAGTCGCCCTCTGGGCCGCTGCGACAGTTGTAAAGAAGTACCCCGAGGCTCTTTTTGTGTTTATCGGCCCATTGCGCGATAATCAAATTGAAGTGGCTGCCCTGGTGAAGGACCTGGGCATCCAAGAAAACGTCCGCTTTATGGCTCCCGTGCCCTATTCGAGTCTCGTTGCGCACCTCCGTCACGCCCTGGTAGGCCTGGCGTTGTATCAGCATGACCGTACTTACCCATATGTTTCAGCCGGCAACGGCCGTAAATTTTTTGCTTATATGCAAGCCGGTTTGCCGATTGTAGCGCCTGACTTTGGTGAAATTGGCCGAGCCGTGCAAATGGCCGGTTGCGGGGTCCTTGTCAACACTGAAGACGCGCAAGCTGTGGCTACCGCGATTATAGATCTGTTGGACCATCCTGAAGAAGCAGCGCGTCTAGGAGCCAATGGTCGAAAGGCCTTCGAAACACGTTTCAACTGGGAGATCGAGGAGCGGAAGTTCCTCGCGTTCATAGACCAGGTTATGACAGAAGAGGAAGCTTGATGATATCAGAGGCCAAGGTACTTACTTCAGCTCAGATGGCGCGCAAAGTCGGCGTGGTCGTCGGTACCCGTCCGGGCATCGTCATGTTTGCGCCCATCATCCACGAGCTACGCCGACGCAGTGTACCCCATCTGGTTATCCACACCGGTCAACACTATTCGCCCAATATGGACGCTCAGTTTTTTCGCCGATCGGTGACGGCACGACAGCCAAGCAGATCACATCCATCGTGCAAAGGATTCTGGAGGAATAGTGGACGATCACTTCGTGATAGCTGGCCAAGACTGCCAGATACAACCCGGTTGCATTATCGGCCTGAGGTATAAAGCTGATTGCATGCCGGTTCGACTCGGTTTAGCTGCGCGCATCCGTGCTGGCACGATCATCTATGCCGATGTGGAAGTCGGCGATGATTTCCAGACCGGGCACCACGTCATGATCCGCGAACGGACGGTCATCGGCCATCACGTGGTGATCGGCACCAACACGGTGATTGATGGCAACGTCGTCATCGGCGACTTCGTCAAGATCGAGTCCAACTGCTACATCCCTACTCACGTGCACATCGGCAATCGTGTCTTTCTCGGCCCGAACGTCGTTCTTACTAACGATCGTTATCCCCTGAAGATGCGCGATCAGTACGTGCCGGAGGGACCGATCCTTGAGGACGGCGTGACGTTGGGCGGCGGTGTAGTAGTCTGTCCAGGTGTGCGCATCGGCCATGATTCTTTTGTGGCAGCCGGCGCAGTAGTAACCAAGGATGTCCCGCCGTTGTCGCTGGTGGTCGGCGTCCCCGGTCGCATCCAGCCGCTGCCCGAAAAGCTGCGCGAACGCAACCTGGCGCTTTCATGGAGGAAATATCTTAATGGCTGATCTCAAAATCGCGATCATCGGCTGCGGCAAACAGGCCCCCAAGCACATCAGCGGCTTGCGAAAGGTCCCCGGCGTGCAGCTCGTGCTGGCCGATGTGGTCCCCGAATATGCGGCTGCGTTGGGCGCGCAAGAGAAGCTGCCTTACGTTCAGCATCCTGATGAGATCTTTGCGGATCCCGCGATTAACGCGGTAGATATCTGCACGCCGACCCCGAGCCATGCATCGCTGATTCGGCAGGCGTTGGCGGCGGGCAAAGACTTTTTCTGCGAAAAACCGTTGTGCGAGACCGCGGCGCAGGCGCATGAAATCGAAGCGGCGTTGCACGGCAGCGACCGCATCGGTATGGTGGGCTATGTGTACCGTTTCGCGCCGGTGTTTGAGCTGGGGCAGCGGCTGTGCGAGGCTGGTCAGGCGGGCGGCGCCGGCGCTGCGTTGGGGCGGGTGGTCACTGCGAGCTTCCGGCTTGGCGGTCGTGGTTCGCACATGCTCTGGAAACATAAGAAGGCCACTGGCGGCGGCGCGATCAGCGAGATGCTGGTGCACATGCTCGACCTTGCCATCTGGTATTTCGGCCCAGTGCACCAGGCAGATCTCCTGGCATGCGAGCTTTTGCGGCCGGAACGCGTTATCCAGGGTAAACTGGAGCCTGTGGATGCAGAAGACTTCGTGCTCGCTCGATTGAAGATGGCCGGCGGCGTGGAGGTGTTCTGCCAGGCGGATCTCGTGACGCCGGCATTCACCCAGTTCACCGAAATCCAGGGCGAGAACGGCTCCTTCATGGGGTCTATCCAGCCTGATATGCCGAGCTTCATCTATTGTGATCGCCCGGCAGCGGGCTACCCGGCCGGCAAGACGGTCCTCAGCTTTGGTCAGCTTAACCTGTTTGAGGCACAGATGGCCGAATTCGTGCGTGCGGTGCAGACGCGGCATCAGCCTGCGCGCTGCACCGTACACGACTCCGTGCTCTTACTGGAAGCTATCGAAATGTTACGGAAAGGAATTTCATCTCATGTCGTCTGAAGCCAGTGTCAAACCCATCCAAATCGCCGAGATCAAGCTCACAGACAATGAAATCGAAGCTGCACTGCGCGTGTTGCGCTCCGGCCAGTTGCGTCAGGGCAAGGAATGCGACGCGTTTGAGAAAGAATTTGCTGCCAAGGTCGGTGCCAAATATGCTGTTACCAGTGCCAACGGCTCGACGGCGCTTCATCTGCCCTACATGACTTTTCTCAAGCCCGGTGATGAAGTATTGGTGCCTTCATTCACCTTCATTGCCACCGCCAGTATGGTGACGGCAGCAGGCGGTGTACCGGTCTTTTGTGACGTTGATCCCGACACCTGGCTGTTGGACCTGGCGGATGCCGAGCGGCGGATCACCCCGCGCACGCGCGCCATCTCACCGGTGCATATCTTCGGCAATGTCTGCGACGTGGACGCGTTTCAAGCGTTTGCCCGGCGGCACAACCTGGTCATCGTTTGGGATGCAGCGCAAGCCCATGGTGGCACTTACAAAGGCCGTGATGTCGGCTCCTTTGATGATTTCGTCTGCTATTCCTTCTATCCCTCCAAGAACATCTTCGTCGGTGAAGGTGGCATGACTTGTTGTAGCAGTTCTGACCTGGATTACCAAATGCGTTTCTTGCGTACCCATGGTCAGACCGGCAAATATCTCCATACAATGTTAGGACACAACTTCCGCATGACAGATGTGGAAGCAGCTATCGGCCGCGAACAACTCAAACGGCTGGACGCCATGCTGGCAATCCGCCGGCGCAACGCTGCTATCCTGAACGCCGGCCTGGCCGGTATCCCTGGTCTGACGCCGCAGCGAATCACGCCGAATACCGAACACGCCTGGCATCAGTACGGTGTGTTGGTTGATCCGGATGTCTTCGGCTGTGATAAAGATACGCTGGCCGAACACCTGAAGGCGCATGGCATTGCTACCGGCATCGCCTATCCACGTGGCTTGCACCAGCAGCCGATCTTTGAGCGATTATACGGTAAAACGAGTTTGGCGGTCACCGAAAAGATCACAAGTCAGGTAATCAATCTTCCAGTGCATCACGGCTTGAGTGAGTCCGATGTACAACGGATCGTTCAGACTGTAGCGACTATTTATAGACAGGTTTCCTCTCGCTGACCGACAAATTTGGTAAGTGTGCCAGGTGCTCTAGGAGAGGCCTTGCACGTGTCTCGTAGCCTAGGCTGTTCCGAGAAACGGTCGTCTTAAATTTCAGACAACCTGGCACGGCTAAATCGTGCAACAAGTATCGTCTATGCGCATTTTGCTATTGTTTCCACATTACAATTCGCTTGACGATGCAAGCGGTTTACGCTCGCGTCTAATTGCCGAGGGGCTGGCAGCGGCCGGCCATCAAGTGACTGTGTTTGCGCCCGGGGTGGATATCCGCACCGGGGCGAAGTTGTCCGGCATGGGCAACCAGCTTTTCTCGGAAATTGACGACCATGGCGTCACAGTCATTCGAGTGCGGTCGCTGTCGGACTTCCGACGCAGCGCCGGTCGCCGGTTGGTATTTGAGGCCTTGTATGCGCTCCTGGTAACCTTGCGTGTGCTGTTCATGCGCAGGGTAGATGTTGTTGTTGTCTCCTGCCCTCCGGCTCTTGTGGCACCTTTCGTTTTGCCCGTGCTGTGGTTACGCAGGTGGCCGGCTGTTTATGAGGTACGCGACTTGTTTGCCGATTACCTGAAAGCTAATCGCTATGTGCGCATTCCGTTCCTTTTGCGTCTGGCTGATGCCTTTGATCGTCTGACATTGGTAAGTTATCGTCGTTTTATTGTAATTAGTCCAGGAATCAAGCGTATTCTTGTAGAACGTGGCGTTGCTGATGAGTTTATTCATATTGTTCCTAATGGATATATTCAACAACTATTCGATACGCCGCGACCCAACTGGAATGTACGCAAAGTCCTTGGTTGGGATGAAAAGTTTGTTGTGATATATGCTGGTAGCTTAACACAGACTCAAGACGTCTTGACTCTGCTGTATGCCGCAAAACGACTACATTCGAGTCCTGATATCTTATTTGTCCTAGTTGGTGCCGGCGATCGTCGTCAGGAATATGTAAGCTTTTGTGTTGATAATTATCTGGACAATGTCCAAATACTCGATCCCCGCCCAAGGCGCGAGATGCCTCACATCCTCTCAGCAGCTAACGTAGGTGTTAGCCTGTTTCGTAAAGACCCATTATGGTCTATTGTCTTAAACAACAAACTATTCGATTACCTAGGTAGTGGATTACCTGTACTCTATGGAGGGACGGGTGATTCGGCCGCGTTGTTACAAGCTGCTGGAGGAGGCATCATTGTGCCCCCCGAAGACCCGGAGGCGGTTTGTCGCGCCATTTTATACCTACGGGATAACCCGACTGTCGCTCGCGAGATGGGCCGGGCCGGACAGGCCTACGTACGAAAACATTACGAGTGGGGCACGATTTTTCCGACCTACTTGTGCGTGCTCGAAGCTGCTGTGGATAGTGCGAAAAACAGGAACCAACGCTGATGTATCGTGCTTTCGGTAAACGCCTGTTCGATCTGGTTGTTAGCGCTATCGCATTGATCGTGACGCTGCCGCTGCTGGCCGCACTGGCATTACTGGTTCGATGGAAACTTGGCCGACCGATATTGTTTCGTCAGCAACGGCCTGGCCTGCATGGTCGGCCGTTTACAATCTACAAATTTCGTACCATGAATGACGCGCGTGATGCCGATGGTAACTTATTGCCCGACGCCCAACGGCTGACCCCATTCAGTCATTTCCTGCGTAGCACCAGCCTGGATGAATTGCCGGAACTCTGGAATGTACTGCGGGGGGAAATGAGTCTGGTCGGCCCGCGACCATTGTTGATGCAGTATCTTGACCGTTACACGCCCGAGCAAGCCCGCCGACACGAGGTCAAACCCGGACTTACCGGTTGGGCGCAAGTCAATGGCCGAAACGCGATCTCGTGGGAGCAGCGCTTTGCGTTCGATGTGTGGTATGTGGACCATCTGTCGTTCTGGCTCGATGTCAAGATCCTGTTGCTGACTTTTGGCGCCGTGCTTAGCCGACGCGGGATCAGTCAACCCGGTCATGCGACAATTGAAGAGTTCATGGGAAGTCGGTCGTGAAGCTTTACATTCTCGGCGCTGGCGCTCATGGTAGGGTTGTTGCAGACATTCTGCGCAGCCAACAGATACATGTAGATGGGTTTTTGGACGACAATCCGGCTTTACACGGTACATATGTTGCCGATCTGCCGGTTATTGGTAGCACAGATACATTATTCGGTTTATCTGAAGATTTGCCAGCCCGAGTCATCGTTGCTCTTGGTAATGCAGCATTAAGGCTCGATCTTGCACAGAAACTTGTTCAACACGGCCATCAGCTTATCAATGCGATTCATGCTACGGCAATTATTGCGCCCAGTGCTGTGTTGGGCAGTGGTATATGTGTTTGTGCTGGCGCCGTGGTCAATCCCGATGCACAGATTGGTGATGCTGTCATTGTCAATACGGGAGTGACGATTGATCATGATTGCCAGATTGAAGATGGCGCACATCTGTCTCCTGGTGTCCATCTGGCCGGGCGGGTTCGCGTGGGCCGATTGAGCTTTTTGGGCACAGGCGTCTCCGTCGCGCCACGAGTGCAAATTGGCCAGGGTTCAGTTATTGGCGCAGGCGCTGCTGTGGTGAAAGATATTCCTTCGGGTGTGCTGGCTCTTGGCGTACCGGCGCGTGTGGTTCGACAACTAGGCCAAATAGATTGGAGTCGCTTACTTTGACATCTTCTACGACATCCATCCCCGCCATCCTGGGCGGCGAGCCGCAGTTCGCTACAAGACTGAACATCGTCTTCCCACGACTGCCGTCGTTGGATCAAATCGCGATGCCCCTGCACGAAATCCTGCGCACGGGCAACCTGACCAATCACTCGCGCTATGTGCGTGAGTTTGAGGCCACGCTGGCCCAGCGCTTCGCTGTTCCGCACGCCGTCACGGTATCCAATGCCACGCTAGGGCTGATGCTGGCATTGGCGGCGTTCAAACTCAAAGGTGAAGTGATCCTCCCTAGCTTCACTTACTGCGCTACCGCCCATGTGTTGCATTGGGTCGGGCTGACGCCGGTCTTTGTGGATATCTTGCCCGACACCTTCACCCTTGACCCGGCGGCCGTAGAGGCGGCGATCACCCCGCGCACGGCGGCCATCATGCCGGTGCACATCTACGGTCATCCGTGCGAGGTGGACGAACTCGAAGCGATCGCCCGGCGCCATGGGCTGCCGCTGCTGTTCGATGCGGCCCACGCTTTCGGCAGCCGGTATCGCGATCAATTGATCGGCCAGTTCGGCGACGCGGAGGTGTTCAGTTTCCACGCCACCAAGCTTTTCCCAGTGGGCGAGGGCGGCTGCATCACCACACGTGACGCCGGTCTGGCCGAGTACCTGGCTTTGGCCCGCAAGTTCGGGGATCCCGGCAATGAGAACACGCGCTTTCCTGGCACGAACGCCAAGATGCAAGAGTTTAACGCCATCATTGGACTCGAAATGTTGAAAGTGGTGGATCAGCATATCGCCAATCGCCGTGGCTACGCCGCCTATCTCATCGAACGGCTCGGCCGTTTGCCGGGAATCTCGTTCCAGGCGATCCGGCCCTACGTCTTTCACAACTATCAGAACTTCGTTATTCTGGTGGATCGGTCTGAGTTCGGTCTCACGCGCGATGACCTCTTCACTGCCCTGGCGGCCGAGAACATCTTTGCGCGCAAGTATTTTTATCCGCCGCTGCACCACCATGATGCTTACTCTGAGTATCGTCACATCTCTCTGCCTGTGACTGAGCGGGTCTCCGACCAGGTATTATGCCTGCCGTTTTACTCTGAGATGGCGGATGAGATGCTGGACGGGCTATGTACTGCTGTTGAGCGGATTCATCATCACGCTCCACGTATTCGCCAGCAGATCAACTGACCGGGGGAGCAATGACGAAATCAAACATAGCCGGCTCGACTTCCGGGCCGAATTCTTCTGGCGTTGGGCTGCTTAGCGTGGTACGTATGCGTTACCTGTTGCCGTTGGATGCCGCGGGCATCCTGCTGGCTTTTGTGCTAAGCCTGCTTCTTCGCTATGAGTCTATCACCAGGACAACAGAGCTTATTCTTCTGCATTGGTTCATCTTGCTGATCGCTGTGGTCATCCGCCTCCCGATATACTATGGGTTCAGGCTCTACTCGCGCCTATGGCGCTATGCCAGCATCCGAGAAGTACCGCGTATTGTGAGCGCCACGCTGTTCGGCTCATTGATTCTGACGGTACTCAATCATCAGCTTTTCCCCTTGCTCGATCTGCCGTTTATTCCATCTTTTTCCGTCTTCGTCGTGGACTGGATTTTGAACACAGCATTTTTGGGCGCGACTCGTCTGGCCCTTCGTCTCGGATTGGCTTGGTTGACGAGTCATCAGAAACGCAGAGTGCTGAGGATGATCACACGCCATCGCCGGGTGCTTATCGCCGGCGCCGGTGACATGGGATCGGTGGTCACACGGTTGATCCTCGATAACCCTGAAATGGGCTATGTTTTGGTGGGCTATGTGGATGATGATCCCAATAAGCAGGACAAGCAACTCAATGGATTTCCGGTGTTGGGCAACCGATACGATATTCCGCGTCTGGTCGAAAAGCACAGGATTAGCGAGGTGATCGTTGCTATTTCGACAGCGCCTGAACATGTTTTGGATTCATTTCGCGAGATCTGTGCCAGCGCCCGCGTACCGGTGCGAGTGATTCCCAGTATCTATGATCTCCTGGCTGGCACGCTTAGCATAGACAAGTTACGGCAGTGGCGCTCGAGCCATGATGGCTATGTTCACATAGTCAGAAGTGAAGATCAGAAACCCATATCTGTGAAACCGCCTGTTTACCACAACATTTTGGTGACCGGGGGCGCGGGTTTTATTGGTAGCAACTTTGTGCGATACATGCTTGAAGCCCATCCGGATTACATGATCGTCGTTTACGATAAACTGACATATGCCGGCAATCCAGATAACTTGCTTGGTCTTCGTGAAGCTTATCCAGATCGGTATGTGTTTTTCAAGGGCGACATCGCCGATCGCGAACAGGTTGCTCTCGTGATGAAGATGTACGCAATAGATTGCATCGTGAATTTTGCTGCGGAAACTCACGTGGATCGTTCCTTGATGGAGCCAGATGCGTTTTTGCAGACGAATGTCTATGGCGCTTATGTTCTTTTGGAAGCGGCTCGCCAGTTCGATGTGCGCCGTTTTCATCAAGTGTCCACGGATGAAGTTTATGGTCAGGTGCTCCGGGGGTCATTTTCCGAAGAAGATCCTTTGGAGGCCCGCAGCCCATATTCGGCCAGCAAGGCTGCGGCTGACTTGTTGGCTTATGCTTACTATAATAGTTTTGGCGTCCCTGTAACAATTACGCGCGGCAGCAATAATATCGGGCCCTATCAATACCCCGAGAAGGCGTTGCCGCTTTTCATTACCAATGCGTTGGATGATTTGCCTCTCCCGATCTATGGAGATGGTCTGTACGTGAGAGACTATCAGTATGTGCTAGATCATTGTCGGGGCATTGACCTGGTTTTACATCGAGGTGTACCAGGCGAGATTTACAATTTGGGCGGCGGGGAAGGTAACGAGCGGACTTCGCTTGATCTTGCCAAAGCAGTCCTGGATCGGCTCAATAAACCTTACTCCTTGATCCGCCTGGTCGAAGATCGGCCCGGTCAAGACCGCCGCTATAGTCTCAATACGTCAAAGATCCGTGCTTTAGGGTGGGAACCCGAGTGGCCCTTTGATAAGGCGCTCGATGCCACGGTGCAGTGGTACATAGAGAACGAATGGTGGTGGCGTAAAATCAAGAGCGGTGAATATCGGCAATATTATGAAAAGCAGTTCAGCAAGCGACTGGAACAGGCCGTTCAGATAGTGCTTACCCAGCAATCATAACCAGAGTGATTCCTGGTGGGAGGCACCCCGCCCTGATGAATATCTGTCCACCCTGATTTTTCCCAGCGATTTTCGGAGGCCGAACTTGGCAAACCCTCATCGTGTTCTTTTGACGCCCCTGGCTGTTGCAGATGACCAGGGGCATTTTGTCTGTATCGCCATTCGCGATCCCGAAACGGAACAAATCGTAGATACCGCCGTTACCAGCTACGATCTGGCGGAGAAGGCCGGCATTTCCCTGGAAGATGCTCAACGTATCTTCCAGGCGGCGAGAGATGCTGCTGATCAACGAATAACGAAATAATGCAACCTGTTTTAGAATTAGAGGGAGGGCCATCCCAAAGGCCTGCCCTGTTGCGCACCCTGGCGGCCGAAGATGCCGGGCCATGCGCTGACTGGCTGGCTGCGAGCGCGTTCACACACGAACACGGCGCCTGGCTCGCCAGCCAGGGCCTTGCCCCCTTTGCCTTCTATCGCCTCAAGCAGACAGGCTTGCTGAGCCGTTTGCCGGCGCCGGAACAAGTGGCCCTGCGGACGGCGTTTGTGCGAACCCTGGCTGCGAACATGCTGGCCCTGGAGGAGGCGCGCGCCTGGGCCGGTAGATTTGCTGAGGCAGGCATCAACGCCGTCTGGTTCAAAGGCGTCCCCCTCAGCCTGACGGTCTATCCAGTTCCAGGCGCACGGCCGATGGGCGACATTGATGTGTTGATCCCGCAGGCGCAGGTGAAATCTGCCTTCGCCTTGCTCGAGGCTGTGACCGGCGCCCCGCCTGCCCACTTGAGCACCGATATCGAGGCGCGCGTGCGGTTGGGGTCACGGGGGCAGGTGCGAATGGATGTCCACTGGAACCTGTTGCCGCCGTTCCATCTGCGCAGGCGCTCCGATCTGGCATGGTTTTTCGACCAGCAACAAGCCATCGTGAGCGAAGGCGTTACGCTGCACACGCTGCGTCCCGAAGCCCACCTGCTTTACCTGTGCGCGCACGCCGAGATCGCGCATCGCGGCGCACTGGCGCTGCGCCATCACTTCGATCTGCACCGCCTGGTCACGCAGACGCCTGCTTTTGATTGGGAGCTGGTGCGCCGACAGGTTGAGGTTCTGGGGTGGACACAGGCGGTGGCTCGCGGCCTGGTGATCAGCGCCGAGGCATTCGGCACGCCGCTGCCCGCAAACATCTTCACCGAGCTCTCGCAACGGCGGCCTGCGCACGAATCGCCCCTGTTCACCGCCGACCGCCGCGTATTGGGGAATCGTTGGACGCGCATGATAGACTACCTGGGGACCCTGAGGTGGGCTGCGCGCGTGCAGACGGCTTTCGCGCTCGTCTTTCCGCCGCTGGCGTATATGCGTTGGCGCTATCACATCCGCCGCAGGTGGCAGATCCCCCTCTATTATCCCTATCGCTGGTTCGACGTAGTGCGCGAGGCGACGCGCGCCCCGCGAAGCCGGGCATGATATTGTCCCACGAAATCCATTCTACCCCGTAGCCACCTTTCTCCCCCCCACATGTCCGGCCTGGAACAACAATTCGTCCAGGAGGTCTTTGCGTCCAACTGGATCGCGTCCGTCGGCCCACAGGTGGGCGAGAGGGGACGTAGTCAGGTTGATTTTAGCCGCAGATACACGCGGACTGCGTACGCAGATCAGAATGACAAGGAAAGAAATCTGCGTGCATCTGCGTCCCCCAAGCCGGATGGTCTCCAGCACATGGCCCAGGTCGGCGCTCCTGACCTGGGCCGTTTTGTTTGGCCGGGTGGGGTGGGGCAGAGTATAATGTGATCTAGCAAACATCCGGCGCGCCGTGTGGCCTTTGCCATGGGCTACCTATGAAGAGAACCCTGGGGATTGTGTTGGCTGCTGTCTTGCCTGGATTATTGTCCAGGTAAGAAGCGTGATCCGTGATAACCATGAACGAACATACAAGTTATGGCACGTTGGTTCAGGCTTTGCTGAAACAGTTCGGCGAACGCCTGCAAATGATCGTTCTCTTCGGCTCACGTAGTCGCGGGGAAGCACATCCAGACAGCGACCATGATATCCTTGTGGTCATTGCGGATCTGCCGCGCGAGCCTCTGGCGCGTCGGCGCGAGGTGATGGCGCCATTGCTGCCCCAGTTGCTGAACTTGCCCGAACGCATGTCCGTGATCGCAAAGACGCCGGAAGAACTGCAGGGCGATCTCACCCCCTTGATGGTGGATGTCTGCGTAGACGGGATCGCCCTGTATGGACAGTCGTATTTCGAAGGCTTGCGGACCAAAGTCACCCAGGCTCTGGCTGCTGCCGGTATGCAGCGCAGGCGCCTGGCCGGAAGCTGGATGTGGATGTTCCCGTCCCTGCCTCAGAAAGAGTGGGCTGTGACCTGGGAAGGCTATCGTGAGCACGTCTAGAGATGTAGACTACCGGCTTGCGCTTGCTGAGGGCTTTCTGGCGGAAGCCGACCAGGATTTCGCCCTCAAACGCTGGCGATCTTGTGTTGACAATGCGCAATTGGCGGTGGAAAACGCCGGGAAGGCGGCGCTGTCTCTCTTTGGCATCGTACCAAAGACGCACGATCCTGCCCGCCAGATCGCTGCCATTCTGCGCGAGCAAGAGCTGCCAGATGGTGTGAGTGAGTTGTTGCATGCCATATTGCCAGACCTGCTCGTTCTGGGCACAGAGACGCACTTCCTGACGGATTATGGTGACGAAGCGAGCTACACACTGCCCTGGGACCTGTTTACCCGGCAGACCGCAGAGGAAGCTTTAGAGTCGGCGCGGCGATCAGTACAGGTGGCGCGCGCATTGCGGGATATGATAGACGCCTGGCGCCAGAAGCAATCGGGAGGCGGTTGACCCGAGAGTTGTCCAGGCCCCGCACTACCAGCACTCGGAGATCGGCTACAACTACCGGCTGAGCAATGTGCTGCGACCGGAGGAAGTCCTGCAGCGCAGTGGAGTGGAATAGTCATCGGCTGGGGACAACTGTTGACGCTCGAAGAGCGGGCACAGCGTACGCGAGATATCTTCGAGGAATCGCGGCCATTGTGGAAGCCGATGTATCTGCAGCCGGTGTTCGCCGGTTGCGAGGTGTCACCCACCCCCGGCCCCTCCCTCGCAGGGAGGGGAGAAGCGTGGCTGAGGCGTTGTTCCGGGATGGCCTGTGTCTTCCCTCGGGCACGGCGATGACGCAGGCGGACATCGAGCGGGCAGCGGCGGTGGTGCGGAGGGTATGTATGGGACGCAGATTGACGCTGATTGCGTACGCAGACCTGTTCGGTGTCAGGTTGAAGGACCACAAGGAGAAAAATCTGCGCGCATCTGCGTCCCCCAAGCCAGACGGTCTCCAGCACATGGCCCAGGTCGGCGCTCCTGACCTGGGCCGTTTTGTTTGGCCGGGTGGGGTAGTGGGAGTATAATATGATAATCGTGTGATTGTTGGTCGGAAGGAAGTCTTTGACCATGGGACGTATTGAGTTCGCCAGGGCGACATCGGAGCAAGCTGGCGGGGGTTGCGGTGAGCTTTCCCAGTTCGGTGCTGATTGCGGCGCGTGAAGATCCAGTGCATTTTCAACACAGGGTGCTTGTCCAAACACGGGGCTTTTTGTATGCGCAGGGCAAGCTAGCACCTGATTTCGGTGGCGCTTCTGGGCCGCCTATCGTTGCTCAACGAGATGTTCGATGAAGTTATCGTGCCTCGGACCGTCTGCGAAGAAGTGGACGAAGGCAAGACTGGTAGGCCAGAGACCGATGTGCTAGTGGATACAAACGGGGGGGCGGGGATGTACGATACATTAACCATTCAACTGCCGGGAGATGTCCGGCAAATGCTCAATCGGACACCGGAAGAGCTGGCGCGCGATATGCGACTTTATGCGGGATTGATGCTCTTCCGCCTGGGGAAGCTTTCTTCCGGCGCTGCGGCTGATATGGCTGGCGTGCCGCGTCTGATGTTTTTGGACCTGTGCGCTGAGTACGACATACCGGTGTCGCAAATGACAGCAGACGAACTACGCCGCGAGTTAGCGGATGAATAAACGTCCCCTGGTCTGCGATACCACATTGTTACTGTATCTGGATCGCATAGGCCAACTACGCCTTCTGCGTGGCCTTTTTGAGCCTGTCTGCGTGCCAGAGCCAGTCCAGTTGGAGCTAGACATGGGGCGGTTACTACGGCCGGAGACGGTTAATCCCGCCCAACTGGACTGGATCACGTCGGTCTCCGTTGCTCAAGACGAACTAGTCGCTTTACCGCCTAACCGGCTGGGCCGAGGCGAGCGAGCCGTGATTGCCTACGCCTGGTCTCACAAGGGCTATTGGGTTGGTCTGGATGACCACCAGGCGCGGACGCTGGCCGAGCGCCTGGGGCTGAAAGTGGTGGGGGTCATCGGGGTTTTGATCAGGGCGAAAAGGGCTGGTCTGATTCCAGCAGTTCAGCCACATCTGGATGCTTTGCAGGCGGCAGGCTTTCGTTTTGCGTATGAATTGTATCAGGAAGCAGTGCGGCTCGCTGGCGAGGAGGCTGGATGACAAGGAGGCCGACATTAAGGGAGCAGATACACGCGGACTGCGTACGCAGAGCTGTTCGGCATCAGGCTGAAGGACCACAAGGAGAAGAAAAAATCAACGTCCATCTGCGTGCATCTGCGTCCGCAAAGCCAGACGGTCTCCAGCACATGGCCCAGGTCGGCGCTCCTGACCTGGGCCGTTTTGTTTGGCCGGGTGGGGTGAGGAGGGTGACAACTTCGCAGCTTTTCCAATTTGGCTTCATGCGTGATGCCGCGGTGGGAAGAGGCTTGTCTTTTGTTGCCCTGAGTGCTACAATGTGGTCATCCTGACCGGTTGGAGGTGAGCGATGGATCAGACCATAGGGATGGTGGAAGCCAAGAGCAAACTGGCGGAGTTGGTTGCCCAGGTCAAATATGGCGGCAAGCGTTTTGTG
>FWPU01003668.1_pt1 | contig 38052 bp, 37 predicted proteins | sample 2228361 | NCBI WGS metagenome assembly FWPU01 (sample SAMEA103939777, study PRJEB20133) | metagenome | reverse complement strand
TTCATATTTTTTTAAATTTAAATAATAATTTTTTTTATCTTTAATTAAATAAAAACAGTAAAAATTTAATTGATAAATTGGATCTTCAAAACCTTTTATTTTATTATAAATTAATTTTGCATTATTAAAAGATATTTTAAATTCCTTTAAATTTCCTAAGTAAAGGTTTAAATGTGCTTTTATGTAATAACATTTAAAAAGATAATCAGATATAAAGTCCTTTCCCTTTGAAATTGCTTTTGATAAATATTCTTTTGCCTTTTTAAAATTTCCTAATAAAAGATAGTATAATGCTAAATTATGCTCTAACTTTAAAAGGGCTTCAAGTTCCAAAAATCCATATTTTATTGCAATCTTATATGCCATTTTTGAATACTTTAAAGCCATTTCATAATCACCAAAAGAGTTTGCATAAATTGAGGAAATATTAATATTAGAAGTTATAATTTCTCTTAAATTATTATTGGTTTTAAAAAAATAAATACAAATATTTAGAAGCTTTAATGCTTCTTTGAATTTTAAAGAAATTATTTTAAAATAAGCAAGATTTAGCAAATTTGTATAATATTCCTTTTCCTCTTTAAAAGCCACAAATTTTTTATAGATTTTTTCAATTATCTCTTTTGCATCTTTGAGTTTTCCCATTTGTCCTAAGGTTCTTCCCTTTTGAACATTTATTAAGAATAAATCATAAGCATTCTTTGTAAATTTTTCACCTTTTTCCAAATAATCAATTGCAAGATTGAATTCTCCAATTGATTTATAACAACTTGAAATGGCTAAATAATATTTTGGAAGATACTCAATTTTAAATAAATTTTCTTTTTCTTTTAATAATTTTATCCCTTTTTCAGGAAGACCAGATAAAAGATAGAGGTTTGAAAGGTGCAAGGTCTCTTCTTCTGAAAATAATTTATTTTTTTCAGAAATTTTTAAAAAGTTTTCCAGATATAAAATTGCACCTTTTAAATCATATAATTCAACTGCTTTCTTTGAAATTTCTGATAAAAAGGGAAGGGCTTTTTTGTCTTCTGCTTTTCCATAGTGGTATGCTAAATTAAAAGATCTTAAAGGATCATCTTTTTTTAATCTTTCAAATAAATAATCACCTATCCTTAAATGTTCATTTTTTTTGTAGTTAAATTCTAAACTATCATAAATTATCCTTTGAAAATTCTCATCCATAAAAATTAAATTTTTATTTTTCTCATCATATAAAACAAATTCCGTTAAATTTTTAATTTTATCTTTTTCTTTTTCAAATTGAGGAAAAATTTTTAAGTCAATTTTGCATCCATAAATTGATAAGTTTTTTAAAAGGTTTTTTTCTTCAAAGGAAAGTTTTTCTAATTTCATTAAAATTAAATTTTCTAAGTTTTCAGATAGTGGTGGTTCTTTTAAAGGATTTATTTTTAAGATATTGGGGTATGCCTCATCAATTGAAATGTATCCAGAAGAAGCACATAAAGAAATTGTCTCTTTTAAAAGCAAAGGATTTCCCTTTGTAACTTTATAAATTTTTTCTAAGAAATCCTTTGGAATTTCTTTAACTTTTAAATACCCCTTTAAAAACCCCTTTGCCTCTTCTTTTTCAAAATTTTTTAATTCTAAACCATATCGGAACCCTTCCTTTTTTTCCCTTTCATTTAAAATAACTTTAAAATTTTTTATCTCTTCTTTACTATAAAAGTTTTTGAAAAATTCATAAGATAAAAAGTCAATGTTATGCCCATTGTCTAAAAATATGCAAATTTCTTTATCCCTTGATTCAAATTTTAGATATTCAGTTAGAATTTTAAGGATTATTCCCTTCTTATATTCTGGATCAATTTCTGGCTCTTTTAAATTAAAATTAAAAAATAAATTTAAAAATATGGGCAGATGTTTTTTGAGTTCAAATAAATTATTTTCCATAAAATTTTTAAAATATTCTTCAATTTTCTTTTCTTTATAATTTACATCAAAATAAATCTTTAAAAATTTCTTTAAAGCATTGTAGGGAATTTCTTTTTCAGAAAAGGTACAGTTTATATAATAGAAGGATCTTTTTGAAAATACATCTAAAAAATAAGTTGTAAAAAAGGTCTTTCCACAACCTGCTTCACCATAAATTGATATAAAAGGGTTTTCTTTAAAATTTTCTTCAAGTTCTATGAGTTCTATTTTTCTTCCATAAAAAAATGTAATTGGTGGCTTATAAGTTCTTTTGCCTGAAAGGGAAGATAAATTAAAAAAGCCCGTCTTTCCTTTTAACTGAACAGGTGGCAATTCTTTAAAATAAAAGTCCTCTTCCGTTTTTTTTGATATTTCTTTTAGGGATAAAATTTCCCTTTTTTCTGCAATTTGCATAAGGCGAGCAGAAAGATTTACCCCATCTCCTAAGATAGTGTATTCGCACCTTTCGGAAGAACCCAAAAACCCAGCAAAGATTTTTGAATAATTTAAGCCTGCTTTAAATTCAAATTTTTTTTCAAAAGATAATTCTTTAAATTCAAGTAAAAACTCATAAGCCCTTGATAGGGGTTTTTCTACTTGATATGGGACTCCAAATAAAATTAAAAATTTATCCCCTTTATCCCCACAATCTACTTTTAAAAAAAATCCCTTATATTTTTTTAACAAAATTGCTGTTTTTTTATAAATTTCTTTTAAATTTGCCTTTTCAAGATTTATAAAAATTACAACACAATTTATATGTTCATTTAAAAGTTTTGTCTTATCTTTTATAAAGTAATCCCCAAAAAATGGATGGGTAAATTTGAGTAAAATATCAGATTCTATTTCAATTTCTTCCTCTTCTTCAAATTTTTCAAATTTTTTTTCTTTTATTTCAAAAAAGTTTCCATTTTTGTAAATTATGACCTTTCCTGCAGAACAAAGATGTTCTGCTTCTGCAGCTTTATTTACCCTTTCTCCTTCTAAGACAAAATTTGTAAAGTCAGCTTCCCTGAGAAGATAAAAATCAGATTTCCCTTCTGCAATTCCTATTTTAATTGAGATAGGGAAATAACCCATAGGGGTTTCAACTTTTTCCTTTGATTTAAAAAATTCTTGAATCTCTAAAGAGGAATTTATAGCTTCTACTTCTTTTTCAAAAAAGCAGTTTATTGCATCTCCTGCAAAACTTATAATATCTCCCCTGTGTTTTTTTAAAATATTATAAATATTTCCATAATAAAAATTTAAAATATTATTTAAAATTTCAGAACCTTCTATTCCCAAGGACATCAGTGCCTCTGATAAGGGAGTAAAACCAGAAATATCGGAAAATGTAAAATATTCCTTAAGTTTTAAAGTTAAACCTTCAGATAAACCTGCTTTATAATCTTTTAAAACTTTTTTGCTACCTTAGAAAAATTACTTTCAATATTCGCTCCTATAATTATATATTCTTATGATAAAATATTCCAATGAAAAAGTTGTCTAAAAAAACAAGACATTTAAAAGAAGCCTTAACTTTAAAGATAAATGAAAAAGCCTATCAATTAAAAAGAGAAGGGAAGAGGGTTTTCTTTTTTTCTATAGGAGAACCAGATTTTCATACTCCTGGTTTTATAAAAGAAAAGGGGATAGAAGCAATAAATGAAAACTTTACAAAATATGCACCAGCTGCTGGAATTTCTCCTTTAAGAGAAGAAATATCAAAAGATATTAAAAAAAGGCTGGGTATTTATTATCAGCCAGAAGAAATAGTTGTAACTGTAGGTGGAAAGTTTGCAATTTCTGCTGCAATCTTGGCAATTTGTGATAAAGATGATGAAATAATTATCCCTGCTCCCTTTTTCCCTTCTTATCTTGAAATGGTTTATTTGGCTCAAGGTATTCCTAAAATTATTAAGCTAAAGGAAAGGGATGGTTTTATTTTAAAGCCAGAAGATTTAGAAAAAGTTATTACAAAAAAAACAAAGGGATTAATTTTAAATTCCCCCCATAACCCTACAGGAGTTGTTTATTCAAGGGATGATTTATATAAAATTGCAAAAATTGCTTTGAAAAAAGATATTTTCATAATTTCCGATGAAGTTTATAGCCAACTGTTATTTGACGGTTTGGAACATATATCAATTGCATCTTTCAAAGAGACATTTAATAGAACCTTTTTGATAGATTCTTTTTCAAAGACCTATTGTATGACGGGCTGGAGAATTGGCTATTGTGCAGCACCTAAAAACTTATCTGAAAAAGTTGCTGCAATTCAAAGCCATATGAATTCTTCTACTTCTTCCATTTCCCAATATGCAGCCCTATATGCTTTGAAAATGGAAAGGGGTTTAATAAATGAAATGGTCTCTTCCTTTGAAGAGAGAAGAAATGTAATGGTGGAAGAATTAAAAAAAATTCCCAATATTACTTTCATTAATCCAAAGGGAGCTTTTTATATTTTTTTAAATGTAAAAAATTATTTAAAAGGGAATAAAACCTCTTACGATTTAAGTTATTATTTACTTGAATTAAAAAATGTTGCAACTATTCCAGGTTCTGCTTTTGGTTATGAAAATTTTATAAGGTTATCTTTTGCAATATCAAAAGAAGATATTATTGAAGGAGTTCAAAAATTAAAGGAGGGACTATTTGTTTTTTAAAATATTATTTCTTTTATTTTCCTTAAATTTATTTTCTCAAGAAGAAGAAATCCTTATATTTAAGGAAGGAAAATCAAAAGTCATATATAATGAAAATAAGGATTTTTTTGGGGAGCTATATTTTGAAATTTTACCTAATTGGCACATAAATGGAAGAGAAATAGAAGATGATTTTTTAATTCCCACAAATTTAAAGATTGAAGAAGAGGACTTAAGTTTAACTGAAATTTTATATCCCGAGGGGGAAGAAGTTCTATTAAAGTTTTCAAAAAAGCCTTTAAAGGTATATTCAAGGCAACTTAAAATAGAAGTAAAGGGTAAGATTTTAAAGGAAGTAAAAAATTTAAAAGGCACCTTATCCTTTCAAGGATGCAATGATGAAATTTGTTTGCCTCCCAAAGAAATTTCCTTTGAAATTCCTTTTGAGAAAGGAATTCTTAAAGATGAAAATCCATTACAAAATTGGTTATCAAAAGGGGGAATAATCCTTGCTTTATTTTTTCTTTTCTTAAGTGGTATTGGTTTAAATTTGACTCCTTGTGTTTATCCAATGGTTCCCATAACAATTGGCTTTTTTGCCAAACAAAAGAAAAGTATTCTTCATAGCATAATTTACTTTTTAGGAATTACAATTACCTATTCCCTTTTAGGAACCTTTGCAGCTCTTGGAGGTTCTTTTTTTGGAGCAGTTTTACAAAAACCTATTGTTTTAATATCTGTTGCTTTTTTAATTTTTATCTTTTCCCTTTCCCTTTTTGGTATCTTTACCATCAGAATACCTTCTTCTTTTTCCACAAATTTAGCTAAAAGAGGGGGCTACATTAGTTCCTATTTAATGGGAGCCCTTGTAGGGCTTGTAGCTGCTCCTTGTATTGGTCCTATTATTTTATCTCTTATCACCTTTGTTGCTTCAAAGGGAAATCCCTTCTTAGGTTTTATTTTTTTCTTTTCATTAAGTTTAGGTTTAGCCCTTCCTTACCTTTTTTTAAGTTTCTTTTCCTCTTCCTTAAAAAGTTTGCCCAAGGCTGGGGAGTGGATGGTTATCCTTGAAAGGTTTTTTGGTTTTGCCTTAATTGGAGTTGCAATATTTATTTTAAAACCATTACTTTTGCCAAAAGATTCTAACTTTTTGGTTTTGCCTTAATTGGAGTTGCAATATTTATTTTAAAACCATTACTTTTGCCAAAAGATTCTAACTTTTTGTTTTTACTTTTGGGTTTGATTGGGACAGTTTATTTTTTAGTAGCTTTAAAAAAGAAAAAGAGTTTACTAAACTTTCTATTTGCTTTTATATTTTTTATATTTTTTTGGATAAATTTTAGCCCTTTTATTTCAAAACCAAAGGAAGAGAAAATTTTTCAAATTTTTAATAAAGAAAGTTTTTTAAAAGATTTAAAGGGGTCTAAACCCATTATTTTGGATTTCTATGCCAGTTGGTGTATTCCTTGCAGAGAAATGGAAGCCAATACCTTTAGCAATCCTGAAATAAAGGAAATATTAAAAAGGGAGTTTATCCTTTATAAAGTAGATCTTACAAGGGGTAATGAGACTGAATCTTTAAATATTAGCAAAGAATTGGATGTGGTAGGAGTTCCCACAATTGTATTTTTTAAAGAAGGGAAAGAATTAAAAGAATTAAGATTAGTGGGTTTTGAAGATCCAAAAAATTTTAAATTAAGAATAGAGAGGGTTTTAAAATGAAAGTTATAACTTTTTTCTTAGATGAAGGACATTCAATAAAAAAAATAATGGATGAAGAAGGAGTAAACCATTTATTAGAGAAATATGAAAAGGGGCTCAAAAGTAAAAACATAGAAAAAAAGCTAATTTTGGGATATGATTTAAATGGAAACCCCTTTTATATTAAAGTTTCATCAATTTTAGCAATAGATGTTTCAGAATTTGATATAAAGGATTTATAATTTACCCAAAATCCCTTAAATCTTAATAACTATGATGGAATGATATAAGGATAGTAAAGGAAAAGATAAGTTTGACTTATAATTTAATCATAGTCATAATATAACTATGACATATATAATGGAGCAAAAAGTAAGGGATAATATTTATGTATATGAAGTAGAAAGTTATTGGGATAAGGGAAAAAAGCAACGGAGACAAAGGAGAAACTATTTGGAGAACCATCTTGTTTAACCCTTTTTTTACAATTTATCCAGGTAGCATAAAAGATGTTTTCCCACCCAAGAACATATTAATAGAAAGTAAGAAGTTAGATATAAAGGATAATCTTTTTGTACTTGATAAAGGATTTTATAGTAAAAATAACATAGAAGAGATAAAAGGAGAAAGGATTAAGTTTCTTATGCCCCTTTCCTTTACAACTAAATTTTCCAATTTTCTAATTCACAGATATCAAACCCAATTATCCAATCCTTTAAATTCTTTTATTTTTGGGAAAAGGGTTATTTTTCATAAGGAGGGATGAAAGGGCTCTTTTGGGTTTAATGGAAAGGCTGGAGAAGACAATTTTAATAAGCAATGAATTAACTTTGGATGGGGAAAATGCTTTGTTATTATACAGGAGGAAGGATTTTTTGAGAAAATCTTTATATTTGAATTGCCTCTTCTAACTTTTATTACATAGTTATAAAAATTGGGATCTTAAGATTTAATATTTAAACCTTTTAATTTTTTTCCATTCGGGCAAATCCCCATCAAAGGGCTTCCAACCGAGGGGCTTTTCCTTGACTCTTTCTGGAAATTCTATAAGTTCTTTTAAAGTAATAATTGAGGAAGCCCTATCAAAGGTTGCAAGTTCATCATCCCTTGTCATATAAATTACATTGCAGGGACAAGCATCTACACAGAAGCCACAAAAGACACATCTTAACAAATCAATTTCAAAAACAATGGGATATTTTTCTTGATATAAGTTTAAATTTTCCGATGCTTTTATATAAATACATTGGGCAGGGCAGTTTGTAGAACACATAAAACAAGCAACACAAGCAACTGTCCCATCTTCCCTTGTTCTAAGCCAATGTCTTCCTCTAAAATTTTCACTATATTGTCTTCTAATTTCGGGATAGGGGATTTTTGCAACGGGTTGTTTCCTAAATATTAAATTTTTCAAAAAATGTAAAATTGTTATAATATGGCCCTTTATGTAAATAAAAATAGATAAGGGGAAAAAGGTTTTAGGTCTTGGTGTTATAATCATCTGTCCAACTCTCCTGCAATAATGTTTAAACTTCCTAAAACAGCTACAGCATCGGCAATAAGGGAACCTATCATCATCTTTGGAAATGCCTGGTAAATTGCAAAGCAAGGGGGTCTTACCCTTACCCTATAGGGTTTGGTAGAACCATCAGAAACTATATAATAGCCCAATTCTCCATTGGCTCCTTCTATAAAACCATAATGCTCACCCTTTGGAACCTTTAATCCAAACATAACCTTTTCAAAATTATAAATTAAACCCTCCATTGTATTATAAACCTCAGATTTTGGAGGTAATGCAATTCTTGGATCATCAACCATAACAGGACCTGGTTCTAACTTATTAAGGGCTTGTTTAACAATTTTCAAACTTTGCCTTATCTCTTCCATTCTAACTTGGTATCTATCATAAGTATCACCTTTTGTGCCTATGGGGATATCCCATTCAAATTCATCATAGAAATAGTAAGGATATGCCTTCCTTACATCATAGGGAACCCCAGAAGCTCTAAGGCAGGGTCCAGTCCAGCCATATTCTAAGGCATCTTCTTTTGAAATAACTCCAACATCTATGGTTCTCTTTAAAAATATGGGATTTTTTGAAACAAGTTTATCTACATCATCAAGTAAGGGATAAGTCATTTTTATAATATTTTCAACCATTTCTTTAAAATTTTCTGGTACATCCTTTGAAAGCCCTCCAATTCTACAATAAGAAACAGTTAAACGGGCACCACAACAGGCCTCTAAGAGTCCATAAATTTCTTCTCTTGGTTGAAATAAGTACCAATAGTTTGTCAAAGCACCAATATCTACAATATTTGCAGCAAGACAAACCATATGATCCATTATTCTTGAAAGTTCTCCTAAGATTACCCTTATAATCTTTGCCCTATCGGGAATTTCAATTCCCAACATCTCTTCAACGCCTTTGCAATAACCCAAATTATTTAAAAAAGAAGAGCAGTAATTTAATCTATCTGTGTAAGGGATTATCTGTTGATATATATGGGTCTCAGCCATCTTTTCAAAACATCTATGGAGATAACCAATTTCTGCATCCATCCAAGTTATTTTTTCTCCATCCAGTTTTGTTATTAAACGAAAAGTCCCATGGGTTGAAGGATGGGATGGGCCTATATTAATTAAAACCTCTTCCAAACCCTCTTTTTCTTCTGGTTTTGTTTCTGGTTTATAAACATCTTCCAAGGAAACTTTCCACCTCAACCCTGCTGGATAGTCCTTTCTTAAAGGGTGTCCTTTGAAATAATCCCCTGTCAAAATCCTTCTTAAATTGGGGTGTCCTTCAAAGATAACCCCATACATATCATAAACTTCCCTCTCAAACCAATCAGCACCTCTGTAAATTGAGACAATGGAGGGCACTTTTTCATTTGTTTTAACTTTTAATCTAACCCTATCTAAATTTTTTGTAGAAAAAAATAAATATACAACTTCAAACCTTTCTTTTTCTCCAAGGTAATCTACTCCACAAAGATCCATTAAAACATCAAACCCCTTTTCCTTTTTTAAAAAACTAACAATTTCAACTAAATTTTCCTTAGGAATTAAAAAAGTATTTATTTTATCAAGGGTTTCAGATTTTTTAATTTCTTTAAATTTTTCTACCAAGAAATGCATAATTTACTTCCTTTTTAAAACTCTATCTCTTAATTTTAAGATTGCATAAAACAAGCCCTCAGGGGTGGGTGGACAACCTGGCACATAAACATCTACAGGAATTATTTCATCTATTCCTTGCATAACATGATATGCCCTATAAAATCCTCCAGAAGAAGCACAGACCCCCATAGAAATTACCCATTTTGGTTCAGGCATTTGTTCATAAATAGTTTTTAAGACAGGTGCCATTTTATCTGTTATGGTTCCTGCAACTATTAAAAGGTCTGATTGCCTTGGAGAAAATCTTACAACTTCTGCTCCAATCCTTGATAAATCGTAATGGGAGGAGACAATTGACATAAATTCTATGGCACAGCAAGCAGTTCCAAAGGGAAAGGGCCATAAAGAGTTAGCTTGGGCCCATCGGGCAATATAGTCAAGTTTGGTAGTTAAAAAGTGCTTATCCATCAAAATAATTTATCATAAAATTAAAATTTGTCAAATTTTATTTTTTTATAAGAGAGTACATCAAACTTGAAAAATGTTTGAAGCATAATTGAAAAATTTTCCCCTTTAAAAACCTTTAATTTCTCCCTTTTCAATTTCCTATCTCCTTTAAAAAATATTGTATATCACTCAACATTGCCTTAGACAAGGACAAACATTTGACATAATTTTTAAAATCTTGTAAAATTTAATGTAATTTAAATAAAAGGAGAAAAATTATGGGACTTATTACAAGAGAAGAAGCTTTAGAATACCATTCTTCTGGGAGAAAAGGCAAAATAGAAGTAGTTGTCACAAAACCCTGCTTATCTCAAAAACATCTATCCCTTGCCTATACACCAGGTGTTGCAATTCCTTGTCTTGAAATTGAAAAAGATCCCGAACTTGCCTATGAATACACTGCAAAGGGAAACTTAGTTGCAGTTATCTCAAATGGAACAGCTGTTTTGGGATTAGGAGATATTGGTGCCCTTGCAGGAAAACCAGTTATGGAAGGAAAGGGAGTTTTATTTAAAAGATTTGCAGATATAGATGTTTTTGATATTGAAATTAACTCTAAAGACTCCGATGAAGTTATAAAAGTTTGCCAGTTATTAGAACCCACCTTTGGAGGAATTAACTTAGAAGATATAAAGGCACCAGAATGTTTTTATATTGAGGAGACCCTAAAAAAGACAATGAATATACCCATCTTCCACGATGATCAACACGGGACTGCAATTATATCTGCTGCGGGGCTTATAAATGCTTTGGAAATGGTTGGAAAAGCCCCAGACCAAGTAAAAGTAGTTTTTTCAGGTGCAGGGGCTTCTGCAATTGCTTGTGCAAATCTTTATATTAAACTTGGAGTAAAAAGAGAAAATATATTAATGGTGGACACTGTTGGTGTAATTTATAAAGGAAGGAAAGAAAAGATGAATGAATTTAAAGAACAATTTGCTCAAGAGACAAAGGCAAGAACCCTTGTAGATGCAATGAAAGGAGCAGATGTCTTTGTAGGGCTTTCAACTAAAGGGCTTGTCACAAAGGATATGGTTAAATCAATGGCAAAAAATTGTATTGTCTTTGCTATGGCAAACCCTGATCCTGAAATTGCCTATGAAGATGCTTTAGATGCAAGGAAAGATATCATTATGGCAACGGGTAGGTCTGACTATCCAAATCAAGTAAATAATGTTTTGGGGTTCCCCTTTATTTTTAGAGGTGCCTTAGATGTAAGAGCAACTGCCATAAATGATGAAATGAAATTGGCTGCATCAAAAGCCCTTGCTGCCCTTGCAAAGGAAGATGTACCCGATTCTGTTATAAAAGCATATGGAGGAAAACCAATAAAATATGGAAGGGAATATATCATTCCTAAACCCTTTGATTACAGGGTTCTTTTATGGGAGGCACCTGCTGTGGCAAAGGCAGCTATGGAGACAGGGGTTGCAAAGAAGCCCATAGAAAATTTTGACGAATATGTAAAAAGTTTGGAAAGAAGGCTTTTTAAGGCAAGAGCAATTTTACATCCCCTCTTTGAAAAAGCAAAAGCAAATCCAAAGAAAATTGTTTTTCCTGAAGGAGAAAATGATAAGATTATAAGAGCTGCAAAAATTGCAATAGATGAAGGAATTGCAAAACCAATTCTCTTAGGTGATAAAAAAATAATTGAAACAAAATTGGAAGAGTATGATGTTGAAAAAGGTAAAATTGTTGTAATTGATCCAAAAAATTCTTCAAAACATGAAAACTACTCCCAAAAATTTCATGAATTAAGAAAAAGAAAGGGAATTACTTTAAAAGAAGCAAAAGAACTAATGCAAAGACCAAATGTATATGCTTGTATGATGGTCCAGGAAGGAGAAGCAGATGGAATGCTTTCAGGACTTACAATGCACTATCCCGATACTATAAGACCTGCCCTTCAAATTATAAAAATGAGAAAGGATATAAATAAAGTAGCAGGTCTTTATATTTTAATGGTTCATGATAAGGTCTTATTATTTGCAGATACAACAGTTAATATAAATCCAACAGCTGAAGAACTTGCAGAAATTGCAAAAATGGCAATAGAAAAGGCAAAGCAACTTGGCCTTGAGCCAAAAGTTGCTTTTTTATCTTATTCAAATTTTGGCACCAATAGGGAAGAAGGGGTTTTAAAAATTCAAAAGGCAGTTAAAATTGCAAAAGAACTATGCCCCGATGCCATAATTGAAGGTGAAATGCAAGTAGATGTTGCATTAGAACCAGAAATTGCAAAAGAGCAGTTTCCCTGGAGTCCCATCCAAGGAGATGCAAATATCCTAATTTTCCCAGATTTGGAATCAGCAAATATTGGATATAAACTTGTTTGGCGCCTTGCAAAAGCAGAAGCCATAGGTCCAATTTTAATGGGAATTGATAAACCCGTTCATGTCTTGCAAAGGGGAGTGGAAGTAAATGATATTGTTAATATGCTTGCAATATGTGTAAATGATGCTATTGATAAAACAAAAAAGAAAAAGTAGTTTTCTTTAATGTTTACTTACAAATTAAAATAAAAATGGAAAATAAAAAAAGGAGGCACTTATGGTTGAAACCAAAGTGACCGTACCTTATATAAAGGATTTAAAGGGAAAGAAAAAGATTGTAATGATAACTGCCTATGATTTCCCTACTGCCTTTTTAGCTGAAAAAGGGGAAGTTGATATAATACTTGTAGGCGATTCTTTAGGAAATGTTGTTTTGGGTTATAAAAACACAATTCCTGTTACCCTTCAAGAGATGTTGCATCACACAAAAGCTGTAAAAAAGGGGGTTGAAAGAGCACTTCTTATTACAGATATGCCTTTTCTTTCCTTTCATATTTCTCCCTCAGAAACAATTAAAAATGCTGGCATTTTCATAAAGGAAGGTGGTGCAGAAGCAGTTAAATTGGAAGGTGGTTTTAAAAGGTTGGATACAATTAAAGCTCTTGTTGATGCGGAAATTCCTGTTATGGGACATTTGGGTTTAACACCCCAGTCCTTTCATAAGCTTGGTGGATATAAATTAAAAAAAGAAATAGATGAAAATTTATTTATTGAAGAAGCAAAAAAATTAGAAGAAGCAGGAATTTTTTCCCTAATCTTAGAATGTGTTCCTTTAAATCTTTCAAAAAAGGTTACGGAAGCATTAAATATCCCAACCATTGGAATTGGTTCAGGACCCTTTTGTGATGGACAGGTCTTGGTTTTCCATGATCTTGTTGGTTTTTTGCCCAAAAAGAAGTATAAATTTGTAAGGGAATATGCAAACATTGGAGAAAAAATCATAGAAGCAATAAAAAAATATAAAAAAGATGTGGAAGAGGGAAGTTTTCCTACAGAAGAGGAGGCATTTTAATGGATATTATAAGAAGAGTCCATTTAATGCAACAAATTTGCCTAAATTTAAAGAAGAAGGACATAAAAGTTGCTTTTGTTCCTACGATGGGGGCTTTACATTTTGGACATCTAAGTTTAGTAAGGCGTGCTAATCAAATTGCCCATAAAACAGTTGTTTCTATTTTTGTAAACCCCTTACAGTTTGGACCAAATGAGGATTATGACAAATACCCAAGGGATCTAACAAGGGATGCGGAACTATTAAAGGAATTTAATGTGGACTATATTTTTGTTCCAGAAGTTTCAAATATTTATGAGGAGGGCTTTTCTACAGAAATAGTTAATGATAAATTGGGTTCAATTTTATGTGGAAAGACTAGGCCAACCCATTTTAAAGGGGTTCTTACAATTGTGGCAAAGTTGTTTAATATTGTTCAACCTGATTTTGCAATTTTTGGACAAAAGGATTATCAACAACTAATTTTAATAAAAAGGCTGGTAAAAGATTTAAATTTTCCCATTGAAATTATCTCTTGTCCCATTGTAAGGGAAAGTGATGGAATTGCAATGTCTTCAAGAAATTCTTATCTTTCACCAGAGGAGAGAAGGGCAGCCCTTGTCCTATACAAATCAATACAATATGCAGAAGATAAGGTTAAAAGGGGTGAAAAAAATTTGGATTTAATAAAAAAAGAGATAAAAAAGTTGATTTCCAAAGAGCCCTTAGCAAAAATTGATTATATAGAAACAGTTGACCCCCTAAGCTTAGAATTTGTCTCTAAGCTGGAAGGGGAAGCTGTATTACTTTTGGCAGTTTACATTGGTAAAACCCGCCTTATAGACAATACCATCTTAAAGGAGGCAGAAGAAATTGAAAAAGATAGTAATGCTTAAATCAAAAATCCATAGAGCAAAGGTGACGGGTGTATTCCAACACTATGAAGGTTCCATCACAATTGATAAAAAATTAATGGAAAAAGCAGAAATTTATCCCTTTGAACAAGTGGAAGTTTACAACATAACAAATGGGGCAAGATTTACAACCTATGCCATAGAAGGAAAAGATAATGAAATATCAATAAATGGAGCTGCTGCCCATTTAGCTAAGCTTGGCGACTTAATAATTATATGTGCTTATACAATAATTGAAGAGAGTGAAATAAAAGAGTCTAAACCAAAGATAATAATTTTAAATGAAGAGAATGAAATAAAATGAAAATCTTAACTTGTGATGATAGTCAAACCATAAGGGAGCAGTTAAAAAAGTTGCTTAAAGAGGCCTTTCCTGATATAACAATATTGGAAGCAACCAATGGCTTGGAAGCACTGGGAATTGCAGAAAAACAAATGGTTGATTTAATTATTATGGATATACAAATGCCAAAGATGACGGGTTATGAGGCATTGAGGATATTGCAAGCACAAGAGAGAACCAAAAACATCCCCGTAATTTTTTTAACGGGGACTTTTCAAGAAGATGAAGATGTGGCAAAGGGTTTGGAGCTTGGAGCTGTGGAGTATGTAACAAAACCCATAAACAAAACGGTATTTTTAGCAAGGGTAAAAGTGATGTTGAGGTTAAAGGCACAACATGAAAAAATCTTGCAACTTTCTCATCAAGACCCCTTAACTGAATGTTTTAATAGAAGGTTCTTATATCAAAGATTAAAGGAAGAATATAATAGGTGTCAAAGGCAAAGAACACCCCTTGCAGGAATAATGATTGATTTGGACTACTTTAAAAAAATAAATGATACTTATGGACATGAGACAGGGGACTTGGTATTAATAAAATTAGTAAATGTTTTAAAAATTTCTATGAGAAATTACGATATTTTATCCAGATATGGAGGGGAGGAGTTTTTTATTTTGTTATCAAATACAGATGGGACTTCAGCTATGATAATTGCAGAAAGGATGAGGCATTTAGTTGAAAATTTAGTAGTTGAGGCAAAAGAAAGTATGCTTCGTATAACCTCTTCCTTTGGGGTATCTTCCTTTGAAAAATTTCCCTTTCCAAAGGATCCTGAATTGCTCCTTAAATGGTCAGATATTGCTCTTTATGAAGCTAAAAGAAAGGGAAGAAATAGAGTGGAATATTATTCTGAAGAAGAAAAATAAAATTACCTTAGAATTTTTTAAAAATGTAAAGGCAAGTTTTTATTTTAAAAGTGCCTTTTTATAATTTAGTTTTTTTGTAATACTTTTAAACTTATCTTTGTTCTTTTTCCTTAAAAAAATAAAAAATAAAATTCCTTTGAGAAACATTTTTATAAGTGTTAAAATATATCTTTAATTTTGAAGGAGTTTTTATGATATTGGTTGAATTTTCAATGACTCCCTTAGATAAAGGGGAATCATTAAGCCCTTATGTAGCAAGATCCATTGATATAATTGACAAATCGGGTCTTCCTTATAGAGTTGGACCAATGGGTACTTGTGTGGAAGGGGAATGGGATGAAGTTTTTGAATTGATAAAAAAGTGTTTTGAAAGGATGTCTGAGGACTGCAATAGGATATCTATTTTAATTAAAGCAGATTATAGAAAAGGAAAAAGTGGACGCCTTGATGGAAAGATAAAATCCCTTGAAGAAAAACTTGGGAGGGAGATTAAAAAATGAAGGGTATAATTGAAATAAGGGAATTAAAAAAATATATAGGAAAAGAGGTAAAGATTGGATGTTGGGTTACGCACCACAGATCTTCTGGCAAAATTCAGTTTTTAAATTTAAGGGATGGAACGGGATATTTACAAGCAGTTGCAAGTAAAAATGAGGTTTCAGAGAATACTTGGAATAAAATTGAAGAACTTACTCAAGAAAGTTCCCTTTTTGTTTATGGCAAGGTTGTAGAGGATAAAAGGTCTCCTGGGGAGGTGGAATTGCACTTAAAAGATCTTGAAATAATTCAATTAAGTCCTGATTTTCCAATTCAACCAAAGGAACATGGAACAGAATTTTTAATGGATTTAAGGCACCTCTGGCTAAGATCCAAAAGGCAGGTGGCAATTTTAAAGGTAAGGAGTGAAATAATTCAAGCAATAAGAGATTTTTTTTATGAAAGGGATTTTGTCTTAATTGATAGTCCAATCCTGACCCCTACTTCCTGTGAAGGCACTTCCACTCTTTTTGAAGTTAAGTATTTTGATGAATTTGCTTATCTTACCCAATCGGGTCAATTATACCTTGAACCTGCTTGTTTTGCCTTGAGGAAGGTATATTGTTTTGGTCCAACTTTTAGAGCAGAAAAATCAAAGACAAGGAGGCATTTGACTGAATTTTGGATGGTGGAACCAGAGGTTGCTTTTGCTGATTTAGATGATATTATTGAACTGGCAGAGGATTTCATTGAATATATTGTCCAAAGGGTTCTTGAAAGAAAAAAGGAAGAACTGAAAATAATTGAAAGGGATATTTCTAAGTTAGAAAATATAAAAAAGCCCTTTTATAAAAAGACCTATGATGAAGCAGCAGAATTTTTGTTAAGGGAAGAAAATCAAAAAAAGATGAAAGAAAACAATGCTCCTCCTTTTTTTTATGGAAATGATTTTGGGGGATTTGATGAAACCCTTTTAACAGAAAATTTAGACAAACCCTTGTGTGTTACCCATTATCCAGCCAATATAAAGGCATTTTACATGGAGCTCGAAGAAAGGGATCCAAAAAAAGCAAAATGTGTAGATATTTTGGCACCAGAAGGTTATGGGGAAATTTTAGGTGGCTCCCAAAGGATCCATAATCATGATTTATTGCTTCAAAGGATAAAGGATAACAATTTACCTATTGAACATCTTCAATGGTACCTGGATATAAGAAAATACGGAACCGTTCCCCATTCGGGGTTTGGACTTGGCATAGAAAGGACTGTGGCTTGGATTTGTGGGTTACCCCATGTAAGAGAAACCATACCTTACCCAAGGATGTTAAATCGTTTAAAACCATAGTTTAATTTTGATTTAATTTTTTCTTTAAGGTATTATATTTTGTTATGAATATCACCTTTGGTTATGGAAAAGAGCAAATTCCTTTAATTTTGGAGGGAAAAAGTCAAATTTTAGATAAAGAAAGGTTTGATAATTTTTTCTTTGACTTAAAAGATTTCCTTGAAAAAATTGATTTTAAAGGAAACAAATTGGGCATAATTTTCCCCGATACAACAAGGCCACTTCCTGCAAAGGAGATACTGGATTTAATTTATCCAAGGATAAAAGATAAAAAGGTTAAAATTTTTATTGCCTCGGGAACCCATAGAAAACCCTCAGAAGAGGAGCTAAAAAAATACCTTGGAGTTTTTTTAGAAAAATTTGAGATTATAATAAATGAACCAGAAAAGGAAGATTTATATGAAAGGATAGGGAAGACGGAGAGGGGAACAGAGGTAGAGATTTTAAAAGAAGTTTTGAGACAGGAAGAGGTTTTTTGTTTTACTGTATGCAGACCCCATTATTACGCTGGTTTTTCTGGAGGGAGAAAAATTTTTGTGCCAGGGGTTGCATCTTATAAAACAATTCAGCAAAACCATAGAAATGTTTTGGATCCCGATCCAAAAAAAGGAAAAAATAAAAAAGCAGTTTTAGGTGTTTTGGAAGGAAACCCTGTCCATAGTGATATGAATGAGGTCTTAAAATTAATTCCAGTTCCCTATAATATTTTCAATTTTGTAATTTTAAATAAAAAAATAATCTATGGAAGTCCAAATTTTGAAGAAGCAGTTGAATTTTTAAGAAATAATTTTGAAATTAAGGTAGAAGAAAGATTTGATAATTTAATTGTCTCTTCTGGGGGTTTTCCCTTTGATTTAAATTTTATTCAAGGGCATAAGTGCCTGGAGCATTCTGTTGGTGGCTTAAAAGAAGGGGGAAAAATTTATGGTTTTATAGAAGCAAAGGAAGGTTTTGGTTCAAAGGACTTGATAGAATTTTTAAAGTTGGGATCAATTGAAAAGGTCAAAAAAGAGTTGGGGGAAGACTTCAAGGTATATGGGCATACAGCCCTTACAATTTTGCTTAAGGCAAAAAGATTTGATATAAACTTGCATACAAAGTTTAATTCAAAAGGAGTTTTTTCACAATCACCTTGATTTAAATAAATTCCTGAAAGATATAGATAAGCCCTAATAAAATTTTTATCTAAATTTAAAATATAATCATACATTTCTTTTGCTTTTTCATATTCTCTTCTATCATAATAAGTATCTCTAAGCATTGACCTTATAACAAGGGATAAGGGATCTAGCTCTAAAGCTATTTTTGCATATTTTAAAGAATCATCCAATCTTCCAGTTCTTCTCAAATAAATTGAAAACCATTGATGGGCAGTGGCATAAGATGGTTTAATATAAATTGCTTTTTCAAATAAATTTTTGGCTTCTCTCCAGTTAAATTCATAAATATCTGAAGAAAAAGGCAGAAGTTCTGGCATAAACCTTTAATCCCTTTATTCTTGAAAGGGAGTTTATTATTTCTTCTGTAATTCCATCACTGAATAAATCATTTTCTTTATCTGATGTCATATTTACAAAAGGAAGCACAGCAAGGGAATCCAGCCATTTTGTTTCCATTTTTTCTGCTTTTCTTATTTCAATTTTTTTAAAATTTTTTCTTCCAAGATAAATTACAGGGAGTAAAATTAGGAAAAATAAAATTAAAAATGTTTTAAAACTTAAAACCTTTTTTTTCTTTTTTCTTTTTTGGAAAATGAAATTTTTTCATCAAATTTTACCCAGGGGAGGATAACACAAAAAATTTCAATGGCATCTTTTAAATTTTTCAACTTATGAAATCCAATTGATTTCATTTGGTTTAAGACAATCCCTTGAACCTGATCATATATCTGTTTTGTGATACAAATTCCACCTGGATATGCTAGAAGTTCAATCCTTGCTGCAGCATTGACTGCTGTGCCGTAAATGTCTCCCTCTACTGCTATTACATCCCCAGCATTTATTCCAATTTTCTTGAATGATATTCCTTAATCATTTATTTATCTCCAGGACCTTCCAATTTTCATCTATGAAAACCCCAAATACATTACATCCAAAATTCCATTCTTTCATTATTCTTATTGACTCCTGAATTTGTTTTATATGTTCCTCTTTTCCCACAGGGTTTCCTGCACAATCCCAGTGTCCTGAAATAATTATTGCTTTGGATTTATGTTTTTCAATTGAAATTTTAATCTTTTTTTTTATTGATTCCATTGATAGATTATCCTTGGATTCAGAAAGGAGTTTATCAGGTCCTGCTTCTGTTATCATATCCAAAAATTCAATTTTTAATTTTTCTCTTGCCCAATTTATGAGGGGAAGATGGGTTCTTCCATCTATACAATTTATTGCAGTTCCAAAAGTTTTATTTTCCATAAAGATCTCCTTTTTTTATTATTTTATATCAATTAGATAAATTTTACAACATTTTCCAAGATATTATAAAATTTAATTTAAGTAGTTGATTATTTTAAATATATTTTTCTTTAAAAGCTTATCAATTGAAAGAAAGCATCGCCTGTTGAGTTATCTACTTTTGAAATGTAAGCAGTGTATTTTATAAGATTTTGTTCCTCTATGCTTGGCTTTATCTTTAATGTAAATCCATCTCCTGTTTTTTTAAATAATGTTGATAATATATTGTTTATTTGAACTAAATTTCCTTCTTTAAGCTCAATTTCTCTTTCATCTATTATTTGACTATCTTTTATTAAAATTAAATTAAATTTAATCAAATTAGGAGAACGGATATCGGAAACGGATAAGGGCATTATTCCTGTATTTGTCCTAAAGTTTTCATTTTCTTCCAAATTCAATAAAAACCCTTCTGCAGATGCCAAATGTTCTATGCTTAAAACCTTTATCCCTTGCCCATAGGTCCCTTTTTTTATATCATTGCGGGCTGAATGAAATTTAGCCCCTACATTATGGGCTGAGACAAACCCAGCCCCTACAAATTCCTGCTCTGTGTAAATCCTTGCTCTTACTTTCAAACCTGAACTGGAATGGCTTATCTCAAGCCATCCAAAAGTTTCTGGTGAACTAAAAAATTCTGTTAAAATGTCTTTGAAATGTTTAACTTCACCTGCATCTAATATTAAATTCAACCTCTCCTCACGCAAGTTAAGGCTTGTAGCTACATCTAAATTTTCAGCACCTAAGGAAGGATGGTATATCAATTCTAAATCTTGGGCTTCTGCACCCAGATTTGCAAGGTAAACCTCTGTCTTCCAATATGTATTATTTGCCCCAATTGCATATGCAGAGGAAGATATTGTTTGTGAAAGCCCAGGTTTTGGTCTGAATATGCTTACTCTATGTCCTTCAAGAATATATGCTTTTCCATCGGGTGAAGCTGATATGCCTGTTATGCCATTTAAATCTTTTATCAAATCAACTCCATCGCCAAATTTTGAAATAATTTCCCCATTATTTGTAAATATACAACCCCTTATTGCTAAATAATTTTCATATTTTGTTCCTATTGCAAATATCCTACCTTGATTATCTACATCTATATCAACTATATAATTAAAATATGCCCCAAGTTCAATTTTTCTTATGTAATCTCCATCTTTGGAATACTCTTCTATATATGAGCTTACATTGCTTAATGTGAATTCACAGATAAAAACCAACCTTTCATTATTATACGAATTAAAGCCCGTTGAACCTTCGCTTATATAATTTAATGTAAAAGGAATTACAGTTATTGGCGGCACTATATCTGTCTTGTCCACATAATAACAATTAAAGGGATTTCCATTTTTATCTGGCATTGTTACTTCATTGCAGATAGGTTGAACTAAAAAATAACTATTCCCTCCTGAAATTGGAATATCATAATAGAAGTCTTGAATTAACTTATATTTTCTACAATGATCATATGTTACATTTTCATAAGTTGAGCAATATATTCCATATGTAAACTTGCCTTGACCAATCCTATAAGAATTACAATGTTGACTTGAAGATTGGGACCAATATAATCTTATTTTATCTACTGCAATCTTTGATAACTTTAAATCTTGAATATCTGCTGCCCAATTGGAATTTGTAAAATTTACCCTTACTGAAATTATCCCTTGCGGTTGATAATTTATTGGAACATAAGGAGGGTCATAGTAAGTATTTGAGCAATTTATATCAGAAGATGCACCACAAGGGAAATAACCAGAAGAAGATAAAGAGCATAATCCAAGATTTCTCTCTTCTTCAAAATGAAATGGTGGTTTTATTGATCTTGTATATCTTAAACTGATCCTTCCTCCACTTGAAAAGGATGAAACTGATTTATAAAATAAAATTAAAAATTTTAATTGATTTCCTTTATAGGTAGGTATTGTTTGCATTGGAACTGCCATTTCTTAAATATATTGATTTTTAAAAGCCAAATTGTCCAATGGAAAGGGCCTTGTGTCTGGATCATCTTCAAACCTTAAAATTGGCTCAGATCTTTGGGTACAAGTTCCAGGCATTAATTTATAATTTCCATTTGGCATCCTTTCCACTAAAAAAATTGCATCTATCAATTTTGTTTCATCCAAAGAATCATCTCCCGTTAAATAAATTAAAAAGGAGCCATCTGTTTTCTTTATAATATTTGCATTTGATATACCTTGCTTACAGAAACCTCCAGTCCATACCTCACCACCATAAAATTTAAGTAGCATTTAGCATAAGGCATTTGGCAAAAGGGATTTAATCCCTAACTGCTATCTACTAAATGTTAACTGCTTCATTTTCATTTTCCTTTGTTATTTAAAGCAGCAAGGACAGGACTTGTTTTTGAAACTTTAAAATCTTGATATTTGTTTTCCAATTATGGAACAAAAATCTAATTTGAGGTGTCTAAATTATTGGAGGTAAAGTATGAACAGTCAAAAGTTTTTTGATATATATTTTTCTGATAGTGCAAAAAAGGAACAAATTAAGATTTTTATTGCTTCTCTTCTCTTTGCAATTTCTTTTCATTTTAATTTATTAAATCTGCCTATAAAAGAGAAAAAAGAAGAATTTGTTGAAAAAAAGGTTCCTCCAATTCCAGTTTTTTTAAGTATTCCTATTCCAAAAGCAAATAATAAGGCAATAAAAGAAAAATTCCCTTTACCTATTAAAAAAGAAGATGTATCAAATGTAATTAATGAAATGGAACCAGAAATTTTGGGCTTTGACAAAGATGAGGAAATAAATGATAATATTGATTTTCAAATATTTGATTTAAATTTATCAAATTCTTATATTCCACCACCACCTGAAGAATCAGAGGAAATCCATATCTTAGATGGAAGTTTAATCCCACCAGAAAGGTTGACAGAGATAAAACCAAATTATCCAGAGCCAGCATTAAAATTGGGAATTGAGGGTTATGTAATACTTAAAATTATCATTGATAAGGAAGGAAATGTTTCCGATTGTAAGGTATTAAAAGGTGCCCCCTTTGGTCTTACTGAGGAAGCCATAAGGGAAGCTCTAAGGCAGAAGTTTAAACCTGCATTGAGCAAAAAAACAGGTCTTCCAGTTAATTGTTATTATATTTTAACTATTAAATTTATTTTGCATAAGTAGATCTTGCTTTAAAATGGTCATATATAATTCTTTCATAATATTCCTTGTAAATATAGGGGGGTTTTCTTCCAATTCCCAGGTATGTCAAAAAAATAAATAATCCAGAAATTGAAACCAGGGGCAAAAGGGAAGGAATATACCACCATAAAACCCAAGGAATTATGCTTATGGCACCCAAGATTAAAAGTCCTTTCCCTGCATTGTTTAAGTATATTTCAGATTTATTGGTTTCAACTTCTATTTCAATCCCATCTGAATTTTCAATTATGTAAATTTCACAAATGATTTTACCCTTGAAAAATCTATGGAATAAATCAAAAGAAATTTCAATTTTATCTTTTTCTTCTCTTGCCTGCCCATTGAAATTTAAGGCAAGTTCATGTAAAAAGGAAGACAATTCTTTTCTTTGGTCCTTACTTATTTTTATTTCCATAGTTTACAAAGATGGAGGAAAACATTCCAAATAGGTATAAAAATATAATTGGAACAGCCAATACTGTTTGGGTTACCATATCAGGTGTGGGGGTAATAATTGCAGAAAAGATAAAAGCAATTAATATAGCATACCTTAAATTTTTTAAATAAAATTTAAAGGAGGTAAGTTTTAATAAACTAAAAAAAAACATTAAAGTTGGGGTTTCAAAGGCAAAACCCGTTCCAATTAATATCTTTGTTAAAAAATTTAAATATTCTCTAATTGTTATTATTGGAGTAAAGTCCTTTCCTAATTTTATGAAAAATTTTACAAGTATGGGAAACAAAAAATAAAAGCCAAAAATGGCTCCAGAATAAAAAAAGAAGACAGTGAAAAAAAGGAAGGGGATAGCATAAACCTTTTCCTTTTTATAAAGAGCAGGGGAGATAAATTTCCATAATTGATACATAATAAAGGGAAAGGAAAAAAAAATTGCTCCTAAAAAACCAACTTTCATATATAAAAAAAAGGGATCAGAAACTTGGGTAAAGGCAAGGTTTTTACCTCCTAAGATATCCCTTACTGGTTTTTCAAGGATTTTAAAGATTTTTGGTGAAAGATACCAACAAATTAAAAATATGAAAAAGAAAAAAATTACTACATTTAATAAGCACTTTCTTAAGTCCTCAAGGTGGGACAAGAAGTGCATCTTTGGTAAGTTATCCTGCTGGTTTTTCTCCATTGCCATAGGTTTCTTCTTTATCTTCTTTTTCAATTTCTTCTTCTATTGACTTTTTTACATCTTCTGTTGTCTTTCTAAATTCCCTTATTGCTTTTCCTATTGTTTTCCCAATTTCTGGAAGTTTTTTGGGCCCAAAGAGTAAAAGAGCAATTATGAAAATTAATATTAATTCTGGTATGCCAATTGATCCAAACATAACAATTATTTTAACACCCTTTAAGGGGTAATGGTGCAAAAGTATGCTTTTAAATATTCTGATTCAGGGCAAAAAATGTTTATTGGATGATCAAAGGAAGGTCCCTTTTTATTTAGTATTCTTAAATTTACTTTTGCTTCTTTTGCTGCCTCAAAGAGCATTTGTTGAAAAAGGTAGTTATTTATATGGGCTGAACAGGAACAAGTTAAGAGAAAACCCTGAGGTCTTAAAAGCTTTAAAACAAGAATATTTAAATCCTTATAACCCTTTAAAGCATTTTCCACATGGGATTTTTGTTTACATAGAGCAGGGGGGTCTAAAATTATTATGTCAAATTTTGCTCCCTTTTTAGCCAAATGTCTTAAATATTGAAAGGCATCCTCTTTTATATGTACTGCTATATCCTTTGAAAACCCATTTAATTTATGGTTTTCTTCAGAAAGTTCTAAGGCAGGTGTTGAGGTATCCACATTTTGAACAGACCTTGCCCCTCCCTTTAAAGCATAAACAGAAAAACTTCCCGTGTAAGAAAAGACATTTAGTACTTCACTTCCTCCAGAAATTTTTTTTAATTCTTCCCTGTTTTCCCTTTGATCTAAAAAAAAACCTGTTTTTTGACCCTTTTCTATATCCACAAAAAATTTTAAACCATTTTCCTTTATAATTATTGGCATATTTAATTTACCTAAAATCCATCTGTCTTCTAAGCTTAAATTTTCTTGAGCCCTTCCATCTGTATTATTTTTTTCAAAAAAGTATGGTGTGGGCCATTGCTTCTTTAAGTGAGGATATAAATTTTCTTCCTTTATTTTTTCCCAACCCTCTACAGAAGTGGAAACTACTACAACTTCTCCATAGACATCTACAATCACTCCGGGCAAAAAATCCCCTTCTGCATTTATTAACCTAAAAGCATCCGTTTCTCCTTGAAGAAGTAATCTTCTTATTGTAATGGCTTCTCTTATTCTTTCAGCAATTATTTTTTCCCTTCCCTTTTCATAGGGTCTAAACTCTAATATTCTTCCCTTTAATTGGGATTTAGAGCTGAAAACTCCCCATCCCAATTTTTTCCCTTCATAATTTACAATTTCAAAGAGAGGTCCTTCACCTTTTATTTTATAAATAGAACTCTCATAAATCCAGGGGTGTTTTTGCTCAATTAATTTTTCCCTTCCTTTTTTTAGTTCAATTATAACCATTTTTCCTCCACTAAATTAAATATTGAACAGAATTTTTCCCAAGTATTTTTTCAATTTCATCTAAAAATTTATTTTTAACTTCCACTGAGATAGGCATTTTTGGTTTTAAGGTTATTCTATACAAGCCCTCTTTTTGATATAAAAAGTTAACAGGTATATTGCCTGGATGTTTTTTTAATATTTTAAGCAAGTTTTTTGCATTATTTTCTTCAAAGTTTTCAGGAATTTTTAAAATTATTTTAATGGCTGATCTTTGAGGAGCTTCATTTAAAGGAAATATTTCTTTTACCCTTAATTCTACGCCATTTTCTTGGGCAACCACATATCCCTTTACAAGAACTATAGCATCTTCTTCAATAACTTGAGCATATTCTTCATATTCTTGGGGAAAAGCAATTGCTTTAACTTGTCCATCTTTATCTTCCAAATCAAAAATCACATAGGGTTTGTTTGGATTTTGCCCACCTTTTGTAACCTTTTGTTGGATATTTGCAATAACACCACCAACCCTAACCTCTTTTCCAATCCAATCTTTTAAATTTAAAACATCTGTTTCACAAAACCTTTCAATAATTTTTTCATAACCCTCCATTGGATGTCCTGAAAAATAAAAACCTAAGGCATCTTTTTCAAAACTTAATATTTTTTCTTTATCTTCGCCCTTATTTTCTATTTTTAAATCTTCTGTAAATAGTAAAATTTGTCCAGATTCTTTAATTTCCTGATACTTTTGTGCATAACCCATAAGAGATTCAATATTTTCTATGAGAGTTTTTCTACTGTACCCAAAGGCATCTAAGGCACCTGCCTTAATTAGAGCTTCTATGGATTTTTTATTAATAATTTGAGGGTTTATTCTTCTTAAAAAATCTGAGAGGGAGGAAAAATTACCAAAATTTCTTTCTTCTCCAATCTTTTCTGCTGAATTTTCACCCATTCCCTTAATCCCTGCAAGACCAAACCTTATACATCCATCTTCCACAGAAAATTTTACCTTTGATTTATTTACATCTGGAGGAAGGATTGAAATTCCACTTTTTTCAGCACTTCTTATGTATTTTACCATCTTTTGTGTATCATTTATTTCAGAATCAATGAGGCGTGCCATAAAATGTGCAGGAAAATATGTTTTTAAATATGCAGTTATATAAGCAATATAAGCATAGGAGACCGCATGGGATTTGTTAAATCCATATCCTGCAAAGGGTTCAATTAAATCCCATATCTTTTTTGCAATGGATTCCTTTATCCCTTTGTGTTTTGCTCCTTTTATAAATTCTTCTTCTTCCCTCTTCATTAAATCCTTTTGTTTTTTCCCCATTGCCTTCCTTAATAAATCCGCCTTTGCCATTGAATATCCTGCAACTTCTACAGCAATTTGCATAACTTGTTCTTGATAAACAATTATTCCATATGTCTCCCCTAAGATTTTTTCAAGTTCAGGTATTATATATTCAACTTTTTCTTCTTTATTTTTTCTTCTTATAAAGGAATCAACTGTCCCTGCAATAAGGGCACCAGGTCTATACAAAGCATTTAAAGCAATCAAATCATTAAAATGGTTTGGTTTTAATTTTTTTAAACATTCTTTCATTCCTTCTGATTCAAATTGAAAAATTCCATCTGTATCTGCTCTTGAAAAGAGAGCAAAGACATTTAGGTCATTTAGGGGAATCTTATAAATATCTATTTCTTGAGAAAGGTTTTCTTTTATATCATTTATAACATCATTTATAACAGTTAAAGTTGCAAGACCTAAAATATCCATCTTTAGTAAACCAATCTTTTCTAAGTGTTCATGGATGTATTGGATTATGACTTCTTCTCCCCTTGGACTTAAAGCAACAGGGGCATATTCCCATGTCTTTGAAGGAGTTATAACAATTCCTGCAGCATGAACAGAGATATTCCTATTAAAACCTTCCAATTTTTTACAATATTCAAGTAGTTTTGCAACTTGAGGATCTTCCTTGTTTAAATTTTCTAATTGTTTTGAATATTTCAATGCCTCCTCAATGGTCATTTTAGGGTCTGGTATCAGTTTTGCAATTTTGTCTGCTTTTTCATAAGGAAAATTTAATACCCTTGCCACATCCCTTATAACTCCTTTAGCTTTTAATGGTTTAAAGGTTACAATTTGGCACACATTTTCATTTCCATACTTTCTTTTTATATAATCAAGAACTTCTCCTCTTCTCCTTTGACAAACATCTACATCAATATCGGGCATACTTATCCTTGCAGGATTTAAAAACCTTTCAAAGATTAAATTATGTTCTAAGGGATCCACATCTACAATCCTTAAAGCATAAGCCACCAGAGAACCAGCTGAAGAACCCCTTCCTGGACCAATAGGTATTCCCTTTTCCCTTGCATAAGATAAAATGTCTTGAAGTATTAAGAAATAAGAAGGGAAATTCATTGAATCAATAATTTTTAATTCTTCTTCCAATCTCTGCCAATAAACTTCTTGTGGTTTAGTTAAAGGCAATTTTTCAACTAATCTTTTTTTTAACCCCTCTTCAGCTAAATGTCTTAAATATTGACTTGAAGTGTGAAAGTTTGGAGGAATTTCAAAGTGGGGAAGATGATAACTTTCCTTTTTAAAATTAATATGAACCATATCAGCAATCTTTAAAGTATTGTTTATGGCTTCTTCCAAATCAGAAAAGAGAACTCTCATCTCTTCTGGAGTTTTTAAATAAAACTCATCTGTTTTAAAGGATAATTTATTTGGATCTTCTATTTTTTTATTTGTAGAAATACAAATCAAAATTTCTTGCAAAATTGCATCTTCTTTTTTCAAGTAGTGAGCATCATTTGTTGCAACCACTGGAATATCAAATTTTTTTGATAGATACAAAAGTAAAGGCAAAACCATTTTTTGTTCATCCAAACCAGCTAACATTAATTCCAAATAAAACCTATCTTTTCCAAAAATATCTTTCAATTGAGTTGCATGTTTTTCTGCTTTTTCCCTCTCTCCTTTAAGGAGATTGTGGGGAATATAACCCATAAGGCAACCAGATAAAGCAATTATACCTTCATTATGTTCATTTAAAAGCTCAAGGTCAATTCTGGGTTTATAGTAATAGCCCTCCAAATATGCCTTAGAAGACAATTTACAAAGGTTATGGTAGCCCTCTAAATTCATTGCAAGTAATGTAATATGATAAGTAGGCTTTTTTTCTTCCTTTGAAAATCTTGAACCTTCGGTAAAGTAAAATTCTTGTCCAGGGATTGCTTTTATTTCATTTTGATTTGCTTCAATTAAAAAATCAGCAATTCCATACATATTTCCATGGTCTGTTAAGGCAATTGCTTTTGCCTTTGTCTTTTTTGCAAAACTTATTAAATCGCTTATTCTTAATGCCCCATCCAATAAGCTAAAATCGCTGTGATTATGCAAATGAACAAATCCCATAAAAATTTCCTAAGAAGAACTTTTCGAAGGGGTTATTCCTTTTAAAGCAAAAGTCGGGACGGCGAGATTTGAACTCGCTCCCAGGATGAAGAAATTGGCTATGCCTGCACAATTTCTTCACCTCGTGGGGAAACCCTTTTTCCCCACGAATCCCCTTTTTTCCCAACCCCCTTGGGAAAAATCCTTTTTCCCAAACCCTTTTGTGGTCGCTCCTTCTAAAAAGAAAGTCGGGACGGCGAGATTTGAACTCGCGACCACCTGAACCCCATTCAGGTACGCTACCAGACTGCGCTACGTCCCGACTATTTTTTAAGCCATTGTATAATACTCTTAAGTTCTTCAATGACTTCTCTTAAATTTTGAGATATTATCTTATCATCTTTATTAAAATTTTCAAGTGATGTTTCATCAAACTCTTGTTTTTCTTCCTTTTCTAATTGCTTTTTTGCTCCAGAAATTGTAAAACCTTCTTCATATAATAATTTTTTTATTCTTAAAATCAAATCCAATTCCTCTTGGGTGTAAACTTTTTGCCCCTTTACTACATTTTGACCCAATTTTGGAAACTCTGTTTCCCAATAAGATAAGACATAGGGTTTTATATCTGCAATTTTGCATACTTCAGAGGGCTTATAAAAAAGCTTTTCATTTCGTTCTTTCATCTCTTTTATTTTAACAAAATTAAAGGGATTTTTCAATGTTATATTAAAGCCAACAAAAATGAAAAATGAAATTCAATATTTTTTAAAGCTTTTATAAAAAAGGTGAAAGGTAGATTTATTGGTATTTGACATTTGGAACATTAGAAGAGCGGAAGAGCTGAAGAGGCGTTGGAGCTTAACCCCGTGTCAACCCTTTTGATAATAACCATTTTCCGTGTCCGTTTTCAGTGTCCATTTTCCGTGTCCTTGGGAACAATTTATAAGTTGCCCAAAATATGATTCCTTTCCATCATCTTTAAGAGATGCCTTAGACCTTATATGTTTTAACAAAATTCAAAAGTTCCTTTTGCTCCTTTTCCCTTTAACCCATTAGAAATAAAATTGTAAACTTTTTGGTTCTAAAGGTCGTATTACATATATCCCTTTGGAGGTACTATGTTTAAAAAGATTTTTCTTTTATTTTTAACTTTTTTTATAATGTTTTCTTGCTCAAAGTTTAAAAAAAAGAAAGAAAATTTTGGAAATTTTTTGCCTGTAAAGAAAGCAAATCTTCCTGCTGAAGTGATAGCAACGGGCACAATTGTTCCAAAGGTAGGTGCCTATGTAAAGGTGGGGCCTCGAATTTCTGGAAAATTGGAGAAATTGTTTGTTAAAGTAGGAGATTATGTAAAAAAAGGACAAATTCTTGCAATAGTAGAACATAGGGATTTAAAAGCAAATGTGGGAAGGATGGAGGCATCTTTAAAAGAAGCAGAAGCAAACCTTTCTTGGTCAAAGGCAAATTATGAAAGAATCTTAAAATTATTTAGAGAAGGTATCTCCACTTCCGATGAACTGGATCTTGCAAAAAAGAGCTTAGATTTGGCAGAGGCACAAGTAGAATCAGCAAAGTCCCAATTAGAGTATTCAAAAATTCAGCTTTCTTATGCTACAATTACAGCTCCAATTTCTGGAATTATAGGTACTGTTTCAACTCAGGAAGGGGAAACTGTTTCTGCTTCTTTGTCTGCACCTACTTTTGTAACAATTTTGGACTTAGATAGTTTAGAAGTAAATGCTTATGTGGATGAAGTTGACATAGGAAAAATTAAAATAGGACAAAGGGCCACTTTTACTGTAGATGCTTATTCTGAAAAGGTCTTTCAGGCAGAAGTAAAGGCAATTTATCCCGATGCAGAAATAAAAGATAATGTAGTTTATTATATAGTAATTCTTGAAATTGAAAAAAACTTTGATGAAATTTTAAGGCCTCAAATGACTGCCTCCGTTACAATCCACTTAGAAGAACTTCAGGATGTACTTACAATTCCTTCAAAGGCAGTAAAAAGGGAAAATGGTCAAGCTTTTGTTATGATAAAAGAAGGGGAAAAAATTATAAAGAGGCAAATTACCACGGGCAGAGAAGCAAGGGATTTAGTGGAAGTTACAAGTGGGCTTTCCCAAGGAGATTTGGTCTTGGTACCCCAACAAAGGGGAGGAGAACAAGGGCTGTGATAGAATTAATTGGAATTAAAAAGACATATTATACTGAAGGAAGAGAGACACCTGTTTTGCATGGAATTGATATTAAAATTGAAGAAGGTGAATTTGTTGCAATTATGGCACCCTCGGGAACAGGTAAAACAACCCTTTTGAATATAATTGGTACCCTTGATAAACCAACAGAAGGAAAATATTTATTTAAAGGAAGAGATCTGACTGAATTAAATGACGATGAATTATCAAATTTAAGAAACAAATCAATTGGATTTGTCTTTCAATTATTTAATTTATTAAATAGGATAAGTGTTTTGGACAATGTTTTATTACCCCTTTTATATTCAAATCCCTATCCCAAACATGCAAAGGAAAAGGCGCAAGAATTGCTAAATTTGGTAGGACTTTCAGAAAGAATTTATTACAAACCAAATGCTTTATCAGGAGGTCAGCAGCAAAGGGTTGCAATTGCAAGAGCACTCATAAATGAACCCGATTTGCTTCTTGCAGATGAACCAACAGGAAATCTTGATTCAAAGTCATCAGAAGAAATCCTAAAAATTTTTAAAAAAATACACAAACAAGGAAAAACCATAGTGGTAGTGACACATGAAAAAGATGTTGCAAATATGGCTAAGAGAATTATTACTTTAAAAGATGGAAGGGTTTTAAGGGATGAAAGGGTGAGATGAAAAAAATAAAGTTTATTAGAATTTTAATAAATTCCATAAAAACTCTTTTGAATCAAAAAACAAAAACAATTTTGATGATGCTTGGAACTGCAATTGGAATAATGCTTTTATCTGGAGTTATGGGTTTATCAAGGGGTGTAGAAAAGAGGATAGAAGATGTTATGAAAACCTTTGGTCCCAGAAGTGGTGTTATTTTTTCAGGGGGCGGAAGAATTCAAAGTGCAGGGGGAAGGGGAGCAGTTGAAGTGAGATTGAAATTAAAGGACTTGGAAGTCTTAAGGGAAAAATTAAGTGATAAGGCAATTTTTTCAGGGGCTATTAGAAGAGACGATATTCAGATAAAATACGAAGATCAAATAGTTGACACCTCAATTTATGCTGTAGACCCAGATTTTCCTCTTGCTGCTGAATGGTATTTGGAAGAAGGGGAGCCCCTTGATTTAAATGATGAGAAGGTATTTTCAAGGTTTTGTCTCCTTGGAAAAACGGTAAAAAAAAATCTTTTCTTTGATGAAGATCCAATTGGGAAAAAAATACTCATAAATAGAGTGCCCTTTAAAGTAAAGGGTGTTTTGCAGTCAAAAGGGACAAGCCCAGGTGGGTTTGATATGGATGATTGTCTCTGGATCCCCCTTTCAACTGGGATGAAAAGAGTTTTTCATATGGACAATATTAGAGTTATAAGGTTTAAAGTGAGGGAAGGGTATCAAATAGATGAAGTTAAAAATGAAATAACAGAGATTTTAAGAAAACTCCATAGAATAAAGGAAGGAGGAGAAGAAGATTTTAGAATTAGAACCCCTGATTTTATTGCTCAAAGGATAAAGGATATGACAAGAACTGCAAAGATAGTAGGTTTTTCCCTTTCAGCTGTAGCATTGATAGTGGGTGGAATTGTTTTAATGAATGTCTTATTATTATCTGTTAGTGAGAGGGTTCCTGAAATTGGCTTAAAAAGGGCAATTGGTGCAAAACAGAAGGATATTTTTCTGGAGTTTTTATTTGAATCAATTGCCGTTTCAATTTTTGGAATGCTCCTGGGCTTGGCTCTCGGTTTAATACCTGTTTATTTGCTCCCAAAATTTATGCCTGATATACCAATGGTTTACTCTTTCAAATCCTTTACATATGGCTTTATTTTTTCCTTTATTGTGGGCATAATCTTTGGAGTTCAACCAGCCAGAAGGGCATCAAAGCTCATACCAATTGAGGCATTGAGATGAATTTTAGAAAAGTGGCAAAAGTTTCTCTGCAGGTTCTTTTTGGACATCCATTGAGAACCTTCCTCTCCTGTCTTGCTGTTTCAATAGGGGTTTCAGCAGTTGTAATGATGGTAGGCTCAGGAAAAGCAGCACAAGAAGAAACAATGAAAAAGATTAAGAATATGGGAACGGATTTGATTACAATTGAAGCAGGCAGATTTAGATCAATAGGTGGAAGGGCAAGACAAGTTTCAAGGTTCACAACCCTTTCAATAAGGGATGTGAGGGATTTGAAATTGAGAATTTCAAATATAAAAATTGTAGCTGGGACTTATGATAGAAGGGCAACTGCTGTTTTTGAAACCACAACAATTATACTTGGAGTAGAAGCAAATGCATTTTCAATTTGGAGATTGTCTGCTAAAAGGGGAAAATTATATGAAGAAATTGATGAAAGAAAAATTTCAAGGGTTTGTGTTTTAGGTCCCACGGTTCATAAAAACTTATTTGAAAATACAGACCCTCTTGGTAAAACAATTAAAATAAACAATGTACCTTTTAAAGTAATTGGAGTTGCCTCAGAAAGGGGACAAGATATTTCAGGAAATGATCAAGATGATGTGATCTATATTCCCTTGCAAAGTGCTATGAAAAGGGTATTTTTTTCCACTTACTTAGATTCAATTTTAGTACAACTTAAGGATTTTTCTTTAAAGGAAGAGACAAAGGAAGAGATTAGATCAATTTTAAGAAAAAACCATAAATTAAGAGAAGGGAAAGATGATGATTTTACAATAAGGGATCAGGAGGAGCTCCTTAAAGCAGAACTTCAAACAGCACAAGCATTTACATATCTTGTTGGAGTTGTGGCTGGAATGTCAATGCTCACAGGAGGAATTGGGATTTTTTCTGTAATGATGATTTCTTTGAGAGAAAGAAAAAGGGAAGTAGGTTTGAGGAGGGCATTGGGAGCCAAACATAAGGACATATTAATTCAGTTCTTGCTTGAAGCAACAATTCTTTCAACAATTGGTGGGATCTTTGGAGTGATTTTAGGAATTTTTGGAACTTATCTAATTTGCCATTTTTCAAAATGGGAGATAATAATTCCATATACAACTGCAATTTGGGCATATTTTCTTGCCTTTGCAACGGGAATTATTTTTGGAATATATCCTGCCAGAAAAGCATCAAAACTTACCCCCGTTGAAGCAATGCGGGCAATGGTATAGATAGCTTTTTACATATTCAAATCCTTTGTTACAAATTAGTTTAAACTGTGGTATAATGTACAAGAAAGTTGTATGTTTATATTCATTTTTTTATTAATAATTTTCCCAATTTTCTCTTTTTCAGCAAATCAATATTTAAATTTAACCTTAGAAGAAAGGGCTTATTACCTGATGGCCATAAAAGAGGTCTATTAAAAATTTAGAAGCCAAGGAAAAGATTATAAGTTAACTAATAATAAAGCAAAGGATGACTTAAGGTATACAAATGCTTTGGAAATGTATTTTGATTTTCCCATAACTGAAGAAACCTTGCAAAGGGAATTTGAAAGAATTGCAAGGGATTCAAAACAACCAGAGGTATTGGAAGAAATCTTTAAAGTTTTAAAATATGATCCAAATTTAATTGCTGAAGTTTTTATAAGAGATGTTTTGGTAAAAAGAGTTATTCAAAGTGCTTACTATGAAAGTGAAAGTTTGCATAAAGAGCTAATGGAAAAAGCAAAGAGGGAGTATGAAAAAATAAAAAGTGCAAATGATTTAAAAAATCTTAATGGAATTTATAAAGAAATAAAAATATTCAAGGGCAAAATAAAAAAGCTTTAAAAAGGTGGCTTTTTAGATGTGGAAGAAGAAGTTTATGAAGAATTTTTAAAAAACCTTTCAAAAAAAATTGATTTGAAGAAAAATGGTTCCTTTTCAAAGTTAATAGAAGAAAGGGATAGATTTTTAGTAGTTGGCATTTTAGAAAAAGAAAATAATTTTGTTAAAATTTGCTCTGTCTCTTGGAAAAAGAAAAGTTTTTCCCGTTGGTGGCAGGAAGAAAAAAATAAAATACCCTACAATTTAAATTTTAAGAAAAGTGATTTTAATATGACAGAGTTAATGCAATCTCAGTGCAAAGATGACACCTGGACAAAACTTCCAAGTTATCCCGATGGAAGAATAAAAGCAGTTTCCTTTTATTATTCAGGATATATGATAGTATGGGGTGGAATTTCAGTTGATGATTTTACTCCAATAAATACGCGATTTAAATATGATTTATCTGCTGCAAATTGGACAGAAATGTCAACAATAAATGCACTTACTCCAAGATTTGATTTTGGTTATGTATTACAATAGGGTTATTTGTATATTTGGGGTGGGAGGAGTAGTTCTACGACTTATGTAAATACTGGTGCCAGATATAATATCAATAATGATACTTGGCAAGAGATCCCAACAGATGATGCTCCTTCTGCCAGAGCAGAGTTTGTGATGGTTCCTGTTACAGAGATGTCCCATTTATTGCTCCTCTTTGGTGGAAGGAATTATTCAAGTTATTTTAATGATATGTATGCTCTTATACCAACCTATTGGGGTTCTGTAGCTTGGGTTCAATATAACAAACCAAATCCTCCCTCCGCAAGGGCAGGTGCAGAGGGTACTTGGATAGGGACAGGTAACACTGGATATCTCTACATTTGGGGTGGTTATTTGGGGAGGATGCATTGGATATGAGGTGGATTTAATTCTTACAAATACTGGCGCAATTTTTGACCCAAATTCTTCTTCAGATCCTTGGCAACCAATGACCACTGAAGGTGCTCCCTCGGAATGGGGATATCATACTGGTGTTTGGACTGGCAATGAGATATAGTTTGTGGTGAGGATTCAAATTATGTTACCCTGGATACAGGAGGAGTATATAATCTTCAAAATGACACTTGGCGGGCAACTACTACTGGAAATGCTCCCTTAACTCGAGAAACTCACTTAGCATTATTTGATAGAAATTATATACTCATCAGGGTAGGGGCATATATGGATGAATACGATTATTATGTTTAAGGAGATGGAGCAAAATATGATCCCATAAATTATCAATGGTTTGAAATGTCAGAACTTAATGCCTCACTTCCCAGAGCTTATATGAGTTATGCTTGGAATTGAAGGGATGCTTTCATTTGGGGTGGAACTAATTTTGATCCCAGTAGTGGTAATCCCTATAAAAATGATGGAGCAAGATATTATCCAGAAGGTGATAATTTTACACCTACAAACACCATAGGAGCACCTTTATTTTGAAGTATGAGGCCAAGTGTTTGGAGTGGTAAATATTTTTATGTTTGGGGTGGTGATTTTATAAGAAATCTTCAATCTGGAGCTGGATATTGTTCTTGCTTGGAACCAACTCCTGCTTCTACAAATCCTTCACCTCAAAATAATGGTTATGCTTGTGTTTTTAATCCAGTTCAGTTGATTTGTACCAATAATCTTTCTCCTTTATTTGATATATTTATAAATGGGAATAAGGAATGTTCAGATGTTACATCTTGTTATTGTTCCAAGTCCCTACATACAGGAGTTTATTCTTGGTATGTAAGAGCAAAAAACCATTGGGGTTATACAGATAGCAATACTTGGACTTTAAATGTCATTGATAGACCTGAAGTAGCAACAAATCCAAGTCCTTCTGGTAGTTCTCCCTCTTGTTCCTCATCGCCAATAATTGCAACTTGGGCTCCAGGGCAGTACAATGTCATCTATGATGTTTATTTAAATAATCTTGAAGTAAGTTCCTGCCAAGATATTGAAGACCCCACTTGTAACTTTGGAACTCTTTCTTCAAGCAATTATACGTGGTATGTTAAATCAAGAAATAACTGTGGTTATGAGTATAGCCCAACTTGGAGTTTTTCCGTTGATTCTAATGGGCCTGGAACTGCTCAAATACAAGTCCTCCCGATGGTTCTTATGTCTGCCCAAATCCCACTCTTGACTGGGATCCTGCTCCAAATACCAGAAGATATGATGTTTACCTCGATACTATAAAAATTTACAACAATACTTCAAATACCTATTGCAACACAAATTTAACTTCAGGAAGCCTACCTGGTATATTGTTTCAAAAAATCATTGTGGAATTACAAGAACACCTCCTGAGCCAAATACATTTTCTTTTACAATCCTTCAAACTCCTTCAACTCCAACTGTTCAGGATAAGGATCTTTGTGCTCTATCTGGAGTTGAAATTTCTTGGGAAGGAATAACTGGTGCCAATGGCTATAATTTAAGGGTTGCTAGGACTAAAATTATCCAAGATGTCACCTCCCCTTATACTTATGAACAAGGGAATTCAAATCCTAATTCCTATGAAATTAGAGCAAAAAATAGTTTATGCACAACCTCTTGGTCCACATCTAATCCTGGAGTTGATACAGATGGGACTCCTTCAACCCCATCCATCACATCAATTGGTGATGTAGATCCCTGTGCCCAAAGTGCAATTAAAATTTATCATAATCCTGGCTCTCCTGCCACAAGATATGACCTTTACAGAAATGGTAAAAAAGTCATTGAAAATTATACATCTGGTGACAGATACAATCCAGGAAGTACTTCCAGTTTTAATTATTTAATATGGAAGTGGGGCAAGATTCGTAAAGGCATCTGATTTTGGAACAACAGGAAATATTGATGTAACTTTTGATAATACAACTTGTTCAAATGACCATATTTCAATTTTATATGGAAATTTAATTGGCTCTAATAATTTTGAGGGATATGATGGAAGTGCTTTAGACAATGGTGGAAATTCTGGTTCTGCAACTTTTGGAAGTTCAAGCCAGAACAATGTGTGGTATAACATTGTATGGGTTTCAACTCTGGGAAGGGCAGGCCATCCTGGATATTTTTATCAAAATGGTTCAGATGGACAAAGGAGTTGGTCTGTACTTGGTATATGCTCTTCTATTACATCTGAAATGCAAAACAATCCCTCCTGTAATGGTGTTCCTGGACCTTAAAGGTTTTTGAAAATAAGGGGAAAAATTCTTAAGATAAAAAGAGTCAATAAGTAAAGGGATATATCTTAGCAAATTAAAATCTTGAGCTTTTGATTTAAAATTACCTATTCAAAGAAGTTTAAGATATATTTAGTTGTTCTAATTCAGATGGAAAAGGACAATGATAGGTGTAAAATTAGCTACAAGAAAGGTTAAAGTTTGGAAAAAAAATAAGAGAAATTTTAGGGCTAAAAAAGGGGCTAAGAATTTTTTC